>Ga0136604_1000635_pt1 | contig 17115 bp, 18 predicted proteins | sample AntRauFillE10628_FD_104928 | JGI IMG/M metagenome (GOLD analysis project Ga0136604, IMG submission 104928) | Saline lake microbial communities from Rauer Islands, Antarctica - Metagenome Filla E10 #628 | ecosystem: Environmental > Aquatic > Non-marine Saline and Alkaline > Saline | place...
GCCGCGAGCGTATCTTCGAGGCCATCGACCTCGAGCGACTGCGCCAAGATGATAAGTGGGGAGGCCCGGACCACGACCTGGGCCACCTCCCGCGCGACTGGACCACCCTGTTACACCGCCACGCCGCTCGAGCCGAGCGCCGCGCCTCCGTGGACGGTGGAGCTCCGGACCTCGAGGGATACGCGGAGAGCATGTTGGCCGTGGCCGCCCTGGCCGTGGCCGCCCTCGAGTCCCTCGAGGTGGAAGTGGGATGCAGCCTAATCGGCCCCCAGGCGGAGCTCGAGGAGGGCCTGGCCATCCTCGAGAGCCTCCCGGAGTATCCGACCGACTGCGCAACTTCTGGCCGTAAGGTGGGCCTTGGCGACTCGCAAGCCTGGAGCCCCGCCGCGGTCCACTGTAAATCCTGCTTTATGGCGGGAGCGATCGACAAGGAGCCGGGACCGGCCCCGGACCCCAAGCCCTACATTTGCGATTACTGCAGCATCGCCTTAACCCGCCTCGAGGTTATCAAGTGCGGAGGCCGGTATTTCTGCGACGATTGCGCCACCGCCTACAACCACAAAAGGAGCTGACAATGGCAGCAAAGCCCAACCACAGTGTGGCCGCCTCCCGCCTCGAGGATTACGGGGACGATCTCCTGGCCCTGGCGGCCCTGGCCATCCTGGCCCACGAAGCCCTGGACCAACACAATAAGGAGCGCGCGGAGCGCCCGTCCTGCAGCCGTACTGTTTGCAACAACCCGGCCCACCCGGATTGCATCCACCGGGACCTCCATCAAGCGTATTGCGTGAGGTGCGCCAAGCGCATCAACCGCGCCAACAGGCTTGAGCTCGTCTCCCTTCCGGAGGAGGGCTAACCAATGGGATACAATCTCGACGACTTCAAAAAGGCCGGACGTGGACGCAGTAACAACGCCGTGGGGGACGCCTTCGAGCGCGTTATCCTGGCGGAGTCCGCGCCCCTGGTAGACCGCCGCCAGGCGGAAGTGTTCAAGGTCCCCAGTCCCGGGGAGCGGGTGGGAGTCCCCAAGAAGGTCCACGCTATGGTCCAGCGCATCCACCCAGGGAATTTTGTGGCCCGCCAGGCCAAGCGCGTGTGGGTGGACTTCGCCGGGACCATTTGGGGCCCAGGCCGCGCGGTCCACTTCGAGGCCAAAAGCACCGACAGCGCCACCAGTTGCTCCTGGACCATGCTGGAGGACCACCAGCGCGCCACGCTCGAGCGCCAGGCACGGGCCGGGGCCGTGGTGTTTCTGTACGTCCAGCGCCGCGGCCTCCCCTTCCGACAGCCCCGCTATTTGTTCCCGGTGGAGCCCGGAGAGGTGGAGGGCCGGGACGGTAAGACCTTCCCCGGTATCATTGGAGGGGTGACAGGACGGGACGGCCTCCCCTATCAATCTATCAAGTGGGACCTGGCCGACGAGCGCGGCTATCGACTGGCCCCCACTCAAAACTGGTTCGACAAACTCGAGGAGCTCGAGCTCCTGTAAGGCCGGAGGGCCCACCATGCTAACCCTACTGATTGACAAGGGCCGATCTGTACAGGTGGGCCGCCACCTCCTCGAGCTCCGGGACATAACGCCGGACGGTTACGCCGTGGTTTCCTGGACCAACCCGGACGGGGATAGAGCCCTCCGGGCCCTCGAGCATCCCTCCGAGCGACCAGGAGCCCCCACGGACTGGCTCCTCCTCGAGGATGGCGTCCGCGTGGCCCTATCGCGCCGCAACCGCCCGATCCCCTCGAGGGCTCACATTACATTCGACGCCCCGCGGTCCGTTCAAATCTACCGAGTGAAGGACTGACGCCGCCCCCTGGGCTCTGTACGGTAAGGCTAGGAGGCGGAGGCGAATGGCCGACACATTACCCATAGACATACAAGAACTCCCGGAGAAACCGGGAGGGGGGAATTGGAGGGCCGTGGAGGTCCAGGTGGCCTGGCTCCGCGCCAAGGGCAAGCCCTGGAAGGAGGTGGCCCAGTCCACGCCATACGTCCAGAACACCGTGGAGAGCTACACCCGCAAGCCCTGGTGGGAGCTCCTGTATTCCATTTGTGCCCAGGCCGCCCTCGAGGCGGAGGAGCGGGAGCGACAGCTCGAGGAGCTCGAGGAGCGCGACCAGTGGCGGAGCCGGGAGGAGGAGCTCGTCCAGGAGGGGATTATCCTGGCCCTGGAGACCCTAATCGACACCATGAAGGGCAAGCCTCTAAGGGACCCAGAGACCGGGAAAACCGTGGTTAACATGTTTGGCCAGCCTCGCATCCCCGACGCCCAAACCAAGACCATAGCGGCCCGGACATTCGCGCAGATCGCCGGTTACAAGAAGGCCAAAGAGGAGCTCGCCTCCCTCCTGATTAAGCGCCAGGAGAAGGCCCTGGAGCTCGAGAACAAACAGGACAATATGGCCATTGATATATCCATCCACGGAGTAGGCGGGGACGGAGAGGGCGGTGGCCAGTGAATTTTGTGGACGCCCTTACAGCGGCCCCGGTGGTGGACCTCGAGGAGTACCGCCAAAAGAAGCTCGAGCGGGAGCGACGCCAGCGCCTCCACGCCCAGGGCAAGGTGGCCAAGGCCGCGGCCCGGGAGGTGGAGCGCGGCAAGACTCCGGACCGCCTGTTCGAGGGCTACAAGCCACACGCCAAACAACGGGAGCTCCACGAGGCCCGGACCCGTTACGTGGTGGTATGCGCAGGCCGCCGATCTGGTAAGACCTATGCAGTGGGCCGGGAGTTCCTCCGCCGCGCGTTCGAGGACCTGGCCAAGTGGAAGGCCGCCGGTAACTCCTGGGAGCCTCCGGCCAAACTGGGCCCGGAGACCAAGCCCGCCAAGTGGTATTGGGCCGTTGCTCCCACGTACCAAATGGGGACCTATCAGCGCCAAGAGATATTCGAGGTTCTAGGTGGGGAGGACTCCCCCCTGGTTCTCCACTACCACCGCCAGCACAACACGCTCTGGCTCGTTGGAGGCATCCGGATAGAGTTCCGGTCCGCCGATCGCCCCAACAACCTGGTGGGCTCTGGCTTGGATGGAATCTGGATTGACGAGGCCGCCAGGCTCAAGCAACGGGCCTGGGACGACAACCTCCGCGGGACGCTCTCAGACAAGCAAGGGTGGGGCCTGTTCTCCTCGACGCCCCTGGGTCAAAACTGGTTCCACCAGGAGCTCTGGCAGCGCACACAGCAAGGCACGGAGCCGGAACTCCGGAGCTCCGACTGGTACGGAGTCCACTGGACAAGCGCCCAAAACACAGCACTCCCCCACCTGGTGGAGGAGGCCCAAAAGGCCAAGGCCGAACTCCCCCGGGCCATCTACCTCCGCAACTATGCGGCCTCGTTCTCCGCCTTCGAGGGAAAGGTGTTCGAGGCGTTCATGGACACCGCGCCCCACGTGGTGGACCGCGTGCCCTTCAAGCGCATTGTCCGCAAGATCGCCGGAGTCGACTGGGGCCACGGCAACCCGGGGACGCAGGTGGAGATCGGGATAACCGCCACCGGGGAGATGTACGTTTACCGGGAGGACTACGAGCGCCGCCTCCCGGTGGCCGACCCCAGCGGGGCCAAGACGGGGCGATCGTGGATGGCCAAGTTTAGGTCCGCCAAGGTCCGGGGAGTCTCCACCTGGTGGGCCGACCCCAGCGGGGCCGGTTATATTCAACAATGCCAGCTCGAGGGCCTCCAGTTCCGCAAGGCGGACAACGCCGTCCAGGAGGGGATTGACGCCCTGGCCGCCATGCTCGAGCCCGCCGGAGCTCCTGGGGAGGTCCACCGCCCCGCCCTGTTTATTCACCGTGGATGTCAAAACCTCCGCAGGGAACTCCTAACATACCACTACAAAGACGGGAGCGACTCCCCCGAGAAGGTAGACGATCATGCCGTGGACGCCCTCAGATACGCCATTTACTCCGAGCATATGAGACGCCGCGCGGACGGAGGAGAAGGCCTCCCGCGGCTCACAGAGTTCAGTATCTTCGACCCAGGCCGCAAGGCCGCATAGTAGACCGGAGGACGCCCGTGTGGTTTCCTAGAACGCAAGCCGTGAGAGAATTGGAGGATCGCCTTATGTTATTGAAAGACCTACAGCTAACGCCCCACGAGGCCGTGTACGCCACCCGCTCCGAATACTATTGGGGCAACCAATACCAGAACCTCAAGCCCTGGGACACGGACGACCCCGCCGCGGGCCTGTACGATAAGGAGCCGCGCGTCCAAATCAGGTTGACCAAGCTGGCGGTGGATACCGTCAACAAGTACCTGTTTGGGGAGCAACGCCGCCCCAGGTTCAAGCACGAGCCCAGCGAGAGCGACCAGGCCGCGCCCGAGGAGGCCCCGGTGGACTCCCGCCTGGGGGAGCTCGAGGACGAGAGCGGTTTGGTGGAGCTGTACTCCGAGATTGGCCGCCTGGGCCTCCTCCACGATTCCGTGTGCGTGGGATTCCACAAACAGACCATCAACGGACGCGCCTACTATGACGCGGAGGTCCTCCACGGGGCCGGGACCGTCCCCACGTTTGGCCGGGACGATAAGCTCCGGGCCGCGGAGGAGGGAGTCCCGTTTGGGGACCTCCTGCAGGTGGACGAGCGGTGGAGGGAGGAGCGCAAGGTGGACGGGGAGACCCGGACCTATATCCGCCGCCGCGTCTGGACCACCACGCATACCTGGGAGTATATCCCCGTTGACGTGGCCAAAATCGACGTTAAGCGCCTCGACGAGCTCCCCTGGCAGCAATACCAGCGGGAGGTGGGGCCGGGTGGCAGCGTGGAGCACGGCCTGGGGTTTGTCCCCGCCGTGTGGATTCCCAACGGCAAGGTGGCCCACGAATATCGAGGCGTCTCCCTGGTGGGTGGCCCGGAGATGAACCTCGAGGACGAGCATAACTACACGCTCTCCCAAACGGGCCGCGGCATTAAGTACAATCAGGACCCCAGGACCGTCTTTACTGACGTCGACAACCTGACGGCCAACCCCATCAAGATCGGGGCCGATAACTCTATCCAGGTGAGGAGCTCCCCGGTGGGCTCCCATCAAGCCAAAATGGAGACGCTCGAGCTCGAGGGGACCGGCCAGGAGATCGCGATGGGATACGCCAACCAAATCCGGCTCCTGTTCCACCAGCTCTGTAACGTGGTCCTCCACAACCCGGACCAGTGGGCCGGAGCTCTCAGTGGTGTAGCACTGGAGCGCCTCCTCGAGCCCATGCTCGCCCTTGTGGAGAAGCTCCGCCCCTTCTATGGTCGACGACTGGCCAAGCTCCTGGCAAAGATGTACCAGGCCGACACCGGCCAGGTGGTTCGAGTAACCGCCAACTGGGGCCCGCTGGTTACGCCCACGGTGGAGGACCGCCGCCAGGCCATCCAAACGGACGGAGACGCCTGGGAACGTGGCATGATTAGTGAACAGACCATGACGGAGAGCATCGCGCCGTACTATGGTATTGACGACCCGGAGGCCTACCTCCGGGAGAAGGCCGGGGAGATCCTGGCCACCGGGACCGTGGGAACGCAGGACGCCCAGGGACAGGAGCCGGTGGACGAGCTCGAGGGAGCCCTGGCGAATTTGTAAAGGTGTGAGAAGTGGCGCAAATCCCAGACCAAGTGGTGGAGGCCTTCCGGGCCAACCACCGCCAGCTTATGCGGTATGAACGCCGCACGCGGTCCAGGCTCCAGGAGCTCCTCCTCGAGTCTATGGGCTCGTTGAAGGCGGAGCTAAAGGGCCTCGAGCCCGGGAAGTGGAGACGCCAACAAGGGGCCCTTACGTTCATGATGGCCCGCGCCCTCCAGGAGCAAGGCCCCCAGGAGCTCGAGCGCCTAATCAGCGAGATTAAAGGAGGGACCCGCCGCCTGGGACTGCGCCACGTGGCCGAGGAGATCGGGGCCTGGCAGGAGCATTACGGGGCCGAAATACGCCCCATTAACCTCGAGCCGGTGGCCAACCTCGAGGCCACCACGCTAATCGAGCAGTACCCCAGGAGCCTCCAGCGGTATGGCCAGGACCTGGCCCGCAACGTGGCCCGTGAACTCCAGCGGATTCCCCTCGAGAAGATAAATCCAGACTCCGCCGTGGAGGCCATCCAAGCATCCATTAAGGGGGCCAGGTGGAGAGCGGACCGCATTGTCCGGACCGAAATATCCAACGCCTACAACAAGGGCCACCTGGACGGCCTGACCCACGCCAGGGACTCCGGCCAGGTTCCGGGCCTGCAGAAATCAGCGATCGCCACGTTCGACAACCGCACGGACGCGGACTCCTATCCAGTCCACGGCCAGGTTAGGGACCTGGAGGCCAACTTTGTCGACGGGGAGGGCCGGGAGTATCTCCACCCGCCTGGCCGCCCAAACGACCGGGAGAAGGAGGTCCCCTATATCGCCTCGAGCGCGGAGCTAGGAGGAGACCCTGGCGAGTTTGGCGGGACCGAAATCTCCGACCGGGAGGAGGGCATTAAGAGAGCGGAGGAGGACAAGGCACGCCTGGCCGCCCGCCGGAAAGCTCGAGCCACCCGGATGGCCAAGCGTAAGGACCGCAGCCGCAAGGCCCGCGGCCTGGCTCCCCTCAACCGCGGGGACACCTTCGAGAGCCGCCGGAGCTACCACCAGCTATGGTGGGCCAACGGCTCCAAGAATAAGGCCGCCATCGAGCTCAAGACCTCCGCCCTGGAGGAGTTTGGCCTGGACGGAGTGGTCTACAACCCGAACAACCACGGGGTGAACCTCGAGGACGTGGCCCAGGCCCGCCAGGATCTGCGCCGCGTGTGGGGTGAGACCGTCAACGACCTCCTGGAGGACGGCCAGGAGACTCTAACCCTGTACCGTGGCGTTAAATCGGAATACGCCGTGGAGGGAGTCCTCGAGAGTTACTCCGAATCCAAGTCCGTGGCCCGGAAGTTCGCAGGCCCTAACGGCCACGTCTATAAGGAGGAGGTGGACGTCCGCCGCGTCCTGTTCCACCACCGTCAAGACTGGTGGAAAAATGGCCGGTTTGGCCAACAAGACGAGTTTGTGGTTATGCCACACCCGCCGCGGCTCCGGTGGGACAAAGACGACTGGGAGATCGGGTTTTTCTCCGCCAATGAGCTGGACGACGCCGCGGAGAGCGCGGGCCAGTTTGGGATAACGATGGCGGACGACGGGACCGCCACCCTATGGCACCGGCCCAGCGGACGCTCCCTCCTCGAGGGGGAGAACTTCACACGCCACGACCTCCGGGAGGTGGCCCAGGACCTGGACCGGGACGGCCTGTTTACGGCCACCGGCAAGCACACGGCCCGCGGGGAGGAGCTCCTCGAGGACCGCCTGGCCGCCGCGCGCATCCGATACGGACACGAGATTCCGGAGGACGTGGCGGAGCTCCAGGCCGTCCAGATAGATGGCAAGCTATACCCCCTCCGTAACGCCGACGTGGACCCAGGCAACCCGGAGACCTGGAGCCGCCGGACCTTCGAGATCGTCGACGAGGACGGCCACGTCCAGGAGGTCAACGGATACGCCAAGAAATCAATGGTTATCTGGCGGGAGGAGGAGGGAGTGGGCTACCGCGGCTCCTGGAACCTGGGCCACCTACGCACAGGCCGACGCCTCCACGGTGGTCCAGAGGAGTTTTACGAGGCCGGTTATCGAGTCCCTGACGACATTGGAGGCTGGAAAAAATACCACTTCGAGAAGTGGGCCGAGCACTTTGACCAGTATTTTGACCCGGAGAGCGGGGCCATGTTGGACGACGTGGCGGAGGAGTTCCACAACGGCCTCGAGAAGCTACGGGAGCAGTGGACCGCCGTGGACCCCGCCGACGTCCCGGGCCTAACGGAGGGCTCCGTGGACCCGCTGGACGACTGGGACGACTGGTTCCCAGGGGCCAACCGTAAGAATGATTATGTGAAGCCCAAGACCAAGGCCCCGCGCCAGGAGCCCAAGGCCCCCAGGAAAAAGGAGGAGCTCTCCCTCGAGGAGGCCGTTAAGCGCCGACGCCAGGCAATGCGCAAGGGCCGATATAACCGCTATGACGATCCGGACCTGGAGGCCGCGGTTAATGCGGAGGTCAAGCGCCTGCAGGAGGAGGAGCTCGAGGAGCGCCAAAGGGCATTCGCCAAGCGAGAGCGGGAGCGCCAGGAGCGCGAGGCCAAGTTTGAAGGCCGGGAAGTGGAGCCGGAGGCCCACGTGGAGGAGGACCGACAGGACCGCAAGCGCCAGGAGCTCGAGCGCCGCCTGGAGGAGCTCGAGACAACTAGGGAGCGTATACCGAGTTACGCGGAGGAGCTCGAGAGCCTGGGAAAGGCTGACGCCACCGGGGAGGAGCTCGAGGAGGCCGTCCAGGAGATTCGAGCGATCCGCCAGCGGGAGGCCATGCAGGAGGCCAACCGCCAGGCCCAGCAGGAGCTCCGCAATTACACGGACATTCGCATCCCCAAGCAAAGCGACCACATGCCAGGGATAAACGGCTCTTATGTGGTGGACGTCCAGGGCCCCACCGGCCAGCAGTGGAAGGCCGTATTTAAGCCCACATCCCAGGAGAACAACGCCTTTGACTCCTGGGGCATCATGGACGGAGGGCAGACCGCCAGGGAGGTGGCCTCCGGAGACCTGGACGCTATGTTCCCAGGGCCTCGAGTGGTCCCGCCCACCATCAAGGCTAAGGCCCCGCTCCCCCGGGATAGGTTCGCCAGGGAGCCGGGGAGCCTGCAGAAGTTCCACCCGACCGCCACGCACGACCCGCGGGAGTTTATCGAGGAGTTAGCCACCGCGGAGGAGCTCAAACACGCCGACTTCAAGCGGGACGGCCACCGCCGGGGCATCTCCGGGGAGGTATTCCAACGCCACGCGGCCAAATCACCGGCCAGCCGCAAGCTCGCCGCTATGGACGTGATTAACGGCCAGTACGACCGACACGGCCAGAACATCATGTGGACGCTCGAGGATGGCCAGCTCTCCCCGGTGGGGATTGATAACGGCCTGGGGTTTGTCGGCTACGGAGTGAGCCGCGCGCCCCGGTCCCCGTTCCCGATGGGCCGGGAAATGTGGGAGGCCACCCTCGACTATTTCGAGCGGGAGCTAAAGCACGTGGACGCGGCGGACTATGCACGCGCCGCCCTCGAGGCCGGAGTGGAGACGCAGCGAGTCCGGGAGGCCGTTATCCGACTAGAGACCCTCAAAGAGCGCCCGCGCCTGTTCAGGGAGTGGGGCCTGGACGCGACCAAATACCATTCCGAATTCGGGTGGGGGATGAATGGCAAATATCAGGGCCGATGGGAGGAACACGTGGCGTGGTTCATTCACGAGAGCCGCACCGGGGAGAACCTCCTCGAGGCGGACAAACTGGCAAAGCTAGAGGGCCTGGTTTACGACCTGGCCGACGAGGTGGAGAAATGAAGCGATTGGCCGTAGTGAGACAGCACCCTAACAAGCCCGTGGACGTCCTGGCCGTCTTCGCCCTGGACGGCCAGGAGGTCCGCGCCACTTGGCGGGACGTCAATTACCAACTGGAGCTCGAGGCGGAAGGGACGCCCGTGGACCCCGAGACGGGGAAGGCATGGCGGCCCCAGGACGGCCCGGAGTTTTTTGAGGCCTTGCCGAGAGCCTATCAGCGCGCCACCCTAATCAACGTCTACGACCCGGACAACAGGAGCCCCAACCAATGAAACGCCGACGAGTGAGAGCGGAGGACGGGACGATTATCACGATCTTGACGCCGGAGACTGTACAGGAGGCCCGCGCCCTCCAGGCCGCCCAGGCCGCCGGGGACGCGGAAGGCCGCAAGACAGTAGACGATCGCCATAGTTTTGGGGACGATCCCCAGCGGTGGACGGAGACGGACGCCAAAAAGAAGTAGCAGGAGGCCCGACTGGGCCAGCGCGGCCACGGAGGCCAGCGCGTAACACACTAACCGGCCAGGGAGCTCGAGGAGCTCCTGGGCCATTTGAGACGATAGGAGTTAGACAATGAAGTGGCACCAATTTTTGCTCGCATACGGTGGAATTTTCCTGGACCCGGAGGACGGCCAAGGGGACGGAGGTGGAGCCGCCGGGGACGGAGGCGGAGAGAGTGACGGAGGCGGAGACGACTCCCAGGCCAGCGGTGGAGACGATGGGGCCTCGAGCTCCTCGAGCGGTGGGGACGACTTCGACGCCAAGGCCGCGGCGGACGCCAAGGCCGCCGCGGAGGCCCGCGCCAAGAAGGCGGAGAAGGAGCTCGAGAAGTACCGCAAGGCCGAGCAGGAGAAGGAGGACGCCAACAAAACCGAGCTCGAGAAGGCCCAGGAGGAGCTCCGTAAGGAGCGAGAGGCCCGGGAGGCCGCGGAGAAGCGCGTCCAGTTGACCAACCAAAACAACGCAATCCGGGACGCGGCCCAAGAAGCAGGCTTGAAAAGGCCGGGAATGTTCCTCAAGCTGATTGACAGGTCCGGGATAGAGACCACCGAAGATGGACAGATCGTTGGCGTCAAAGAAGCCGTGGCAGCCTTCAAGAAGGAGGCCCCGGAATTGTTTGGAGACGCCAACAACACGCCCGCCAGTACCTCCTCGAGCAACGGCCCCGATGGCAAGCAATCGGACCGTGAGGGCTCACAAAAGGTGAGCTCCAAGCGAGAGCGGGGCCGAGAGATTGCCAGGCAAGGCAACAGCAAGGCCACCAACCGGAAAAGGCAGATTTAACCGCCGGACGCGCACACCCTAGATCGTGGCGTCCGGGACCCTATCCCAGAGGTGCGCCATGCACGGCATTGGACTTACTAGATTTAACCGCCGAACCATCCCGGACGCCGCATTCGTCGACAGCTTTGGCCATCAGACGGAGAAATCCGTCTCGATCGCCGCCGAGAACCGCCACGGGAGTTCCTATATGGAGCTCCCGGAGGGCCAGGTTTACGGCAAGTACAAGCCGGACGGCCTCCACTACCCGCTGGCAAAGGACGCGGCCCAGGAGGCCGTGGCGGACGCCAACGTGGTCAACGTGGCCGACGCCCGCCAATTCTTCATTGGCGACCAGGTGGAGTTCCCCACCGCCGTCTCCGCCGGAGCGGACCGTTTCCGCGAGGTGACGGCCCGGGATACCACCGCCAACACCATCACCCTGGACGGGGCCTCGTTCGACCTGGACGCGGGCGACGTTATCGAGGTGGACCCCACCCGCAGCTTTGGCGAGGTTAAGACCACCGCCGCCGCCCCTGGCGTCGGAGGCCCCACCACCATCGAGCTCCTGGCCGGAGAGGCCGCCAACTTCGAGGTTGGCGACTTGGTGGACGTGGGGGCGGACACCGATCTGGCCGTGACTGCCGTGGACACCGGAGCGGACACCATCGAGGTGGACGCGGACGTGGCCGTGGCGGACGGGGAGGCCGTGGTTTCCAACCCGGACGGGGATTACAAGCTCTCCCCGGAGGTTGCGCGCCTGGTGGAGTCCGGTGGGTACGCCCACCCGAATCCCTCCGTGCTGACGCGCCGCGCCGGAGAGGTCCGCGAGCGCGTTCTTACGGGCCTGACCACGCGGGCCAAAAACGCCCTCCAGCCCATGATTGAGTTCAACCCCGACATCTAACCGCGGGCCCACCGCGCCAAACTGACAGCGCCGTTTATGGCGGAAGTGAGTAACCCGGAGGGCCCGTAAAAGGGCCCTCCTGTACCCAAAGAAGGGACAAGAAAAATGCCTATCGCACAGCCAAGCTATTTGACGCCGGAGGAGTTCGACGGTGAACTCCTGGGAGGCATCCTCGACGAGACCCTCCCCCGCCACCGCCGCATCCTCGATTGGGTGGACGTCGACGCGGACAACGATGAGGAAATCGAGATGGAGGTACTCGTCCAGTCCGCCGACGAGGCCGCCCCCATTACCGGGTTTGGGGACCGCACGCCCTTTACCAAGGGCCTGGAGATCGAGACGATCAAGGTGGAGCCCTACCACATCAAGATCGGTTATCCGTTCCCGCTCAAATCCAAGCACCTGGAGAAGCGGGCCAACCGCACCATCGCGATCTCCGAGGAAGGCGTCCGCCTGGGAATGGCCAACCTCGAGGAGCGCCGCGTCAAGCGCCACCTGGCCGCCGTGATGGCCATGTTGAACACCAAGGCCTTCACCTACACGGGGAACGGCCTGGTTATCTCCGTCCCCTATGACTCCTGGATCGGGGACCTCGACGCCCCGGCCCAGGTGGGAGGCGTCCTCGAGAACTACGTGGCCCTCAACGACGAGGCCAACGCCAAGCCCGCCAGCGCCATCGAGATTATGCGGGGCCAGTTCGAGAGCCGGACCGGCCAGGCCCCCACCCTGGCGTGGATCTCTCCGCAGACCGCGGCGACGTTCAAGGAACTTCCGGACGTCAAAAAGCATCTCGAGAAGCAAAGCCCGAGCGACCCGGACGACCGCTCCGAGAGCTACGAGCGGTTTTTCTATAACGGGATTTGGTTCGAGGTCCTGCGCCACTCCTACAAGGACGGAGGCGTCCTCAAGCAGCCCTTGCCAGAGGGCCTGGCGGTCGTGACCGTCCAGAGCGTCGACGATCGGGGAGGCTCTAACCCGATCATCATGAACAAGGCGCGCAACAAGCTGAACAACATGGACGCCACCACGCCGACCTATGAGGTTTTCCAGACCTCAAAGAACCCGGTTTCCGGTGGCCTGGGAGGCTACGATAACGCCCTCCCGTCTCCCGCACGGGAGAACATCATCCAACACTGGCAGATGTACCCCACGCCCTAATTAAGGCGTGACACAGTTGGCCTCCTAACCGGGGCCCTGGCGGCCTGGAGCGTGCTACCTCGCCACGCTCCGGGCCGCCCATATCGACCAACACCACTGGAGGAGTGGACAAATGAAATTGAAAGATTTGAAAAAGAAGAAACTGGAGGAGCTCCGCGCCGATCTGGAGCCCCACCTGGGCCGCGCCATCACTCCCGCGGGAGACACCCGGGAGGACCTGGAGGACGCTCTCCGCTCCGTCCTGGACAACGTGATGGACACGGAGGCCCCGGAGCTCCTCGAGCTCCTCGAGAGCTACGGAGTCTCCCTCGAGGAGGAGGACGCGCCCCAGTTCGACCACCCGCCGACGCCGGAGGAGATCGACCGCCTGGCCAAGGCCCTCGACAGCGACAACGCCAACAACATCGCGAGCGCCCTGGCCGCCATCATGGCCACGCCGGTCCCGGCCCGAAAGGACCCGCGGAAGGAACTCGCCCGGTGGGCCCTGGCCCAGGCGGAGCCGGTGGAGTCCAGCGCCAGCGAGAGCGACGCACAGCCCGAGGAGGAGGACGCGGGGCCGGACGCCCAGGAGGGTGGCCAGGAGGAGGGGTCCGTGGGCGCGGACGCCCCCACGCTGGTTATCCTGCAGCTCATGTGCCGCCCCAGTGGCGTCCCCGGATTGTGGGACCGGGACATCTTGATTAATCCGGAGGCGGAGCTCGAGCACCAGATCCGGAGCCGCTATCCCCACAGTGAACTTGGCGGCCTCGAGGCCGTCCGCTCCCGCCTGGCCAACAAGATCGGGCGCATCAACCGGCAACTGTCCAACCTGGACGGAGTGGAGGTCTAAGTGGCGGAGTTCGAGGCGGACGAATGTAGGGAGCGGATTAAGGAGTTGAACGCGCAGATCGCCAAGCTTGCGGCCAGGCCCGCCTCCACGTCCGCCAAGGGGATTTCTGTCTCATTCCAGGGCAAGCTCTCCGACCTCCGGAAGGAGCGCAACTTCTGGCAGCACGAGCTCGCCAAGGCCCTAGCCGACGAAGGAACCGCGAGCGGGGCCCAAGGGCCTAAGCTCAAGCTTCAATAGAGGACGACGTGGACGGATTGCTCGACATAGCGCGGGAGACGCTCCTGGAGGTCCTGGTGGACGAATATATCCCCACGGACCCCAACGCCACCCGCGTCCGCTACAGCGGCGGAACGGAGAACCTAACCGGGGAGATGGACGGGGCCGCTCGAGAGGGGCTCCGCCTGGCCGTGTTCCTGGGCTACATCTCCGAGGACCTCGAGGTTAACTCCGCCGGTAAGCGCGGGGACTCGAGCGTCCGGGCCGCCGTCTACCTGGAGGACGTCCTCGAGGTGGGGGACAAGCTCGAGCTGGACAGCGGGCCGGAGGTCTACAAGGTGGCCCAGGTGGGGACCATCAACGTGGGGGAGGTCCTGGCCTACGAGGCGGACCTCGAGGAGGTCTCCCGTGGGTAACTCGCACACGGTGGAACTCGAGCGGCTGGGGGCCACACTACGGGCCCACGACCACGAACGATTCGAGGACGTCCGCGGGGCCATGTATCCCGCGGCCCTCCGTGGCGAGCCGATCGTGGCGGAGGCGACTCCCTCCGACCGGGGACACGCCAGGCAAGCCTGGGAGTCGAGGGTTACACCGGAAGGGGCCGCCCTCCAGAATGACTGGCCGTATATCGGTATTTTGGAGATGGGCTCGAGGCCACACTGGCCGCCCATTATGCCAATCCTGCGTTGGCTTGTCCGTAAGGAGGGCCTGGACCTGGCCGGAGGGAGCCGATCGTTTAACGACTTGTCCGAGGTCCCCTCACAAACTTACGCCGTGGCACGGGCCATCCAGGCGACGATCGCCAGGGAGGGAACCAAGCCCCACCATATGGTCCAGAACAACCTCCCCAAGCTCCGCTCTATCGCAAAGGATGAAGTGGAGAAGGTCCTCCGCCGGGGAGGCCCAAGTGGCTCCGGTGGAGGGAGCATCCCGTTTTAGGAGAAGTAGATGGCCGCAGAACCCAAAGAGCTAACCGAGGCCGCGATCTGGCAGATGCGCCAGGCCATCGAGGCCGCGGCCATTCCGGGCCTGGTTAGCGTGGTCCAGGGATGGCCAGACGAGGACGACTTGGCGGAGTTCCCCGCCGTAAGCCTTATGCCTGGCCGGGAGGACTGGACGCATATCTGGCCGGAGCCCCTCGAGGAGGTAAGCAACGGGGACGGGACGGTGGACACCATTTACCGGACCAACCACCTATCTCTCCAGGTACAGATGGACGTATGGACCGGAGGAGAGCGCGGCAAGACGGAGCGGTTTAACCTCCTCCCCAAGCTCCTCGAGCTGTTCGGGGCCAAGATCGACGCCGACGCCAACGGAGTCCTCCAGGTGACGCCAGCGGGCCTGGAGTTGACGCTCGAGCACCACCTGGACGCACCGGCCCGCGTCCACTTGTCCCGCGGGAGCAACAAGGACAAGGAGGAGAACTCCGTGGGCCAGTTTCGCAAGACGTACCCGCTCGAGCTCCACACGGAGCAACGCAAGGCACTAACGGCCCCGGAGGCCAGCTTTACCAGCGCCAACACTTTCACGACTGATTAAGGAGAACACGATGGCCGTATTGTTTGAGAAAAATCCACTTGTCTGGAAAAAGACGGACGGGATTTACGTGGCGGAGCAAGACGTCCCGGGCCCCGTCAAAATCATTGGCTCCAACATCTGTAAGGTGGTGGGCCAGTTCCCCTGGGGCCCCAAAAACAAGCTCCTGGAGATCGGCTCCCCCAACGAGGTCCAGGACAAGCTCCTGGGAGGCCACGCCACGCCCGCCGACTATGGCGGTTATCGCGCCCTCAAGGGAAAGCAATTCGGCCCCCTTCGAGTGGTGGCCGTGGAGGCCCAGGACGCGGTTAAGGCCACCATCACTATCCGGGACGCCGCGGAGGTGACGGTGGACACCCTGGACGACGCCGCCACCTACAACCTCGAGATTACGGACGGGGCCGTTACGACCACTTACCCCTATGCGGCCCAGGGAGGCGACGCCGCCGCCGACGTTCTCGAGGGCCTCGAGGCAGCCGTGGCCGCCGACGCGGACGCCGTGGTGGCCGCCAGCTATGACGCGGCCAACACCAAGCTCCTGGTGACGGGGAACGGGAGCGAGTCCTGGAGCCTGGCGGTTAGCGCCGACGCCACCGGAGTCCTGGCCAAGGTCGACCCGTCCAACGCCATCACCTACACGGCCAAATATTCCGGAGCTCCCGCCAACGGGATTGGCGTGGTCCACCAAAAGACCAGCGCCACGGAGTTCAAGGCCATTATCTACTGGGGGAACGTCCAGCAGGAGGTGGGCCCCTTCGAGTTCGACGCGGACGGAATGACTCAGGCCAGCGCGGCCTCCGACTATTTCGACGTGGCTCTCCACGTCGACGCCGGGAGCAACCCGGAGACGCGGACCAACGCCGTGGAGATGGCCGGAGGCGACGACGGGACGCTCGTGGATACCGACTGGACCGGGACCGGGACCGCTATGGAGGGCCTGCGCGTCCTCGAGCAGGCCGAGCGCCGCGGCTACGTGTTCGCCGCGGAGTACACGTCCAGCACGTGGATCGCCGCCCTCGAGGAACACCTGGACCTCAAGGGCTCCGAGGGTGGAGCCCAGGCCGACACGTCCAACGACTTCGACACCAACGCTACCGCGGCCCAGGCTATCGCCAACGAAAGGTTGGAGTTCATGCTCCACCGCGTGGTCCAGATCGTCGACGGCCAGGAGCACGTGGTGGACCTGACGCCCTTTTATGGGGCCGTGTGGAGCCAGATCCCGCCCCACTTCTCCGTGGCGGACTTCGATAACCGCGACCTCCTGGGGGCCATCAAGGGCCTACCGGATGGCGTGGCCCTCGACTGGCCCCAGTGGCGTAAGGCCCAGGAGGTTGGAGGCGTGACCCTCGAGCGCCTGCAGACCGGAGGCTGGAAGTTCCACGCCTCGATTACCTCCGACCCGCTCAAGCCCAGCGAAGTGGACCGCCGCCTAAAGGACGTGGTGGGAGACAGCATCGGTTACGCTCTCCTCCCCTTCCAGAACAAGCCCGCGATGCAGCTCTACGTGGACGATGCACAGGCCGCGATCGAGCAGGTGTTGGAGGAGATGCAGTCCGAAGGCGGGACGCCCGCGGAGCAGATGATCGCGGATTTTTTCGTGGAGGAAAAGAGCCAGAGCGCCACCACGCTAATTTTTAACGTGGACGTGGAGTTCCACGGAGAGATCCGTTACCTGGTGGCTAACCTCACCGCCGGAGCCGGTATCACTATCACGGAGCGCGCCGTATAAGGGGCGATCTGCTACGGGGCCCAGTTGGGCCCCAAATCGCACCGCTGGCAGCACTAGACGCCGAATTTGACCGATCACCAAACGGGCCCAAACGGCCCAGGAGTAAAGAATGGGAAATCCGAAAAGA
>Ga0136604_1000637_pt1 | contig 17105 bp, 15 predicted proteins | sample AntRauFillE10628_FD_104928 | JGI IMG/M metagenome (GOLD analysis project Ga0136604, IMG submission 104928) | Saline lake microbial communities from Rauer Islands, Antarctica - Metagenome Filla E10 #628 | ecosystem: Environmental > Aquatic > Non-marine Saline and Alkaline > Saline | place...
GAGCGACGGTGCTGCGCTGCCGGGTGCGCTACTTTACGGATGGGGCCATTTTGGGTAGCACAGAGTTCGTGCGGGGCTTCGTGGGGGCCTGGCAAATGGAGAAGGGGCGCAAATACCCGCCAAAGGTCAATCCACTGCGCGGTGCGGACTGGCAAGACCTGGCGACGATCCAAGGTCTGAGAAAAAAGGTCTTTGGTTGAGGTGTCCGGATTATTGATTCTAGCAAATACGGTTCTTCACCTCTCGATTCCTGCGGGTAGCCGAAAGCCTTAGCTTTTGGACCGAACAGAGCGCCTGTGGCTGCAAAATTAACTCACATGACGGGCTTTTGAGGGTAAGTTTTTCGTGGGCTTTTGCGATGGATTACTGTGTTTAAAAAGGTCAAGCAGGTCATCCATCGGGAATTAACCAACGGGCTCAACGTTCGTGGTGGCTCCATGGCGATTGCAACCTCTTTTACTTTCGGGATCTTTCCGATAATGGGATTCTCCACTCCGTTGAACACCTTGGCGGCTTTTTTGCTCCGGCTCAATCAGCCCGTTGTTCAAGTCGTCAACTGGATTATGGGGCCGCTCAAGCTGATACTCATCATCCCGTTTCTTCGACTCGGGGAGTGGCTCTTTGCCGCCGAGCCTTTTTCGCTCAGCTTAACGGAGTTCAGTAAGATTTTCTTCAATGACTGGTGGGGCACGACTCAGGAGTTTGCCTGGACGTTCGTCCACGCGATTTCCGGTTGGTTGGTCGTCGCGCCTCTGAGCTACCTGATCATCTACTTCGCCGCGAAAGTGCTCTTATCCCGACGTGTGGTATCTACTTCTCCAGGCAGTGGATCAGCGCGATGAAGTCCTCTTCGCTGTAGCCTGCGGCTTCGGCTGCGGTGAAGCATTCGACGATAGTTTCCAGCAGGGGCATTTTTCCTTGAGCCGTCTTCCTGGCTAGGCGCATATCTTTATGCATGTTCTTAATGGAGAACTGCGGGGCAAAGTCAGCTGCGCGGATTTTCGGCTCCTTCAGGGCCGAGAGGCCTGACCAGGCGACATTCTGCTTCATCACGTCAAAAAATGTATCGTCGCTGATCCCGGCATTCCGACTCATGGTGATACTTTCGCAAAGGGCTTGAGTGATGCCGGAGATTTGTAGATTCATGGCCAACTTGATGGCGGCTGCCTGTCGCGGCGTGCCGATATGAAAGCGCTTGGCGGAGATGGTGGGCAGGATCGCTTCCACTGACTGGAGGGTCGCGTCTTCCCCGCCCAGGAAAAAGACCGTCTTTCGCTCCTCCGCAGCCGGCTTGCTCCCGGTAAAGGGCGCTTCAATATATTTCGCACCCGAGTTGTGCACCAGCTCGGCAAATTCTTCGGCGCTGTCACCATCGATGGTCGATGACTGAATCACTGTATGTCTGGCCTCCAGGTGCGGGAGTAGCTGTTGCAGGACCTCCCGCACGGAATCGGCATCAAAGAGGCAAAGCTGCAAGAACCCGGATTTCTTTGCGCAAACTTCAAGAGTTTCGAGTTGAAAGGGCAGATCCGGTTTCGGGCTGCGGTTCCAGGCGGAGGCCAGTTGTCCCGCCGCTGCGTAATGCTTCGCCCAGATTGAACCGATCAGACCTAATCCAAGAACCGCTACATTTTTTATTTGAGTCATAAAATTAGAGTTAGTTGAAGTGCATCATTTAGAGGTCTGCGATACCTCAACCTTATCGTTCCGACTATTGCACCACGCTGGACAACTGGAAGATTGGCAAGAACATGGCCATGACAATGCCGCCAATAACAACACCGAGGAAGGTAATGAGGAGCGGCTCCATCAATGAGGTGAGGGCGGCCACCAGTGTCTCAACTTCGGCATCGTAGAAATCGGCTACTTTGACGAGCATACCATCGACATTACCAGTTTGCTCGCCCGCGCGGCTCATGTGTTTGATCATGGGCGGGAAATAAGGGTCTTCGGAGAGAATATCAGAGACTTGCCCACCCGCACTGATGTGTCTCGAAATATTCTTACAGGCGCGTTCGACATAGGTATTTCCCGAGGCAGAGGCGACGATGTCGAGCGTCTTGAGAATGGGCACGCCCGAGCGCATAAGGATCGCATAAGTGCGGCAAAAACGGGAGAGGTTGACCTTTCGAGTCAAATCACCCACGACGGGCAGCTTGATGATGATATTATCCTTGATGACGCGCCCCTTAGGCGTGGCAAAGAAGCGCTTGGACAGCATGAAGAACGCGACGACCCCGATGATAAGAAAGATGATGTAAGACTTCAGAAAGTCACTTAAACCGATAAGGAGCTGGGTGGGCTTCGGGAGATCCGCACCGAAGTCTTTAAACATGTCTGCAAACACGGGAATGACGAACACAAGCAGGACATTGACGAGGATGATCGCCAAGCCAATCACCACGGCAGGGTAAACCAGTGCACCCTTGACCTGTTTCATCAGTTTTACCGTATCTTCAAAGTAAGTAGAAGTCTTATCCAGAATTTCCGCGAGATTGCCGCTGGCCTCGCCGGCCTCGACCATGAAGACAAAGAGATTGGGGAATGCCCGCGGGTAATCCTTACAGGAATCGGAAAACGAACGACCCGCAGAGACCTCGTTTCTTACATTTCGAATAATAATTTGGAAGACAGGACTCTCCGTTTGTTCTTCCAACGCCTCCAGAGCTGAGACCAGAGGAAGGCCAGCCTCCAGCATTGCCGCGATTTGTTGGGTGAAGATGGTTAATTCCTGCAGTTTAATCTTTTTGCGTTTGGCTTGTTTCTCGTAGGACTTCTGCTTCGCAAGCTGTTGTCCTTCCATGAAACTGCGTTTCTTTTTACCGCGGTGGGGAGATGCTGATTTTGAGACTAGTCTTGCCATGTTTGTATTAGGATAGCTTCCTAGTTATTCCACTCAATAAAATTGGCAAGGAGCAAGTCTGTAAACCAGACTTTACGAGCTTCTTCCAAATTCGCCAAAAATCACGTAAATTGATAAAAACCGCGCTTTGCGGCCTTGACAGCAGATGAGGCAGGGGTTTTTCTGCTTCGCTTTTCCCAATTTTAAGCTCTTATAAAGAAATGAAACCGACATACAGACCTTCTAAGCTAAAGCGCGCCCGCAAGTTCGGCTTCCGCGCTCGCAACAAAACACATGGCGGCCGCAAGGTGCTGGCCGCCCGTCGTGCCAAGGGGCGCTACCGCTTGTCCGCTTCCGTTTAAGGGGCGGCGGCGTTTCGCGTGGTATTTGAGAAGCATGGGCATTCCCGCTTCACAACGCCTGCGCAAACCGAGCGAATTTCAACAAGTCCGCAGGTCGGAACATCGTGTCCACTGCGGACCTTTTGTGGTCCAGTGTGAACTGGATGCGGTGGGGAGCAGCTCCCTGCCTCTACTTGGAGTGATTGCGAGTCGTCGTGTGGGTAATGCCGTGAAGCGGAACCGTGGCAAGCGGCTTGTTCGCGAGATTTTTCGTCGCAACGCTGCTATCCTGCCGGGTGGTAGTCGTATGGTTGTTGTCCTAAGGTCTGGCTTTGAGCGCTACGAATATGCCGAACTGGAGGCCGACTTCACGAAAGCTTGCGAGCGAATCTTGCGCAGAGTCAATTTGGGGAATACTTCTCAATGATGGAGCCTATGGCAAAGCCCTCTATAGTCGTTCGAATGGCGGCTTTTTGTTTGCGTCTTTATCAACTGACGCTTTCACCTGCATTACATGCTCTTTTCGGTTCAGGCAGCGGTTGCCGTTTCGAGCCGACCTGTTCCTGCTATGCAAGGGAGGCACTCTTTAAGCACGGATTTCTTAACGGTTGTGGACTTGCTTTGCGGCGCATCCTGCGCTGCCATCCTTGGAATTCGGGTGGGTATGATCCAGTTCCGGACTTGAAAAGAGAGAAGAAGCAGGACATAGCCCCAAAATTTAAAACACATCTCGATGGATAAAAAGAATACATTTTTAGGCATAATCTTCATAGTTGCCGGAATCGGATTTATGTTCTGGCAAAGCCAGCAACTTGAGGAACAGCGCCGCGAGCAACTTCAGCAGGAGCAGACGCTTTCTGATGCTTCGGAGTCGACTTCGTTAGCGGATACTGTGCTGTCGGCGCCTGAGCAGAGCGCTGGTCCAGTTATTGCTGAGACCTCCACCGTCAGCGAACTCTTTAAGGATGCTGAGACGGTCGAGCCGACTACTCAGGCTCCCCGGACTGAGGAAAGGACGGTCACCTTGTCCAACGAATACATTGAAGCGGTATTCACTACGCGTGGCGGTGCCATCCGCACGGTCAGTTTTCTCCAGACAAAGCGCGGTGAGCGCGACGACTATGTCTTTAATAAGGATGGACTCCTACCTGCCTTAAGCCTCAGCTATAGCGCAGCCGACGGGCAAATGCGGGAGTTTGCCCTCGACTACCAAATTGAGTCGCAAACGAAGGACTCTGTAACTTTTATTCTCGAGACTGAAGAGGGGATGGTCACACGCCGCTCCTACCGCATTGCAGCGACGGGCTCAGATGCCGAGGCCTATGAGATCGAACACAGCACGGAGATTGGGAACCGTTCCGACTCGGCCAAGAGTCTGGCCACGGTTTATTTTAATCTCGGCACAGCACGTCCGATTTCCGCCGATCAACGTAGCGCAAATTACCTGAACGTCGGCCACTATAACGGTGAAGACGCTGAGTTCATCCCTATTACTAAGTTGACTGGTGGTAAGGGCTTTCTTGGGATCGGGGCCAGTTCGCCTCAGGACCAGATCGAAATTTCGGATCGCATTGAATGGGCGTCGGTCAAAAACCAGTTTTTCGCCAGTGTGCTCTCTTCTGAAACCCTCGCAGAAGACTTATACATCTACCCGGTGGAAGCATCGCAGGACGGCGATGCCGCGCCCGGACGCCCCGGGATCTCCGGTAGCGTCGGCTACAATGTCGGCGTGCTAGGCGTCGGCGACACCAAGGCGCTGGACTTTCAACTCTATGTGGGGCCCAAGGAATTCAAGCGACTGCAGGCACTTGGTAATAAGCAGGACCTCGTCATGCAGTTCGGTTTCCTTGGCTTTATTAGCAAGCTGCTCTTGGCCTTCATGTATGCGATCCACTCCGTGATTCCAAGTTGGGGTTGGTCGATCGTGATCATGACGATTTGCATTAAGACGCTCTTCTGGCCGCTGACGGCAAAGGCCAGCAAGTCGCAGAAGCGGATGGCGAAGATACAGGGGCCGATGGCAGAACTGAAGGAGAAGTATAAGGATAATCCTCAAAAGATGCAGCAGGAGACCATGAAGCTCTTCAAAGTGCATCAGGTTAATCCTCTTGCCGGTTGCCTGCCGATGATCATCCAGATGCCAATTTTCCTCGGGCTCTTTTATATGTTGCGCACCGCCTCCGAGTTGCGCCATGAGCCGTTTCTTTGGGTCGCAGACCTCTCGCTGCCGGATACTCAGTTCGAGATCAATGGCTTCCCGATCAACATCCTTCCGATGATCATGGGCGTGACGATGTTTTTGCAAATGCAAATGATGCCGGTCTCGCCCACAGCGGATCCCATGCAGCAGAAAATCTTCAAATTCATGCCGCTCATCTTCCTGGTTTTCCTCTACAACTTCGCTTCCGGCCTTGTGCTTTACTGGACGGTGCAGAATATCCTCACCATCGTGCAGCAGAAAATCATTAACAGCCGCCCGGACCCCGAGCCCGTCCCTGTCGAGGCACCCGCCTCAAAATCCAAAGCCAGAGGCAAGGCCCGGAAAAAGAAATAAACAGATAGGCTCCCGCCTTAAACCTTCCCACCTTCAAACCTTCAAACCTTCGAACCTTCCCACCTTCAAACCTTCCCACCTTCAAACCTTCCCACCTTCAAACCTTCCCACCTTCAAACCTTCCCACCTTCGAACCTTCAAACCTTCGAACCTTCCCACCTTCAAACCTTCCCACCTAATGTCAGGACACAGCAAATGGGCCACTATTAAGCGCGCGAAGGGAGCGGTCGATGCCAAGCGCGGCAAGCTCTTCAGCGTAATCAGTAAAGATCTCACTCTGGCTGCTCGCGATGGCGGCGGAGACGCCGACTTTAACCCGCGCCTGCGGACCTGCGTTCAGAAGGCGAAGCAGGCGAACATGCCGGCAGATAACATCGACCGTGCCATCAAAAAGGGCACGGGAGAACTTCCCGGTGTGACTTACGAGGAGATTGTTTACGAAGGCTATGCCGCCGGAGGTGTTGGCCTGATTGTTGAATTGACGACAGACAATAAGAACCGCTCCGCTTCAGAAGTGCGCAGCACGATGTCTAAAAACGGCGGGAATCTGGCTGGGGTTGGTGCGGTTGCTTTTCAGTTCGAACGCAAGGGGCAGTTCATTATCGATTCGTCCAAAATTGACGAGGAGGCGCTGATGGACCTCGTGCTGGAAGCCGGAGCAGAGGATATCAAGAACCAAGGTGATTACTACGAAGTGATTTGCCCATTGACGGAATACGACGCACTCTGGCAGGCACTCAAGGATATCGAGACGGAGTCATCGGAATTGGCTTATCTGCCAAATATTCTCGTGCCCGTAGAAGATAAGGACACGGCACGAAAGGTCTTGCACCTAATCGAGAAGCTTGATGACCTAGAGGATGTCAGAGCAGTTCATTCCAATATGGATCTTGCGGATGATTTGCTTGACGAAGAATAGCGCAAAAAGCGCTTGCAAAGCATTATTTCTTAATTCACTGTAAAGATAAGTTAACTCAAACCCCTTTAATTATTATGCGTATCAAACTAGTTACTCTGCTCGCACTTTTAATCGCCGCATTTTGCATCACCGGATGTGATAAGGGCCAAGCTCAAATGGGTCCACGTGAGACCAATGTGCTCGGTATTGCGAAGATTGAAAAGGAAAACTACACTTACACTGGCTCGAATACCTTTGCTGTCAGCACCCATGAACTCTATGACCGGAATAATTATTCCGGTGACAAGGTTACCTTACTCTGGGGCTTGGTTACCATTAAGGACTACTAGTCTCGTGTCTTGATTTTACGAAGCCGCTCTTCATCATGAAGTGCGGCTTTTTCATTCAACATGTCAGAGAAGTCAGCATCCACTCTAGAAACAGGCCGCCAGGCTATGTGTGCCGAGGCCGCTGCAATTCAGATTGCTGCAGAGCGCATGGGCGATTCTTTCGTGCGGGCGGTCGATATTATTTTGGCGGGTAAGTCAAAGCTCGTCATCTGCGGCATCGGCAAGTCCGGGCATATTGGTGCTAAACTCGCAGCGACTTTTTCGAGTTCGGGGATGCCGGCTATCTTTCTTCATGCTGCCGAGGCGATTCATGGTGATCTCGGGGTCTACAAACCGGGCGATCCAACGATCGTTTTATCCAAGAGCGGCTGCACCGAGGAAGTGCTGCGGCTTATGCCGTTTTTCAAGCAATTAAAGTCGCCTGTTATCGCGATCGTGGGCAACATGAAGTCACCCATTGCCGATGCGGCCGATGTGGTGATTGATGCAAGTGTCGAGAAAGAGGCGGATCCCCTCAATTTAATGCCGACATCCAGTTCGACGGTGAGTCTTGCGCTTGGGGATGCGCTGGCGGCAGCGCTGGTTCATGCCCGTGGTTTTACGGCAGAGGAATTTGCCACCTATCACCCCGGTGGTCAGCTTGGGCGCAATCTTCGCATGACTGCCGGAGAAGTGATGCATCAGGTCGATGCAGTGGCTCTCGCCCATCCTGGTGAGACGCTACGTGAGGTCGTCATACGGATGACACAGCACCCCTTAGGTGCCGCCTGTATTATCGATGCAGCAGGCAAGCTGGAGGGCCTGATCACTGATGGGGATGTGCGCCGCTTGCTCTCCGAAGACGGCGATATTCTCGCCCGCCGGGCTGAAACCTGCATGACGGTCTCGCCGGTTTCGACTCAGCCTAATGTGAACTTAGGGCAAGCTGTGCGGCTTATGGAAGAGCGCAGCTCGCAAATCTCGGTGCTCCCGGTCGTCGATGGCGAGAGCTCCAGACTCGTCGGCCTGTTGCGCCTTCACGACATCTACCAACCAGGCCTGTCCTGAGCCTGTCGAAGCGGCCTGTCCTGAGCCTGCCGAAGCGAGGGACAAGGGGACTTGGACACGCCCTCGTTCAGACTACTCTGAGGCCTCCAGACGCTCAATGATGTAGTTTGCGGCTTCTTCAACCTCGTCGACGATCTTGAACATCTTGACATCATCCGGCGAGATGACGCCCCATTCCACCAGCGTGTCAAAATTGATCACTGCATTCCAGAAGTGGCTGCCAAATAGGATGACGGGATATTTCTCGACCTTCCCGGTTTGCATCAGTGTCAGGGTTTCAAACAACTCGTCCATAGTGCCAAATCCTCCTGGGAAAGCGACCAGTGCCTTGGCCATGGAGACAAACCAGAACTTGCGCACAAAGAAGTAGTGAAATTCAAATTTCAGATCGTCCGTAACGTATTCGTTGACGCCTTGCTCGTGCGGCAGGCTGATGCCGAGTCCTACTGATTTGCCACCGGCTTGATGCGCACCGCGGTTGGCCGCTTCCATAATACCGGGTCCGCCGCCGGAACAGATGGTGTAGGGCGACTTGCCCGTTGCTTCCCGCTCAAGCGACCACTTGGTAAGCCTTTCGGCCAACTCGACCGCGGCCGTGTAGTAGGGGGCCGCTTTGACGCCGCATTGGGCAGTGTGGAGTGCCGCCTTCTCGGCGGGGGTGGGAGCGGAAGGATCTTTCATGGAGTCCTCCAACTCCTTCAGTGTGCGCTGAGCTTCTTCCGGGGTTCTCAGCCGGGCCGAGCCGAATAAAACTATGGTGTCATGAATCGCCTGTGCTGCAAAACGGTGCCGGGGTTCTGTCATTTCCGAGAGTATCCGGATGTTGCGGGCCGCATCAGAATTGAGGAACTCAAGATTATTATAGGCCTTTTGCGGCCATTCATTAGCTGGTTTATTTGCGGTCAAAGTCATGTTGTGAATAAGTTTACGATGAGATCGGACGCTAGTTGTTGATTCTCAGGTAGCAACTGTTTCTGTGCCTTCTTTTAGGGTTGCGGACGCTGCTCTCGGCGCTTCTTCTAGTCGGCTTTTCTCCCCTCAAAGCAGCTATTTTTCAGTATTCATGTATCTCAAAGAGATCGTCATCAGTGGTTTTAAAAGTTTCGCAGACCGCACCCGCTTGGACCTAACGCCAGGCGTAACGGCTGTGGTGGGTCCGAATGGCTGCGGTAAGAGTAACATCGTCGATGCCATCCGGTGGGTGCTCGGCGAGCAGAGTGCCAAGGCCCTCCGCGGGGCGTCCATGCAGGATGTTATTTTTGAAGGCACGGACAAACGCAAGGCATTGCCAACCTGCGAAGTGACGCTGACTTTTACCAATTGTGAGACTGATCTTGGCACGCAGTTCAACGAAGTGGCCATATCCCGTCGCATCACCCGCGATGGCGGGAGCGATTATTACATCAACGGTAAGGTCTCCCGCCTAAAAGACATTCAGCGCCTCTTTGCCAATACCGGGGTGGGCCGCGTCTCATACTCCTTTATGCTGCAGGGGCAGATCGACCAGATCCTCTCCACCAACGCGGCGGAGCGCCGCACTATTTTTGAAGAAGCTGCCGGCATCACCCTTTACAAGGCCCAGCGCAAGGAAGCCCTTAATAAGCTAGCCCTCGTCGATGCGAATCTTGCCCGGGTGACCGACGTGATCGAAGAGGTCAGCCGCCAGATCGGCTCGCTGAAGCGCCAGGCCAGCAAGGCGCTTCGTTTTCAGCGCCTCAAACATCGATTAACGCACCTCGACCTGTCTTTCAACGCCTACCGCTATGCCCAACTAAAGGAGTCGATCGAGTCGGTGGCCACGCGTGCGGAGGAGCTGCGCAAAAAGCTCGAAGTGCACAACCAGTCTCTGGAGTCGGACGAGTCCGTGCTGACCGATAAGAAGGTCGAGCGGACCGAGATTGCGCACAAGATGGAAGAGCTGCAGCAGCGGGTCTATGCCCTGCGCTCCGAAAAGGAAAATGCCGAGAACCAGGCTGAGTTTTCCGGCATTCGTGCCAGCGATCTCGAAAATCGAATCGTAGAATTTAAAAAAGAAATTTCCGAGCTGGAGGGCCAGAAGAACGAGCTGGTCAAACGCGCGAAGAACGAGACCGAGAACAAGCAAATGCACCTCGGTGTGGTCGATGATTCAGACCGGATCTTCCGTGATCGCAACAACGAGTTGATCGCTGCTCAGGAGAAGCTTGGCGAAATGGAGGCCGAGATTCAGCACCGTCGGCAGGAAGTCCTCTTCGCCGAGAACCGCATCAACCGCGCCCGCTCCCAATGCACGACGCTGGAGGTGGAGCTGAAAACCTACCAGGTCAAGCGCGCTTCGTTTAAAGAAAACATCCTAAACCTGAAAGAAGAGGCCGGTGCGCTTGAAAAAGCGCTGGTCGAGATACAACGTCTTCTGACCAAACGCCGCGAAGAGCAAGCAGCCAGCGAGGTGGCCGTCGAGCAGGCGCGTCACGAATCACGCGAGATTGTAGGGCAGTTCCGCAGCTTGCAGGAACGCATCCAGGAGCAGGACCGAGGCATCGCCCGAAAAACGGCCCAGCTCAACGTGCTCGAAGGCCTTCAGGCTAAGTTTGAGGGTTTTGGCGAAGGGGCCAAGGCGATCCTGGGCAATAAGCTCGGCAACGTTGTTACCAAGGATGCCGTCACCATCCTATCCAAAGAGCTCAAAGTGGACCCGGGCTACACTGCTGCCCTCGAAACGCTTCTGGGCTCGTCGCTGGATGCCCTCTTTATCGATGATTCCGCCAAAGCGCTCTCGGTGATTGCCAAGCTGGATGCGGACTTGCTCGGTCGTGCCTGCCTGCAGGTTACGCTGGGGACGACGCCAACCGCTGAGGTGGCTCAGTTGCCCCAGGGCCTCGTGGCCGCCAGCAGTGTGATTCACGCCCGAGAGGAGTCGGTGGAAACACCGGTAAAAAACCTGCTCCGTGACTGCTACTTTGCGGAAACGCTCGAAAGTTTTATCGAATTTTGGAAGGCCCACCCGGATTTTAACTTCCTGCTGGTCGCCACCAAAAATGGTGAGCTCATCGACTGTCGTGGCTTGATCCATGGTGGCAAAGACTCCGGTAAAAAATCTTCCAGCCTGCTCGAACGCGAGGCCGAGATTCGCAAGCTGCGCAGCGGGATCGAGTCCGAGCGCAAGCAACTCAATGCCCTTCGCGAAGAGGCCAATGCTCTCGATGAGAAGCGCAGTGCGGCGGAGGCCACCGTCGAAGAGCAGCGCCAGCGCCAGGGTGAGCTTGCCAGCGAAGTCTCCGGGCTGGTCGCCGAAGAGCGCAATCAGCAACAGAAGATCGTGCAAAACGCCCGCAACCGGCAAAACAACGAGGATGAGCTCGCCAAGCTCGATGCCAAACACGGCGACTCTGTTAAGAAGCTCGAAGCCGCCAAGGAAGCACTCGCCGCTGCCGAACAAGGCCTTGGCGATGAGCGCCAAAAGGGCACCGACCTGGAAGATCAAATCAACCGCTCTCGCGAATTACGCGATCAGAAGCGCGAAGCCCTTGCCGATGTGCGGCTTGAACTGGCGGAGAAAAAACAGCGCCTCGAATCCTCCGACCGCGCCCTGAGCGAAGTGCAGCGCGAGACCGCCAATATCCAGCACCGCATTATTCGGCGTAACCAGGAAATCGATACACTTAACGAGCAAATCGCGCAGTTTAAGAAGACCGCTTCAACCGAGCAGGGGAAGCGTGAGGAACTGGATAAGACACTCGTCGTCGCCACCGGGCAGCTTGATACCGACCGCGAGGCAGTAAAAAAACTCGATGCCGAAATCGCTGAGATTGACGGGGGTCTAGCTGGTCGTCGCAGTGAAGGCCGCAGCTCTGATCAGGAAATGACCAAGCTCGAAGTGCGCCTCGCGGAGGAGCGCTCACAGCTCGGCTTCATCCAAAGCACCGCCCAGGACGACTACCAAATCGAACTCAGCGAGATTGATTGGAAGGCCGAACTTTGGGAGGCCAACGTCGAGTTCGAAAAACGCGTCAATCTCGATGATTTGGACGACCCCGACAAGATCGCCGCGCAGCCCAAAACGGAGCGCCGTGATCCGACCGACGAGGAACTCGCCGAAATGGACCGAACTGATTGGCCCTCCATCGAAGAGGAAGTCGGAGAGCTTAAGGGCCGCATCGCCAATATGGGGCCGGTCAATCTCGACGCGATTAGTGAATACGCCGACCTCAAGGAGCGCCATGACTTTCTCAAGGAGCAAAGTGAGGACCTCTGGAATTCAAAGAACAAGCTCGTAGAAACCATCGACGAGATCAACGAGACCTCGCAGACACTCTTCCGCGATACCTTCGAGCAGGTGCGTAGGAATTTCGCCTTTACTTACGAAAAAATTTCGGGGGGCGGGGAGGCCGATTTGGAGCTTGTGGATTCCGACGACCCGCTCGAGTCCGGCATCGATATTATTGCCCGACCTCCCGGCACCCGCCTTAAGAGCGTCACGCTCTTATCCGGCGGGCAGCGCACCATGGCTGCCGTCGCCCTGCTCTTTGGCATCTATATGGTCAAGCCCAGCCCTTTCTGTGTGCTCGACGAGATCGATGCCGCACTTGACGATGCCAACATCGGCCGCTTTTGCGAGACCCTGCACGGCTTTACTGAAAAGTCGCAGTTTCTCATCATTACCCACAATAAGCGCACCATCTCCAATGCCGACACCGTCTTCGGTGTGACCATGCCCGAGAAGGGCGTCTCCAAGCTCCTCTCCATGCGCTTCAACCGCGAAGGTGGCCACCCTGAGATAGCCCCCGCCCAAGGGCAGTAGCCCTTTAGAGGCCGCGAATGAAGCGGAGCGTAGGAGTTAGCTTATCATCTGTTCGTTAATCAAGTTCTGATGCATCAGGGTAGCATTCGGCGGTTTTCTTCGCGCGTCGATAGGGAGCACGAGCTGGACGCGAAGAACTTCTTTCGTCGTGCGGCAATCCAGTTATAGATGCCGTTGCGCCAGTGGCGGGGGACGAGCAGCGCTATGCGGGCGAGCCAGCGCCAGTGGCTGCCGATGTCGATCAGGGCGTGCAGGACCGCGTCTGAGCGAAGTAAGATTTCTCCGCCTTCCCGCTGATAAATCACGGTGGAGAGCGATTTGCGTAGCTCGGCTCCTAGGCGTGCAGCAGCGGTTGCTCCCTGAAGCGGGGCATAGTAGAGTAATCCCCGCCGGTCCCGTCGCATCAGGAAACGCACGGAGCGGCTGCACAAGCCACAATCACCGTCATAGAAAAGAACTGGCGGGTCTTTTTCATTCACAGTTTAATCTTATTGGTAATTGGAGCTTTTGTCAAAAGATGCTGGCAGCAGACGCGTATTATCCTCAAGTTTGCAGCTTATGAAATATCCACTACTCGCTCTACTCGTTCTCCTGCCCGTGCTCGCATCGGCTGAAGCGCTCAAGATCTCGACTCAGGCCTTACAGCGGGCCGCAGATGGTTCAGCTATTCGCGGTCAGTTTGTTTATCCCAGTGTCGAACTCGAATCCGGCGAAACCGGCAGCATGCACATCGGCCGGATGATGCGCTACCCGGTCTGGGTGGGAAAGGTCGATCTGAAAAATGGTGTCTCCAAAGATGAAACCAGCTACGAGGAGACTCCGATTGGGTTGCTCTTCTCCCTCAAGTTTGAGCTGAATCAGGGTGTGGTCACTTACAGCGGCCAGGCCATGTCGAAAGTCTCCAAGGGCACCTACGGCAACACGTCCACTATCGATTCCTCAGAAGTCATCTTCTACGGAAAGACCACCATTGGCGAACTCGTCCAAGTGGACTTCAAGGGGGCCGATGGCACACCCGAGGAGATTATGATACACTTTGGGCCGACGGACGGCTAGCCGACGATCGGAGAGATCAGCAACCCCGGGTGCACGTTTGCTGAAGCGGCACGCTACGACCGGCCTTACTTAATCTCGTCAAAAGCCCAGTCGAGCCAGGGGAGGAGCGCTTCGATATCGGCGGTCTCAACCGTCGCGCCGCCCCAGATGCGGATACCGGCAGGTGCGTCGCGGTAGCTGCCGAAGTCGTAGCCGACCTCTTCTTTTTCCAGCAGGGCGACCAGCTGCTTGGCCTTGGCGGCCTGTTCCTCCTCCGGTAGGGCCTGATACCAGTCGGCGGTGATTTTTAAGCAGATGGAGGTGTTGGAGCGGGTGGCCGGGTCTTCGGCAAGAAAATCAATCCAGTCGCGCGTGTCGACCCAGTCGGCGACGGCTTTAAGGTTGGCTTCTGAACGGGCGATGAGGGCAGACAGGCCGCCGAGCGATTCGGCCCAACGCAATCCGTCGAGGGCATCCTCGATGCAAAGCATAGAGATGGTGTTGATGGTCGCGCCCTCGAAAATTTCGGCGATGAGTTTTCCGCCCTTCGTCATACGGAAGATTTTTGGCAGGGGCCAGGCTGGGGTGTAGCTTTCAAGCCGCTCGATAGCCCGCGGGCTGAGCACGATCATGCCGTGGGCGCCCTCGCCCCCCATGACTTTTTGCCAGGACCAGGTGACGACATCGAGTTTGCGGTAGTCGATGTTCATGGCGAAAACAGCGGAGGTGGCATCGCAGATGGTGAGACTCGCCCGGTCGTCCGGGATCCAGTCGAGGTCAGGGACCTTCACCCCGGAGGTGGTGCCGTTATAGGTGAAGACGACATCGTTATTAAAATCCACTTCATTGAAGTCGGGGAGCTTCCCGTAGTCGGCCTTGAGCTGGCGGGCGTCGTCGAGCTTGAGCTGTTTGAGCACATCGGTGACCCAGCCCGAACCGAAGGATTCCCAGGCCATCATGTCCACACCACGTGCGCCGAGGAGCGACCACATGGCCATTTCCACTGCCCCTGTATCCGAGGCGGGCACAATGCCGCAAACGTAGCCCTCGGGAATGCCGAGGATGGATTTTGACTTTTCGATGACCTCTTGGATACGGGCCTTGGCTACTTTGGCCCGGTGGGAGCGGCCGACGAGGGCACCTTCGAGGGCGTCAAGTGACCAGCCCGGGCGCTTCGAGCAGGGACCGGATGAGAAGAAAGGGCGGGAAGGCTTTGTGTCGGGTTTCATATTGATGGAAATTGTTTAAACGAATCACACTCCTCGAATCAACTCCCTTCGGCGGAGCTGGAGCCAGAGGTTCCAGGCGTGGGCTTTCAGGATTATTCGGGCCTGCTCGATGGCGGAGCGGCGGGCGGCAAGGTTTTCGTTGGCGATTTTGGAGAGATCATCCAGATTGTAAAGATAGACGTTTTCCAAGTTCTCGACGGTTGGGTCGATATCGCGGGGCATGGCCAGATCGATGAGGAAAAGTGGGCGCTCCGGGCGGGCTTGCATGGCTGCATGGATGACAGCCTTGCTCAACAGGGCGCCTGGTGCTGCTGTCGAACCAATCACGATATCGAATTGATGGAGGTGCTCGGTGAAATCGTCGAATTCGATGGCCGCACCCTTGAGCCCATGCGCCAGTCGGTGAGCATTTTCGTATGTCCGGCTGCTGACCGAGATATCAGCCGCGCCCCGGCTCTTTAGTGCCTGGGCTGCCTTTTCGCCGACTACGCCGCTGCCGAGCAGGAGCACACGGCTCTGATCGAGCTTGCCAAAGATGCGGCAGGCCAGATCGACGGCCACGTTCCCGATGCTGATCTGACCGCGTGAAATGCCTGTCTGCGTGCGTGCGGTTTTCGCGGCTTGGAAGCTTTTCTCAAAGAGTCGATTCAGGACCGGGCCTGTAACTTTGGCTTTTTTTGCCTCCGCGTAGGCACTCTTCATTTGGCCGAGGATCTCGGTCTCGCCGACCATTTGTGAGTCCAGTCCGGCGCAGACTTCCAGGGCATGCTGGAGCACATTCAGGTTCGTGTGCCAGAAAGAGTGCTGATCGAGGAGCTGACGGCTGACTCCCTGTGCGCGGCAAAGATAATTGCGAACCGCTTCCTCGGTAGGTTCATTCGGATTCGCCAGACCATAGACCTCCAGACGGTTGCAGGTGTTGACCACCAGGCATTCCCGCATGATTCCCTCTTCGATTAGGTTCTGCTGGAGAGCTTTGACCTCGTCTGGGCTGAGGGCGAGCCGTTCCCTCACTTCCAGTGGTGCCTGGTTGTGCGAACTGCCCAGGACAAACAACGACTTTAGTGAATCACCCATCCGAGATTGCGCTTACTTGGTGATTAAAGCCGATGCTTCGACCTTTTCAATTTTCGTCGTGTCTTCGCGCCCCGACTGGACTGGCCACAGTGAGGCCATCGCCAGCAGAAAGAGAATAATGGAGGCGATCGCATGGCGCCGGGTGACAAGTTTTTTCTGCATGCGTAGCACCGCGACCACGACATAACCGAGCCAGATGAGGCAGGTCGCAGTGAGTTTGAAAACCGGAACCAGGTCGTGATTTTCGATCCAGTAAACTGCACCGAACCCGAGGGCAGCCGTCAGCACGATGACACCTGTAACCAGCAGGCGCTTCGCCATGAGGTCGAGCTGCTGAACCGAGGGCAGGTAGTCATAAACACCTTTAAACTGTTTCTTCTTCAGGCCATGTTGCTGGATGAGGAACATCACCGAGACCAGTGCCAGAATGGCGAAGACCCCGTAGCTGAAGATGGCCAGGGCGGCGTGAAGCTCGATCCACGGGTTGCCGCCAAAAATTCCGGGTGGGTAGGGCTGGTCCCATGCCGGAATAAGTAGCGGAAATCCCGAAAGCAAAGCCGCCAGGCCTGCGGTGAAAAACCCCAGGAGCCGGAGTTTGAAGGCCGGGCCGATGATGAAGAACAAGAGCACCAGCGACCAGGAGATGAACTGCGCAATCTCGAAACTATTGCCAAGGGGGCAGGCTTTGATTTCAGCGCCGCGTAGATTCAGACCGAGCGTCTGGAGCAGAAAGCCGCCTGTCAGCAGGGTGAACATGATCGGCCGCGAGTAAGGCCTGCGCAACAGCAACGTCACCAGCCCGAGAAGGAAGGCGACTCCGTATAGTGCAGATCCGGAAGCAAAGGCCGCACGGTCCGTCATGGCGAGTTCACTCAACATGACGACAGTTGAAGTGGCTTATCCTTCCCTGGCAACTGCGAAGAGCAATCTACATGCACTACTTATTTCTTCC
>Ga0136604_1000638_pt1 | contig 17104 bp, 10 predicted proteins | sample AntRauFillE10628_FD_104928 | JGI IMG/M metagenome (GOLD analysis project Ga0136604, IMG submission 104928) | Saline lake microbial communities from Rauer Islands, Antarctica - Metagenome Filla E10 #628 | ecosystem: Environmental > Aquatic > Non-marine Saline and Alkaline > Saline | place...
AGGAGACCGTCCCCAGCATTGCGCTCTTCATGCAGGGTGTGCGGCACTATGAACGTGAATTGCTGCGCGGTATCGCCGACTACGCCAAATCGCATGGTCCCTGGCAGTTTTACCGGAATGTGCCTTATCTTTTTGGAAGAGTCGCGGAACCCACTGAGTTGATCCGCCAATGGCAGCCGGATGCGGTCATCATAAGGGAAAGTTCTCCGCATCACTACGATGCGCTGCTCGAAACCAAGCTGCCCGCGGTATATAGTCCGACCACTGAATGCAGCCAACGCATGCCGAACATTGTGGTGAATGATATTGAAGTGGGCCGGATGGCTGCGGACCACTTGCACCAGACCGGCTTCAGGGATTTTGCCTACTGTGGCGTGCAGTCGTTCTTTTGGTCGCGTTTAAGAGGCGACGGCTTTGCCGGGCGTGTCCTTGAACATGGCGGCACGCTGGCACGCTTCGAAACAAAGCATGGCCGGGAATTCTTTAGCTGGGACGCCAGCCACCAGCACTTTTTGGAATGGCTGCAACGGCTGCCGAAGCCGATCGGCATTTTTTGCTGCACCGATGATTTCTCGCTTCTCGTGCAGGAGGCCTGCCTGGCAAGCGAACTACGGATTCCCGATCAGGTGGCCCTGATCGGTGTGGGCAACGACGAGTCGATTTGTGATCTCGCGCAGGTTTCGATTAGCAGCGTGCAGTTGAACATCCGCCGGGGCGGATATGATGCCGCCCGATACTTGGCAGGACAGATCGAAAGCGGGAAGAAGAACGAGGAGCAGATCCAGAACATCGTGATCGAGCCCACCGGCATCGTGGTGCGCCCCTCCACCGATGCAGCGGAGAGCCTGGATCCAGAAGTGGCCAAGGCCATCTCGTTTATCCGAACGCGAGTGAACACCAAGCTACGCGTCGACGATGTGGTCGAGCAAGTTAACCTGTCGCGCCGCCGTCTCTACGACCGCTTTATGGCGATGACCGGGACGAGCATCTTTGCCTACATCCAGGAGCGCCGTCTGGAGCAATTCGCCCGTTTACTTCTGGAGACCGATCTCACGGTCTCGGAGATCGCCTACTCCATGGGCGAACAGTCGGACACAAACGTAGCGCGCCAATTCAAGGCGCACTACGGGATGACGCCAATGGCTTATCGCCATAAGCATGCGCCGGCATTCCATGCCAATGCGAAAGATAACGTTCGCTGAAGCTTCACGCTACGCCAGATCGAAGCAACCGGCGTTCATGACCTTGGTCCAGGCGGCTACGAAGTCCTTGGCGAATTTTTCCTTGTTGTCGTCCTGAGCATAGAGTTCGGCGTAGGCGCGAAGAATCGAATTCGACCCGAAGACGAGATCGACTCGTGTGGCGGTCCACTTCGCATCGCCACTCTTGCGCTCGCGGATTTCATAGCCGTTCTCGCAGACAGGATTCCAAGTATAGGCCATATCGGTAAGGTTGACAAAGAAGTCGTTGGTTAATGCGCCGGGTTGATCGGTGAAAACGCCAAAGGGTATGCCACCGTAATTGGCACCCAACACGCGCAGTCCAGCGATGAGCACAGACATCTCTGGCGCGGTCAAGCCGAGCAGTTGCGCACGGTCCAGCATGAGTTCTTCAGGCTTCACGGCGTAGTTCTTCGGCAGGTAGTTACGAAAGCCATCGGCGACCGGTTCCAGTGGCTCGAAAGAATCCACGTCAGTCTGTTCGTTAGTGGCATCACCACGACCGGCAGAAAATGGAACTTCGACCCTCAATTCGGCCGCTTTAATGGCCTGCTCCACGCCGACATTACCCGCCAGCACGATGACGTCTGCGATGCTGGCACGAGCCTCTTTGGCGATCGGCACGAGCTTGCTGAGCACCCTATTGAGACGCTCCGGCTCGTTGGCTTCCCAGCTCTTTTGGGGAGCCAGGCGGATACGCGCGCCATTTGTGCCACCGCGCAAGTCAGAACCTCGGAAGGTGCGTGCGCTATCCCAGGCAGTGGCCACCATCTCACCGATACTGAGGCCGCTTTCTGCGATCTTGGCCTTGAGTGCGACGACATCATAGTCCTTGGAACCAGCTGGAACGGGGTCCTGCCAGATCAAATCCTCATCCGGCACTTCCGGCCCGACGTAGCGAACCTTCGGCCCCATGTCGCGGTGCGTGAGCTTAAACCAGGCGCGCGCAAAGGTCTCGGAGAAGTAAGCCTGATCTTTGGCGAAGCGCTCGGCAATCTCCCGATACGTGGGGTCCATCTTCATCGCCATATCGGCATCGGTCATGATGGGATTGTAGCGTTTGACACCGTCTTCGACATCAACGGGCTTCTTCTCTTCAGGAAGGTCAACCGGTTCCCATTGGAAGGCACCGGCCGGGCTCTTTTTCGACTCCCATTCGTAGTTGAGCAGCAAATCGAAGTAGCCGTTATCCCACTGCGTCGGGTTGGTTGTCCAGGCACCTTCGATGCCGCTGGTCACGGTGTCGCGACCGATGCCACGAGTTTTATGGTTGTTCCAACCAAGGCCCTGCTCATGCACATCGGCGGCTTCCGGTTCAGGCCCGAGATTCTCGGCACGACCATTGCCGTGACATTTACCCACGGTGTGGCCGCCGGCGGTGAGGGCGACGGTCTCTTCGTCGTTCATCGCCATACGGGCAAAAGTTTCACGCACCTGCTTGGCCGTTTCCAGTGGGTTGGGATTTCCGTTCACGCCCTCCGGATTCACGTAGATCAGGCCCATCTGGACGGCTGCGAGCGGGTTTTCCATCGTATCCGGCTCCTCAACCTTTTCGTAGCGTTCATCGCTGGGGGCAAGCCACTCGGTTTCTGCGCCCCAGTAAGTATCTTTCTCCGGTTGCCAGATATCGGCACGGCCATAGCCGAAACCGTAAGTCTTCAGGCCCATGGACTCATAGGCCACGTTACCGGCGAGAATAATGAGATCGGCCCAGCTCAGCTTGTTGCCGTATTTCTTTTTGATGGGCCAAAGCAAGCGACGGGCTTTATCGAGATTTGTGTTATCCGGCCAGGAATTGAGCGGGGCGAAGCGTTGGTTGCCTGTGCCCGCGCCACCACGGCCATCACCAATACGGTAGCTACCAGCCGCATGCCAAGCCATGCGAATCATGAGGCCGCCGTAGTGGCTCCAGTCAGCCGGCCACCAATCCTGGCTGTCAGTCATGAAAGCGGTGAGGTCTTTCTTAACGGCATCGAAGTCGAGCGACTTTACTTCTTCCTCGTAGTCGAAATCCTCGCCCATCGGGTTGGTTTTCGTATCGTGCTGGTGCAAGATATCCAAGTTCAGCGATTTGGGCCACCAGTGCAGGGGCTTGCTCTCAGCAGAGGTGTTGCCGCCATGCATCACGGGGCATTTACCTTCGGAACTCGTTGCTCCGTGGGGAACCGGGCACTTCCCTTCGCTCTTGTTGCTTTCGTTTGTATCGTATACGTCCATATTTAGTCGTGTAGGTTATTCTTGTGGTTGGCAATCGGGGCAGATGCCCCAGTAAGTGACTTCGGCTTCATCGATTTTAAAGCCATAATTATCGACCGGATCCATGCAAGGTGCCTTACCGGCGGCGCAGTCCACGTCCAACATCTTTCCGCAGTCGCGGCAAATCAGATGATGATGGTTGTCCACGCGAGCTTCGAAACGGGCCGGTGAGCCAGCTGGCTGCACCCGCCGGATCAGGCCATGCTCGCTCAAGATACCAAGTGAATCATAGACCGCTTGCCGTGATACCGTGCCGATTTCACCGCGCACATATTCAGAGATCTCGTCAGCAGTCGCGTGGGCCTGGGAATGAACGCAGCGATAAACAGACAGCCTCTGAGCCGTGACCTGCAGGCCAGCCTCCTTCAGCACTCCCGTTACATTTATTTGCGTTTCAGACACCGTTCAGACAAAAGAGCTAACTCTGGACTCTGTCAAGATTTGGATTATATCTAATTAAACCTTACCGAACGGCATAATCATGGCCCTCGACCAACCGGAACTGATGCGCATGACGAACCGTCTCCCGGAGCACTTTTTTACCCGTCGTCAGGTCAATAATCTCCGGATTTCTCCAATCCGGATCGGTGATCGTGATCCTTGAAGTTGTCGCGCCGTCTCGTCCGTAAAACAAGGTCTCAGCCCGATCCGCAATAGGATAGACGCGAGCCATCAGCTTGCCCTCTATTTCCTCGACCACGACCCCAGTCCCTCCGATGAAAAGCGGAGTCTTGGTGACCGGGAGTTTAAAGTCTTCGAGCATCATCGGTCCCGCAAAGCGCTTTCCGGTATCGTAATCCATCCAGTCGCCTGCGGGCAGATAGACGTCGCGGCTACCGGCGGTCTCGTAGTCCTCGCCATACAAGGGACAGGCCATCAGGGCGTCGCCAATCATCCACTGGAACCCCCGGTCGTTGCTGTTCTCGCGGCCATGCACCATCGGATCGTCCGGAAATGCGATAGGCAGGGGAGTCATGGTGTGCGGGTAGCCGTCGCGGTAAAACTTGATGGCGTTGCTGTGGATGTAGGGTTGCAGGCGGGCATGTAGCTTGGCGGATTCCAGCAGCACTTCAGAGACCAGAGGATCGTTGTAGTGCCACGGGCCCTTACCCATCGAGATCGAGCTGTGCAGCGAAGCGGTGCGGGCGTTGCGCATGAGATACATCTTGATGCGGTCGGAAACTTCGCCATCGAACTCACGCCCGCCGAACATCCCGCCCACGATGTCCATATAGGTCAGGGGAAACCCGCTGTAGGCCAGTGCCAGCGTGTTCACCGGGCCACGGTCCTGGTTCATGTCGTAGTTAAAATCCTCGATCCGGTGCAGCGAGCCGGGAGATGTCAGGTAGGCATTCCTCACGATGATCTCATACCCCCGCTTCTTCAGGGCCACGTTCACCGGGTCGAGCTTGTCATCAGGAAACGGATAGGCACCATAGCCATAAAGATCCTCTTTGAACCCGTCCACACCCCATTTTTCGCAGAGCTCGGCATACCATTCCACCGCCTCCGGTTTGTGAACATTAACCAAATACACGGGGGCCTTGGGAAAGCCGATCTCGTAAGATTTCGGCTTGCCGTTTTCCATGATGAAAAACCCCTTCTCCACTCCTTCGCGGGTGAGCGGGCCGTCATGCAGGAAGGCGATTCGCAACCCGACGAGGAACCGAAGGCCCCGGTCTTTGAAGTCCTTTTTGAGTCTATCAGGGTCGGGGTATTTCTTATCGTCCCACATCCCGAAGCTAGTCGTGGCCTTGAATCGCTCCTCTTGCTGAGGCCAGAATCCTGACCCGACGACCGCCCACTTCAGCGGGTATCCTTCCTCCAGATAGCGGTCGATGTCGGCCATCACCGTTTCCTGCGAAGTATCCCAGGCAAGAGCGCCCCACGCCTCCCAACCGACGCCATACATGTCATAGCTTGGTTTCATCACGGGGAAGCCTTGCGCATTCCGCGCTTTCAGAAAACCCGCATAAATCTCTGCCGGCGTGCCAAAGAAGTAATAGAAGGCATCAATCTTCTGCGCTTGCCTGCTTCCCTGAATGATCTCGTCGGCCTTGCTGACCACGATCTTGGAACCCGGATCGATATTCACCACGCCGAACCGGTTTACCGGATAGATGGCGAAATTGCTCACCATCCGCGACGCGTGGCCATTGGTGGAATTGAAATCGTAACTTTCGAACCCGGTGATCTCCGTTTGGAACTTGTTGCGTTGCGCGCCCCGCCTCTGCCACCAGTTGGTGAGGACATCGCCCAGCCCGTAGCCCGGGCTGACTCCGCCGCTGCGCAAGGCCATGGCAATGGCCCCGCCATCCGGATTGATAAGCTCGAAACGGGCGGAATTCCGCCCGAAATCCAGACGAACTTGGATTCTCCGTGCGTCCTCGAGCGTCACCTCGAAGGCGTGAAGCTCCTCCACCATTCCCAGATACTTCGTAGCCCGGGCTTGGGAGAGCTGACCGGGAGGCCCGGCCAACAGCCCCGCAGTAGGATGGACGGGAACCATGAACTCGCCGCCTTTCTGGCGAAAACCATACCGGAAGCCGGCCTTCTCCAGCACGAATTCCAATCCGGCACCGTTGTCGAGAATGACGGTCGAGATTGGGGTGGGGATGAATGGTATGTTAGGCCGTTCCGCCGCGGAGGCAAAGGACCATAAACAGGAGAAAATCAAAACGAATCGTAGGGAAAGATGCATGATGCTAGCGAGGTCAGTGGAAAAATTTGACTAGACGGGATCCTATTTCTGAAGCGGGTTCAAACTCTCTTCTTACTGTATTTCTCGCCTTTAGATTTCAGCTCCCGCCGATTTCGGCGGCCGATGGTGACTTCATGCTTCTTTTTTCGGTGGCTGAGGCGTTCGAGTTCGAAGTCCAGCTTCAGGTAGTTGATAAAACGCTCCCGACTGAGCGAGCCCTCGGTGATGGCGGACTGAACCGCGCAGCCTTTGTCGGAGCCGTGTTTACAATCGTTAAACTTACACTGCGCCGCAGTCGCATCGAAATCAGCAAAGCTGGCCTTCAAGGTCTTCGCATCCGTCCACATGTGGACTTCACGGATGCCGGGGTTGTCGATCAACATACCGCCACGCTTTAGACAGAGTAACTCGCGAGCGGCCGTGGTATGCGTCCCCTTGCCGGTCACGGCATTGACATCGCTCGTCAAAAGCCAATCTTGCCCGATGAGTTGGTTGATCAGCGACGACTTCCCCACGCCACTCGAACCGATGAGGGCAATGGTTACGCCGGGCTTCAGGTAATGCCGGATCACATCCACGCCCGAGCCATCAATCGCCGAAGTAACCACGACTTCGACCTCCGGACTCAGGGCGCGCAGGGCGGCTGCCGCCGCTTGGTTGGCCTCGTCTGAATGTAGATCCGACTTATTGATAAGCGCCACCGAGCGGGCACCGCTACGCTGCATCACTTCAAAATAGCGTTCCATTCGACGCTCGTTAAAGTCCTGCCCCGCATCGGTCACGACGAAGACTACATTGACATTCGCCGCAATGACTTGCTCTTCCGTCCCCTTGCCCGGAGCCTTGCGCGAGAGGCAGGTTTGCCGTTCGAGACGCGCACGAATGACGGCGTCGTATTCATTCTCATCCGCCCCCATGTCCAAGGCGACCCAGTCCCCGACCGAAGGTAGCGCCGCATCCGTCTCAGCCGCGTGATAGACACTCCCGCCCAGCAAAACTTCGACCTCCGTGCCGTCACCGAGGATGGCACCGTAGGCGATTTTGTGATCTCGAATCAAACGCGCAGGCTCCCACCCTTTTGCCAAGCAGTCGGCAAATTCGGCTTCAAAGCGGTCGTTCCATCCTAGGTCTTTAAGTGTCATTTAGACTACCAGTTTTCAAATTCACACAAACTCCTGCGAAGCCTCCGGAAAAACCAAGCAGGGACTACAATATGCTGCGTAGCTAGTAAACGAAACTCGCGGAGGAGGCGTCGCCGAAGCTGGGTTGGTGCAGGGCACTGACCTTGCCGGTCTGGGAATCGACGATCATGAGGAGGGTGCGGCCACCTTCGCGCTTGGTGAATACGAGGTGGCGGCCATCAGCGAGCCAGGCGGGCTCCACGGAGCTGGCGCCGGAGGTGATTTGCTTGCTGCTGCGTGCCTTAAAATCGTAAACCGCGATTTGGAAGCCCCCGCCAATGGCCGCGGTGAAGGCGATTTTATTGGGATCAACCGGGTTCCAGGCAGGTTCGGAGCAGTATCTACTGATATCGGTGGGGATCCGCTGGGGTGCCCCGCCGTTGACGGAGATCTGGTAGAGCTGTGGTCTGCCGGGGGCGTCGGAAGTATAGACGAGACGGCGGCCATCGGGCGACCAACTGGGACTGGCTTCATTGCTCTTGTTGGTCGTGAGGCGGCGCATATTTTTACCATCGGAGTCGGCAATATAAATTTCGGAATTACCGGTGCCGGTCAGTGCCATGGCGATTCGGCGGCTGTCGGGGCTGTAGTTGCCGCCGGTATTGGTGCCTTTGAAGGTCGCGATGGGCTCTTTCCGCCCGGTAGCGATGTTAATCGAGTAGATATCGGGGAACCCGGTCTTGAAATAAGTGGTGTAGAGCAGGCGACTGCCGTCGGGTGACCAGCGGGGACCAGTCGCGAGTGCGCGGTCGTTGGTGAGTGGGCGCACCTGACTGAAGAGCAGGTCACTCATGTAAATCTCGGATACGCCACCCCGTTTCCCCACAAAGGCGAGCTTTCCGGCAAAGAAGCCTTTACTCTTAAGGGTGGCCTCGACCACAAGGTCGCAGGCTCGGAGGACAGCGTTATTGAAATCACGCCCCGGCACGGTGCGGCGCAGTTGCTCCTGAAAAGGGGTGCCAGAGCCGACCGTCAGCAAAGCGGCACTGCCACCACCCGCGCGCTCAATCCGAACGGTGAAGGCGGCATTGGCCGGGGTGGTCACCGTGATGCCACCGTGGAGCCCGAAGGCCCGGCGGGCGAGCGTGCGAACAGCCGCATCGGAACTCTCGACCGCGAGAGCGACACGACCTTCATTCAGGCGGACCGCCTCCCCGATGTCGACGATGGTCTGGCTGTTGAGCGCCGGAGACAGGGTGCTGAGTAATAAAATGGGTAGCAGAAATATAGAAGATAAGCGCATGTTAGAAATATTAGCGGGATAGATTGAAAAATCGCAAATGCAAACCGATGTTGTCGCGAAAATTCCAGATTTCCGGGGCAGACTTGAGTTGTCGGCCTGGGTCGGCATCGCTGCCGCCTGTGGTGAGCTTGTCGAATCCGCGTTGCCGCTAGGGGAAGAAATGTAGTGGATCGGCCATAGTCGTTTCGTCGCTGCTACGAAAAAATTCCGTTTTCTAAGTTGAGTCCTCTTCGAAGCCGATCAGGGTAATTCATTCATTCAATTTTATAGACATGGACAGCAACTCAATCAAAGACGCCCTCAAGCAAGTAAAATTCCCCGGCTTCAGCCGCGACATCGTGTCCTTCGGTCTGGTGCGCGAAGTCGAAGTCGATGGCGACGGCAACGCCCTGATCGGAATCGAAGTCACCACCGGGAGCAAAGAAGTGCCGGAGCAAATCGCGGCGGAAGTGAAAGCGGCCGTCGGTGCCCTCGACGGGGTCAACGAGGTCAAGGTGCGCATGGAAATCTCCAAACCGCAGCAGCAACCCTCACCTGCCGGTGCGGGCGCAGCCGGCGGGCAAGCCCAAAGCAGCACCGCCATGCAGAAGGTAAAATTCGCCATCGCCGTGGCCAGTGGTAAGGGAGGCGTCGGCAAGTCCACCGTCAGCGTGAATTTGGCCTGTGCGCTGCAAAGGCTACTTGAAGAGGAAGGCCGACCCGGAGTCGGCTTGATGGATACTGATATCTACGGCCCGTCCGTGCCACTCATGCTGGGTGCAGCCGGACGGCCGGAGATCGCCAACGACATGATCGTGCCCATCGAAAACTTCGGGGTGCGCATTATGTCGATGGGCTTTCTGATCGACGACGATACCCCAGTGGTCTGGCGCGGCCCCATGATCATGAAAACGATCCAGCAGTTTGCTCAGAACGTGGACTGGGGTGAGTTGGAAATTCTTTTGGTCGATATGCCACCCGGCACGGGCGACGCCCAACTCTCTTTGGTGCAGACGATCTCGCTGGAAGGTGCGGTCATCGTGACGACGCCGCAACCGGCAGCCTTTAATGTGGCCCGCCGGGGTGCCCGCATGTTTGACAAGGTTAACGTGCCGATACTCGGTGTGGTGGAAAACATGAGCTACTTAGAGAGCCCGAATGGCGATCGACAGACGCTTTTCGGCGAGGGCGGTGGCGCTGAAATCGCGAAAAGTCTCGAAACCGAGCTCTTCGGGCAGATCCCGCTCGATCCAGCGATTCGTGAGGGGAGCGACCGGGGCATCCCCATCGTCATCAGCGATCCCGACTCGCCTGCTGCTCAGGAGTTTACTAGAATTGCCCGGCAAATCCTCCAAAAACTTCCGAAAAATTAAATTACTCTTCTTTTGAACTAGCATCCAAGGTTATTACTGCCATATTACATATCTTGTGTATCAGACAAAGCATACCCACTGAATGAGTAAGGACGACAAAACTACGGCTGCCTCACCCGCACCGAGTGCGAACCACGACTTTGCCAAACGGTCGAGTCTGTATCAGGAATTTTTGGCCGAGCGGGACGAGATTCTGAAACATAAGTGGCTCGAATCGGAGAAGGTCGGTAAAGACATCGGCTTCGAACGCGCGCTGCTCGACTGGATTCGCAAGCACCGCGAACGCTGGCGCCAAAAGCGCAAAAAAGATGTTCGCCAGAAGAAGTCCTCGTAGCGGCAACGCGTCCCTACGGTCCAAATCGATGCCATCTGCTTTTGCCGAGCACTTCTATCAAATTCTAAAAGAGCATACCTTTCGTAATTCGCCATGAGATCCACTGGAACGGCTATCGCCGATCCGCTACAGGCTTTCTCGTAGCGGCAACGCGGATTCGACAAGCTCACCACAGGCGATAGCGGTGCCGGACCCGGCTACTTTCGTTCCGGTCTAGGCTACTTTCGTTCCGGCCTCGGGAAGAGAATCGCCTTTTCCCCGAGGGAGGCTCCTTCAAGGCTGCTGCCCCACTCTAGTTGGCCTTCCGCGCTGTCGATCTCTGCTGCGCCGATGAGGGCACGCACCTTAGCGGAGATCGACGGCATGACTGGTGTAAGCATCACCACGGCTAGGCGTAGCGCCTCGGCCATGGTGGCAAGCGAGGTGTCCAACGCAAGCCGGTCAGCCGGCTCTTCCGACTTGGCTAACTTCCAGGGGGCGCGGGTCTCGGCATATTTATTGATGCCGGAGATAAAAGAAAAGATGCGGTCGAGCGCCTTGTGAAACTGAAAATCCTCGAAGAGGGGGATCAGCTCGCCGGAGACTTCAGTCCAGAGCTTCTTCAAATCCTGCTCCGGCGCCTCTTCAATCGCAGCTGCCGGCACCTTGCCACCAGCATAGCGACCACCCATATTGAGGAGTCGACTGACGAGGTTGCCCAGGTCGTTGGCCAAATCGCTGTTGTAGCGGCTCATGAAGAGATCAAGGGAGAAGTCGCTGTCCTGACCGACATTCATCTCGCGGGTCACGAAATAGCGAAAGGCATCGGCCCCGAACTGGTCGATCAAATCGAGCGGGTTGACTACATCGCCAGTGCTCTTGGACATCTTGGTTCCCGAGTTCATCCACCAGCCGTGCACAAGGAAGTGCTTCGGCAAAGGTATATCGAGAGCCTTCAGCATGATCGGCCAATACACGGCATGCGGTGGCACCAGGATGTCTTTACCGATCACGTGGTAATCGGCGGGCCAATGCTGCTCGAACTCCTCGCTCCCGTAACCCGCAGCGGTGATATAGTTCGTCAGCGCATCGAACCAGACGTAGGTGACAAAGTCTTTATCAAAGGGTAGCTCGATCCCCCACTCCAGACGTTCTTTCGGACGGGAAATACATAAGTCGTTGAGCGGCTCCTTGAGAAACTGGAGCACATCCGCACTCCGGAAGCGCGGGTAGATCAACTCTTCGTGGCTCTTGATAAAATCGACTAGCCAATCCTGATACTGAGCCAGCTTGAAGAAATAATTCGTCTCGGTGACCTCGACGACGTCGCCGTAGATTTCAGGCCACTCCCCATCCACTTTTTCCTTGGCGGTCACAAACTGTTCCTGACGCACGCTGTAGTAACCGTTGTAGTCAGCCTTGTAAATCTCGCCCTTGTCGTAGAGCTTTTGTAGAATCTCCTGCACGACTTTTTTGTGGCGGTCCTCTGTGGTGCGGATGTAGTCATCATTGGAGATTTCTAGGCGCTGACAAAGGGATTGAAACTCGCCCGCCAAGCGGTCGCAGATCTCAATCGGCTGGACGCCTACCTTTTGTGCCGACATCTGCACCTTCTGGCCATGCTCGTCCAAGCCAGTGACGAATTTAACCTCATCGCCCATCATGCGACGGAAACGCGCGACGATATCCGTCAGCACTTTTTCGTAGGCATGGCCGAGGTGTGGCGAGCCGTTAGCGTAGTCGATTGCGGTGGTGATGTAGAACTTTTTACTCATGGAAGGATTGGAAACTGGGTGATTTACCGGAGCGGTGCAAGCGCGTGATTCAGGAATTCAGCAGGCCGGAAGCGGTGGGTCTCGCACCGAAGGGAATCCTGGAGTGTGGGACGCACTCTCTCCCGGAAACGCCGGACTGGCGACGTTAGCGGGTCGCCTCCACCACAAGCTGCGGCTTACCCTTCCAGTAGCCATAGCTCACGACCATTTCTTTTTCGATGCCCTTCTTGAGCTCATCGCGAACGTGAGGGGCTGGCGCGTAGGCGGACCACTCCTTGCCGTCCATCATCAGACGCAGGGGGCGCTCGCGGATGACTTTGGCTTTTACGGAAAAGAGGCGTCCTACGATCTCTCCGGGATCATCCCGAAATGGCTCGTTGAGGAAGCGCCCATCGGGCAAATCGACCGGAATTACCGTTGGATCGTCGTCATGGCGCATCTCGTAGTTGAGGGCATCATCCGTTTGGTTGAGTGGTGCCTTCGCGTTAAAGGGAGCCGTGCTGAAGCGGGCCACCAGAGGAAAGTGATCGGAAGCACCACCACCCTTTTGGCCGACAAAGTTCCAATCCAGAGGACGCTTCATGGCGTCGGCATTGAGCCCTCCGATCTGGCCGACACGAAAGCTGCTGTCGAGATAGCTGATCCCCTCCGCATCGTAGAGGCCGGGCGAAACAATCAGATGCATCAAGGTGCCGCGTCTGCCGCGCCAGACTTCGGAATAGCGCTGCTCGGGTTCGATCTCATACCAAAGATTGTAGAGGCTACCTCCTTCCCGGGCATCCGAACCCAGCACGTCGTTGATGCCGGTTTGAATATCCGGATAAAGAATCGAGTGGTTATAGTGCGAATTTAGGTCGCCGCCGATAATGATGTCGACCTTCGGATCCCGCTTGAGGCGTGCTTCGACCAGGGCCTTGAGCACTTCAGCGTTCTGCACCCGGATGGGCTCCCGCTTCGGACTGGACGCACCCGACTTCCAGTGATTATTGTAAACCCAGAGCGAACGGCCTCCGATATCCAGCTCAGCCTCGATGATGTCACGCGCCTGCCTAATTTCATGGAAGTGCACCTCTTTGACCGGGAACCGGGTAAAGATCGCATTTACATGAGCGATGCCCGAATCCAAGGCTTTTGTCGGCGCGACCACAACATGGTAACCGCTCATACCAATATCATCCATCATCTTGAGCAACCAGGCCACGGCGGGGATGCCGGCATATTCCGGCTTCCAGTCGTGCACGATCATGTCGAATACAGTCTGCCCGGAGTGTTTCTGCAGAAAGGAATCAAAGTCAACAACGCTGCTCTCCGGCGTAAAATCGCCCTCCAGCTCCTGAATCAGAATTACGTCCGGACCATCCGGATAATCCAGCGCGGCCAGCACCTCGGCTGTATTCTCCAGCTTGGTCAAAAATTTACGACGCGAATAGGTGAAGGGATCATCCGGTTCGTCCTGCTGGTAATCGTTGAAAATGGCGACGCCATCAGCGTCGAAGAGATTCTCCACATTATAAGCAACCACGCTAAACTCGACCGGGTCCTTCGCGGAGCAACCCAGCACCAGACAAAGTGGAACTAATAGGAATGATAAAAAATAACGCATAGGATCAAGGGAGCTTCTGGAAAACACCTTTTGAACGCCGAAGGCGACTCAAAATTAGCTTTTAGGTTTAATTACGATATAAAAGTTAGGTAGTCAAGGGCGGAGGCAGCTATTTACGTTGACGAAAAACTGAACATCCGTGCTTGCGTGGGCGGTAGTCCACTCAAGCACGGATGCTCAGAAGCCCACTAAGGGAGCCAGGGATATTTCTTGAAGTTCGGCGGGCGCTTTTCATTCCAGGCCTTACGACCCTCCTCGCCCTCCTCAGTCAGGTAGTAGAGTAGCGTCGCATTACCGGCGAGCTCTTGCAAGCCCTGCTGCCCATCGACATCGGCATTGAAGGCCGATTTCAGGCAACGAATTGAGAGCGGACTGTGCTGGAGGATCTCGCTGGCCCATTGCACGCCCTCGGCTTCGAGTGCTTCGTAAGGCACGACTTTGTTGACCAGGCCCATATCGAGGGCTTCTTCCGCATTGTATTGGCGACACAAATACCAGATCTCCCGCGCCTTCTTTTGCCCAACGATACGGGCAAGGTAACTCGAGCCGAAGCCGCCATCGAAACTCCCTACCTTCGGCCCGGTTTGACCAAAGACCGCATTGTCCGCCGCAATCGTGAGATCGCAGACCACATGAAGCACATGCCCGCCGCCGATGGCGTAGCCCGCCACCAGCGCGATCACCACCTTCGGCATAGAGCGAATGAGTTTTTGCAGGTCGAGCACGTTCAGGCGCGGCACGCCGTCTTTGCCGACATAGCCGCCCGCCTTGTGCCCGCGAATCTTCTGGTCTCCGCCCGCACAAAAGGCGAACTTGCCGTCGGTCTGCGGGTTGAAGCCGGTGAGCAGCACGACCCCAATCGAGGTGTCGTCCTTGGCATCGGAGAAGGCATCGATCAACTCCGCCACCGTATCGGGCGTAAAAGCATTGCGCCGGTGCGGACGGTTAATCGTCACCTTGGCGATGCCCTCGCACTTCTCATAGAGTATATCTTCAAATTCACGAACAGTTTGCCAATTCATAGTGCCGAATAAAGGCCTATGACTCGGAAAGACAACTGCTATCAGGCTTTACATTTCCTAACTCCGTAGCCTCGCTTGTGAAAGCGGGGTGAGGCAGCTTGAACTCACATCCCAGCTCAACCCACCCCAAAACAGAGTTTTGAGGCTACATAATTCCCCGCCTCCGAAGGGAGGAGGGGACAGGAAAGATCGCCGTTTAGGCGATATTTTTAGGGGTGGTCCCAACGCATTTTTTAGGGGTGGTTTCAGGGCGGCATCATGGTCGATCGCGCCACAGCTAAGCGCCGAAAAGCGCACGAAATACAGCTTGTCCAGTTAACGGACAAGCTCATCATTCCTTCATGCATCTGCCTACCCTGAGCTCCCTGACCGAAGGACTTCGCGCCACCCTTGTTCGCTTCCCCATCCCCACCGTCTTTGCTGCGATCGTCACCGGCCTGCTCATCCACACCTTTGACAGTGGTGTGGACGAAGAAGCTCTCATCCGCTATACTCTGCTCGCGGGCTTGGGCTTTGTTGGCAGCCTGCTCTGCGACTTGCTTACCGAGGCCAGGGGAAGTGCTCAGCGAAATCGACTCTTGGGCCAGGCCGGAGTCGTCGTGCTGCTCATTATTTACAGCAGATTCTTCATGCCGGAATCGGTTAAACAGCCCCATCCGCCCTTTTTCTACGGCTATTTCATCCTGCTTTTTGCGCTCCACCTCGGGATCGCCCTGGTGCCGACATCCGCCCGCGGCGACTCGAACCGACTCTGGCGTTTTAACCTAAGCTGTTTCCTGCGCTACTTCTTCAGCAGTGTGAATGCCGCCCTGCTCTTCGGTGGGCTCGCCCTCGCCCTCCTCAGTGTGGATAAGCTCTTTGAACTCGGCCTCGACGAGGAACTCTACCCTAAACTATGGGTGCTCTGCGCCTTCTTCGCCCACCCCATGCTCTTTCTCGGTGGGCTACCTCGCCTCAGCGAACTGAAAGATGAAAATGCTTTTCCAAAGCCCCTGCGCTTTAGCCTCTGCTTTATCGGCCTGCCACTGGTCGCCCTCTATCTGGTCATCCTCTACGCCTACCTGGCCAAGATCGTGCTGCAGTGGAGCTGGCCCAACGGCTGGGTGGCTATGCCGATCTTCATGCTCGCAGTCATCAGTCTGCTGACCTACGCACTGAGCCTTCCCTTGCCCAAGACGGAGAACTGGGCGCGCCTCTACAACCGCTGGCTCTTCCGTCTGCTCTTGCCGCTTTCGATCGTCCTCTTCCTAGCCCTCCAAGTCCGCCTCGGTGACTACGGCATGACGATCAACCGCTACCTTGGCCTCGCCCTGGCCATCTGGCTCTTCGGCATCTCCCTCACCTACATCATCCGCCCCGCACTCAAAATTGCCTGGATGCCTCTCAGTCTGCTCATTGTCTCGCTCTTTTCTATCTACGCCGGCCCACTGGGTGCCTTTGGCTGGAGTGAGCGGGCCCAGTTCGAACGCCTGCGCCACATGGCCGCCGATCTTGGCATCCTCGAAAACGACGCTCTGGTGCCGACACAGGCGCCGCAAGACCCAGAAGTGGTGGAACAATTCCACAGTGCCCTGCGCTACCTACTGGACAACTTTGGCCTCGAATCGATGCAGACGGAACTCTCTTCATTCCTCGCGAATACTGGAGAAATTCAATCCTCTTACAGAAATTCGGGCTATTATTTAACCAATCAAGTCATGGAATACCTCGAATTAAATGATGAGCTTGGCAAAACATCGATGCACTTCTATGCCAGTTCAACAGTCTTGCCCACACAGGGACACAGCTGGATGATTGATTACAATTTTCACGGCTACCAGGGTCGTAACAACACAAGCCAAAGCTTCACCATCGAAGGCATCAAACTGAACTTTACCCCAGACAACGAGGCCAATCAACTGACCATTAAAGCCAACGATGGAATCGTCACTGAGATCGACTTGTCCCGCTGGGCCGCCGATGTCAAAGAGGCCGTTAAAAAACACGGCAACAGTAGTCCCGAACCCCTCATCTGGCTTGCCGCGAGCAAGGGCTGGCGCTTCAGCTTCGTCTGCACCAATGCTCAGTTAAAGAATAACTCCGATGCATTCCAGAGCGCACGCCTGATGGTGTTTTTGACGCCTCCTCCAGTTGAGGCCGCTCGACAATGAGTTCTTTCTTGAACCGTTCCCACGTCGCTCTTCGAGCTATGAAGGACGCATTAATTAACGTTAATTGTCCTTGGGCTTTGGAGTGCACCTGACGTTGTCGCACCGTTCGCACCAAACGCGAAGGCGTTCGGCTACAGCCCTTCCAGACCAAACGAATAAGTTTTTCCACGTAGCCGAAGCCCTTAGGCTTTGGAGTGCCTAAAGTTGTCGGACCGTTCGCACCAAACGCCCTTTAAACGCAGTGTATTTTAAACGCACGAAGTAGGGAAATCCTTCGGATTTGACAAC
>Ga0136604_1000639_pt1 | contig 17089 bp, 16 predicted proteins | sample AntRauFillE10628_FD_104928 | JGI IMG/M metagenome (GOLD analysis project Ga0136604, IMG submission 104928) | Saline lake microbial communities from Rauer Islands, Antarctica - Metagenome Filla E10 #628 | ecosystem: Environmental > Aquatic > Non-marine Saline and Alkaline > Saline | place...
ATTTCAGTTTCTAGTCCTACTATACATAACACCACCATTTCAGTTTCTAGTCCTACTATACTAATACTAGCTGTAAAGGCTTGCACTGCGGTATAACCTGACTATAATCGGCACATGGACCTAGCCAATATGCCAATAGATATATCGAATTTTCCTGAAATCGAGGAAAACCCCTATCACCCGATGAACGACCGGTTCAATCAGGAAATCAGTCACGTCCAGAAAATCATCATGGCACATCAGCGGTCCATGAAGCCCAAACACGTCAAAGTGGCCAAGATGCGCTTTGCCGGGCACACCAACGTAGACATAGCTAAAGCCACCGGGTACTCCGAGGGCACTGTAAGCAGCATTGCCCAGCGCAATGACGTTGACCGCCTGCTGAGCCTGCTGAACTACATCGACTCAGCCATGGCCGGACCCTCCACGTCGCATCGCATTGCCGTCCTGCATCGCATTGCCGTCGATAACGAGGTAAAGAACCCCAAAGTTGCTATTCAGGCCATCGCTGAGATAAACAAAATGGCCGTCAATCAGCACAACATGGACAGCGAGACCGTTCCGGGGCAGACCACCATCGTCATCAACCAGAATCATTTCCCCAAAACACCCCTTGACGGGTAAGGCAGACAGAACCATGGTGAAAGAGAAAGCAACAACCAATCCAGCGCCTAAGCCGACCCCCAGCACCAAGCCGGAGACATGGCAGGATCGCCTGAAAACTGAACAAACCATGTTGGCTGACAAAATTGCCAACTTAACGGTATTCGTCAACGACCCGCCCAAGGACACCGACCCAATAGACATTGATCTGCTCACCCGGCAGCTTGATTACATGCGCCGGTACAATGCAATCCTGACTCAGCGGCTTAACCGACTGTAATGAACCTTACCCAGCCGTTTACACTTGATTATGAGCCGCGTGAGCCGTTTAAGGCGTTCCACCAGCGCACCCAGCGGTGGTCGTGCATCGTGGCGCATCGTCGTGCGGGTAAAACCGTAGCTTGTGTAAATGAGCTGGTTGTCAGGGCCACCTACTCCAAAAAGAAGAACCCCCGCTACGGCTATGTCGCACCTTTTCGGCAACAGGCCAAAAACATCGCGTGGGTCTACCTGAAAGAAGCCGTCAGAGGCTTTGCCATCGAAATCAGAGAGTCAGACCTGTCCGTCAAACTCCCCAATGGGGCCATTATCGCCCTATACGGCTCGGACAACCCTGACGCGCTACGGGGGCTGTACTTTGACGGCCTTGTCGTGGATGAGTTTGGTGACTGCCGACCTTCCCTGTGGGCCGAAGTCCTTTTACCAACGCTAGCCGACCGCAAAGGCTGGTGTGTGTTCATCGGCACCCCGAAAGGCCGGAATCAGTTCTACAAGTTCTACGAGATCAGCAAGAAGTCGCCGGAATGGTTCAGCCTCACCTTGGACGCCGAATCATCCGGCTTACTGGACCCCGGCGAACTGGCGCAGCTTAAAGAGCAAATGTCCGACGCGCAGTATGATCAGGAAATGATGGTCAGCTTTACCGCCGCACTGCTTGGCACCTTCTACGCCACCTTGATTGCGAAAGTCGAGGCGAATCAGCAGGTTAGCGATAATGTCACCTACGACCCCCAGTTTCCGGTCAATGTAACCGCCGATATTGGCTTTTCGGATTCGACCGTCCTGTGGTTCTATCAGGAGCGCCCTGACGGCATCGCCATCATTGACTGCGAAGAGGCCCACGGCCAGCCACTCAGCTACTACTTTGACTTGCTCGATCAAAAACCGTACACCTACGACACAATCTTTCTCCCCCATGACGCCCGGGCCAAATCCTTGCAGACGGGGAAATCGACCATTGAGCAGTTTATCGAGCATTTCAGAAACAGCGGAACCAAACTCGACATCGCGCCAAACCTGAAAGTGCAACACGGCATCGACGCGGTGAGGATGATTCTGCCTTATTGCCACTTCAACCGTACAAACTGTGAACTGGGCATCGAAGCACTCAGAACATACCGGCGCAAGTTCGATGAAGTGAACAAGGTCTACCACGACCACCCGCTACACTCGTGGGAAAGTGACTTTGCCGACTCATTCCGCTATCTTGCGCTCTGCGCTAACAAGAAGCGTTTAAAAGCACCGGAGCCACTAGAGAACACAGCACCTGACCTGTATCCCGGCTATAATCTGGCCGATATGTTCGCGGATCGCGATAACCGCTCTGCCCCCAGCACACGAACGATGAGGATTTGACGACATGGGCCAATACGACACCGACAGCGGTACCATAGAGTCTCGCGATGATTTTGAGGAAACCCCCAAAGGCCAGTACAAGTTCTACGCCGAGGAACTGAAAGCCTCGGAAAAGATGCTGTCCAAATGGCACAAACAGGCCGACAAGATCGTCGATAAGTTCCTCGGTAAGAACCCCAAAGGCCAAGAGAACGGCCCGGCGTTTAAACTGAACCTGTTCAACTCCAACGTCACAACCCTTGCATCCATGTTGTACGGCAACACCCCCAAGATCGACGTGAACCGCACCTTTGCGGATCAGGACGACGACGTTGCCCGCGTGGCCGGGGAGACATTGCGCCGCATGTTAAATCTGGACGTGCAGGAGAACGGTGAGGAAGTGGACGCCGTGTTGCAATCGGCACTCAGCGACCGCCTGACCGTCGGGCTTGGCTGTGCCCGGGTACGCTACGAAATAGCAACCCAAGAAGACTATAAAGGTCAGGAACAACTCCAAAGCGAAGCGGCCCCGGTTGAGTATTACCACTGGCAAGACGTGATGTGGGGGTGGACGCGCAACTGGGCCGAGCTACCGTGGCTCGCGTATCGGTCGTATCTGACCAAAGATGAAGTGCAGGAGCGTTTTGGCGACGACGCCGCCGAGAACGTCACATTAAAACAGCAAAAGACAATAGACCTTGAAGACGGCAGCCAAGACGACCCTGATCAGGACAGCCCATGGAAAAAAGCGGAAGTCTGGGAAATCTGGGACAAGACAAAGCGCACCGTGTCGTGGGTGAGCATCGGTTACGATAAAGTGCTCGACAGCAAGCCGGACCCCTTGGGACTTACCAACTTCTTCCCATCTCCGCCGTTCATGGTCGCCAACCCGACTACGACGCTGTTCATGCCCACGCCTGACTTCATTCTGGCGCAAGACCTGTACAACGAAATAGACGTGCTACAGGCCCGTATAGCCATGCTCACGAAGGCCGTAAAAGCCGTCGGGGTGTACGATTCCAGCTCCGAAGAAATCAAGAACCTGATGAACGGGACTGATAACCAACTGATCCCGGTCGAGAACTGGGCCATGTTCGGGGAAAAGAACGGGCTTAAAGGACAGATAGACTGGATGCCACTGGCAGACATTGTAAACGCTCTCGATAAGCTCAGAGAATTGCGCAGCGACGCCATTGGCCTGCTACAGCAAGTCACCGGCATGTCAGACGTGATGCGCGGTGAGCTGGGTTCACAATACGAAGGCGTAGGCCAGTCCGAAATGAAGGCCAAGTTTGGCTCGGTTCGCGTCCAGGCGCTGCAAGACCGTTTCGCCAAGTTTGCGACCGATCTATTCCAGATTAAGGCGGAGATCATCGCCAAACACTTTGACCCGCAAACCATCGCCAAGAAGTCCAACATGCAGGCGTCACAGGACGTGGACCTTCTACCGCAAGCGATAGCGCTGATCAAAGACCCGAACTCAATGATGCACAGAGTCCAGATAAGACCGGAATCGGTCGCCATGGTGGACTACGCACAGCTTAAAAACGAGCGCACCGAGTATATGAACGCCATTTCCATGTTCATGCAGTCGGCTACGCCGTTGATTGAGGCCGACCCGGCCACCAAGCCGTTCTTGCTCAGGCTCATGCAGTGGGGGCTTGCCGGTTTCAAGGGGGCCAACCAGATTGAAGGGGTGGTGGATGACGCCATCGAAGCCTCCGAACAAGCCGCCAAACAGGCTGAAGGCAAGGAGGAGCCGAACCCAGAGGCCCAAGCCGCTCAGATGCAGATGCAATTTGAACAGGCCAAACAGCAGGGCGAACAGGCCAAGATACAGGCCAAGGCGCAGGCAGACATGCAGATTCGCCAACAGGATTACAATCTTGACCTGCAACTGGCGCGTGAAGTGCATAACATGAAAATGGCGGAAGTAGCGGCGGACATGAACCGATCACTGGCCGAGACCCAAGCCAAACACGAGTCTGATCTGATTCAGGAAGAAGCATCGGCGCAGGCCAACATGGCGCAGACCCGGGCCACCATGGAAGGCGAAATACAGAAAGACGTGGTAGAAACTCAGCTAGGAATCGCCTCTGACCGGTCGAAGTCTGAATCAAAGATCAACGAAATTCGCACAAACGCAATGGCGAAGATTGAAGAGAGCAAGGCAAAACCGGCAGAGGGGAAAAAGACCGATGAGTGATAAAGACGATGCGTTTAAACAAGGATACGAACGAATTTTCGGGGTGAAAACCCCGGAGCGCGGCGTGTGGGTATACGATCACGCCCAAGGCGGGCTTATACCCAAGCACGAATACGTCCCGCAAGACCCGGACGGCCCGGCGATTATGAAGCCGCTCGACCCGTTCACTAGTCCGGTTGACGGCACTTACATTACCGACCGGGCGCAACTGCGCAAGCATAATAAGGCGCATGGTGTTACCAACATCAATGACTACGGTGAGAACGGCGGGCGGGCGTACTTTGAACGCAAGGAGTCGGACCGCCAAGCCACACTGCGAAGCAACAGCCGTCAGGCAAAGCAAGAACGGATCGACACGATTAAACACGCACTGGACGCTGCAACACGGCGTTAAAACACGGCAGAGAGAGGCATACCATGGGTGATCTAAGAGAAGATTTAGAAGCGTCGTTTGAATCCACAGAGTCAGCAGAAGACGAATTGGCCGAAGCACAACAAGAAGTGCTTCAAGACGAACCAGAAGAAACCACCGAAAAAACTGAAACGGAAGCCAGCGACGATACCGCCGCTACCGATTCAACCAAGAAATCGGAAGCTGTGGACGCGGAAGGCGAACCTTCCTCTGCCGGGGATAACCCCGACGCCGAAGCAGCTTCCGACCTATCCGAGGCCGCTAGCAAAGACAGCATGAAAGCCCCGGCGGGCTGGAAGCCCTCAGAGCGTGAACAGTGGTCTAAAATCCCTCGCCCCCTTCAAGAGCGCATTACCGCGAGAGAGAGGGAAATGGCGGATGTCATGGCGAACACCAAGCAAGCGCGGTCAGTGAACGACTACGTTAGCAAAATGGGCGAGACCTACGGCAATCTGGCGAAGGAAGCAGGTTTCAACCACCCGCTTGAGGCCGCCACCGCCGCGCTGGGCACCATGCGCACTTTGTCCGGGGGTAGTACCCGTGAGAAAGCACAGGAAGTCGCCAGCCTGATCAACCAGTACGGCATTGACATAGAAACGCTGGATGACGCACTGGTTAATATGCCGTCACCTAAAGGCCAGCAGCAGCGCGACCCTCAATCAGCGCGACTGGAACAGATGATGGAAGAGCGTTTACGCCCATTCCAAGAGATGATGACCAACCAGCAACGCCAACAGCAACAGGCCGAACAGCAACGCGGTCAGCAGGCAATACAGGCGGTTCAGGAGTTCTCACAGAACGCCGAGTTCTTGAACGACGTGCGCGAAGACATGGCGGACATCATTGAACTGGCGGCGAAGCGGGGTGTCGATCTAACCTTGCAACAGGCGTATGACCGGGCCTGTAACGCGCACCCGGAAATATCCAATGTTATCATGCAGCGCCGGGAGCAAGACCAGATCAAGGGCAACCAAAGTTCCCTGCAATCCAAGCGGTCAGCAGCCAGTAGCATTTCTGGACGTAAATCTGGATCAGGCGGCTCATCGGGTGGCTTAAGTTTGCGCGACACTTTGGCTCAAGCCTACGACGAAGCGCAATCCGGTTGATAGTGTTTACATCGTGAGCTACTATTAACCCGACTATTTTGACTTTTCGAGTCCTTGTCCCAGCCTCGGTAGCAGACAAAGCATGTCCTCGAACGGTTAATAAGGCAAAACGTTTCCGTGTAAACGGCGACTGAGCACGACAAAAACCTTAATTAACTTTGATGGAGTACATATCATGGCCTTTGCCAACTCTTCCATCAGCGACATGCTTGCGACGACTATCGAGTCACGCACCAAGAAAATCGCTGATAACGTAACGAACAACAACGCACTGCTGGCTAAGCTGAAAAAGCAGGGCCGGATCAAGACCTTTAGCGGCGGTACAAAAATCCTGCAAGAACTGTCGTTTGCTGAAAACAGCAACGCAGGCTGGTATTCCGGGTATGACCTGTTGCCTGTCGGCGTCTCTGACGTGATCAGTGCGGCGGAATACGACATCAAGCAGGCGGCTGTTCCGGTCATTATCTCGGGCCTTGAACAACTTCAAAACTCTGGCCGCGAGCGCATGATTGATCTCATGGAAGCGCGTCTGGAAGTGGCCGAAGCAACCATGGCTAACCTGATTTGTGGAGGTCTGTACTCCGACGGCACCGCCGCCGGTGGTAAGCAGATTGACGGTTTGGCAGCCGCTTTGCCGGTTGACCCAACCGCCGCCGCGTATGGCGGTATCGACGGCTCTGCGTTTACCTTCTGGCAGAACGCGGTGTCTGACCAAACCGCTGCAAACGGTCTGGACCCCACCAAGATTCAGGGCTACTGGAACTTGCTGTGGGCTAAACTGGTGCGCGGTATGGACCGTCCTGACCTGATCATGGCCGACACAAGCGTCTGGAACGCTTACATGAGTTCTTTGCAGACACATCAGCGCTTCACCGACACCGAATCAGCCGATGCTGGTTTCGCGACGTTGAAGTTCATGGACGCCGATGTGTGTCTGGATGGTGGTATCTACAACGGTAGCGGCGGTTCCGGCGCTCCGGCGGGTACGGCATACTTCCTGAACACGAAGTATATCCACTACCGCCCCCACGCCAACCGGAACATGGTGCCGTTGTCACCTAACCGTCGTTACGCAACCAACCAAGATGCCGAAGTGCAGATCATGGCTTGGGCGGGTAACCTGACGACTTCTGGCCGTCAGTTCCAAGGTCGGTACGACGCTAACGGGGCTTAACCTGACGGGGCCGAAAGGCCCCTAAGCGTTTACACTGAACAGGAGCAAAGACAATGGGTGTTAATTTAGCCACATATCACCAAGACCAAGTGACCAAGGGCGCTCGGGAAACCCAAGTACCAAACGCTGATTTTGACGGTGGGGCGAACAAAGCAGGCTCTTGCGCACCGGGCATTGGCATCAATACCGGTAGCGTCAACACCAAGCTGCAAAGCTGGTCAGTGCTTGACCAAGCAGGCAACGACCGCGACCCACAAGACAGCCAGCACATCGGCGGGGACGGCCTCAACGGCGGCAATCAAGCCGTAGAGCCACTTCGCGCAGTACAGGGTGCGGACGTAAACGACACGCTGACTTTTATTGAGGCAGTCGTGGCAGCCGCTAACGGCGCAGGGATGGGTACGGCAGGTGCAGACCCGATCAACCGGACAGGTGTATCGGTAGAAATTGGCGACCGGGTATGGGGAACCAACACGGTAGCTTAACCAAAAGCGGCTCAGGCCGCTTTCTTTTTAACGGCAGAGAGTGTGTAAACGATGGATACTTTGGAAATCAACCACAACGACTTTTCGACCGGACGCGAAGCAGAAGCGGACGCTAATTTGATGGTCAAGTTTTTCATGCGGGAAAAACAAAGCATGACCAAGACGCAGGAAGAAGGCCGTCCTGTGTTTGAAGACCGGGAATACGTTGAAATTCGCGTCCCGGGTAAGCGCGACGCATTGGCCTGCCGTCCGGCCACCCATGACGACAAACAGCGCTTCCCGCGCCACTATACGGCGTTTAAAGACCGTACTGAGTTGCCGCAAGAAGGCACCCCGTTGGCGCAATGGCCCATAATGACCCGCAGCATGGTCGAAGAACTATCGTTCCTCAAAATCAAGACGGTTGAACAGCTAGTCGCCATGAGCGACAACGACGCAGGGCAGATTCGCGGTGGGCTGTCCCTGAAACAGAAAGCCAAAGCGTTTCTTGAAACCAGCGATAAGACCAAGCTCATCAACGAAAAAGAAGCACTTGAGCAACGCCTTGCCAAGCAAGACGAAGAAATGGCCGAAATGCGCCAGATGATCGTTGATATGCAGCGTGGCGGTAAGCCTCAAGCGAAGGCCGCGCCGATCCCGGAGCCAGCCCCGATTGACACCGAAGCAGTGGCCCCGGACGAGGAAGACAAAACAGAAGATGGCACCCCGACGCCGGAAACAGCCGAAGTGCAGACCACTTCACGTCGCCGCCGCGCTAAAAAATGAGGTATGAAAGATGGGCATCAATTCCATAATGTCGGCAAACGATATCCTTAACCGTGTCGCGGTTGAGATTGGTATTGCGCCCGTCACCGACCCTTATAGTTCCACTGACCCGACGTTCATAAAAATGAAAACCCTCCTTAACATCGCTGGGGAAGAGTTGGTGGAGGCGCATCCGTGGGAAATCCTGTTAAAGCAGCACCAGATTATCACTACCGCCGCTGATACTGGTATTTACACGCTTCCTGACGACTTCTCCCATATTGTGAACCAAACTGGCTGGGAGCGTAGCCAGCGTGTACCCCTTGGCGGCCCCCGGACATCGCAGGAGTGGGCCTATCTGAAAGGCCGGGATTTTGCTAATTCATCGGTCTATATCCAGTTTCGCTTTGCCGACGGTAAGTTTCAAATTTACCCGGCCCCGCCGCCTGACGGTCTCGACATAAATTTTGAGTATGTGTCTACCGGCTGGGTACGCTCCGCTACGGCAGACCCTTTCACCTACACTGACGAAATTATCTCTGGCGATCAGGTTCCTATTTTCAATAAGACCCTGATAAGCCGCTATTTGAAAGTCAAAATGTTGGAAGCGACCGGCTTTGATACCACCAAAGCACAGGCCGACTTCAACCAGATTTTTGCATTCCTCACAGGTACCGAGAAAGGCGCACCAGTGCTTGATGCCGGGGGCGGGCGTGGTTTCCCGTACTTGGGGTATTCCAATATACCGGATACTGGGTATGGGCTTTAATCATGGCGATACGCGCAATCCAGCCCGGCGGGCTTGCCACTTCTAAAAGGCAGACTGCTCAAATTACCCGAATGCCCGCGCCATTTAAGGGTATCGACGCCCGCTCACCACTGGCAGCGGCATCCCTAGACGTTTGCATTTACTGTTATAACCTTGTCCCTCAAGACGGCGGACTCGGCCTCCGTAAAGGGTACAGGGAGCGTCAGATTGACTTGGATGACGGCAACGGGATAAGTGTAAACACCATAGTTCCGTATGATGGCCTTGATGCAGACGGTTCAGAAGACCGGTTGTTTGCGGTGACCAACGAAGGCATTTGGGACGTAACCGCCCAAGGTGGCACCCCGACACTAAAAACCACGTTCGGAAACCAAACAAAAGACGCCGGTTTTGGCCCTTCGGCTACATTCGTTACTGATGCAGGTGATAGATATCTGGCGTATGCAGACTCTTTAAACGGCCTGTTCGTTTACGATTCCGCTACAGATTCTTGGGCGCAAGCATCCGGTATAACAGGCCCGACCGTTACCAACATCAATTTTGTGGCTGTCCATAAAGAACGGATATGGGTGATCGAACGGAGATCTTCGGACGCTTGGTATCTCGATATCGCAGCCATAACTGGCACTGCGACAAAATTCCAGTTTGGCTCCAAAATGAAAAACGGCGGCGCTCTGCGGGGGCTGTTTAACTGGTCGATAGACGGCGGCGCTGGCGTAGATGACTTGCTGGTGGGTGTCAGTGGTTCAGGTGACGTGGTGGTGTACAAAGGCACCGACCCGGGGGCTGACTTCACCATCCAAGGCGTGTATTTCATCGGTAGCTTACCTAAAGGGCCGAATTTCGCGACCGAAGACAGCGGCGAACTGTACTTGCTCTCTACCTACGGCGTGGTGAGCATGACCGACCTGCTCAACGGCGTATCCATTGTCAGTTCGGACGCAGGTAACACGTCTGCCCGTATTGCAGGGCAGCTACGCGGGCGCATGGCGACCCAAAGTAGCCTGAACGGCTGGGCCATCCGCACCATACCGTCAGAGGGCGGGTTTTTGATCAGTTCACCCACCCTCCCCGGAACCTTTCCTATCCAGTATTACTACAACATAACCGTTGCAGGTTGGGGGCTATGGCGCAATCTGGACGTTAGATCGTTTGTGACGTGGAAAGACTCGGTAGTTTTTGGTGACAGTCTATTACGTGTCTTGACCATGGATAGAGAAGCCGACAATGTTAAGATTAACGGCCCACCCCCGCCTGAGTTCAACGGCCAGCCCATCCAGTTTTCACTGCTCACCAGCTACAGTGCCTTGGGTTCTCAGGGGGTGTTTAAACGAGTTAAATACGTTCGACCGGACATCGTTGGGACCGCCGAACCAGCCTATGCGGTGGCAAGCCGATTCGACTATACTTTGAACGAGGCTGATCTACCTGTCACTCCGAACATCAGCAGAGACGGTGTTTGGGACGTGGATACGTGGGATACTGTCGTGTGGAGTTCCGAAGGTTTTGACGGCTGGAACAGCGTTTACGGGGCATACGGCATGGGGCGCAACATGGCCTTGGCCTACCGGGGCGAAAGTTACTACACCATAACCCTTGTGGGTTGGGATGTTATTTACGATTCAGGAGGGCCATTGGTGTGATTATTCGATACCGCGCACTGAACATACAACATGACTGGGGATGGGTACTGGAAAGAACCAACCCTAAACTGGTCGAAGACACTTGCGGCATTGTGGCGTATGACGTGGAGACTGGCGAAATAGCAGCTATGGCTATTTTCGACCACCTATGGAGTACGTCAGCTACGGCGCATATACTGGTCGAACACCCAATGGTGCTGCGGCACGGGTTCATTGAAGAGGCCGCCGATTTCATATTCAATTTCATGGGTAAGCAAGTCCTGATCGGCCAAACCCCGTCAACCAATGTGAAGGCCCTTAAAATGGCGCACTATATTGGCTTCAAAGAAGTATACCGGGTGCCGAACGGCTTGGGCGAAGGCAAAGACATGGTGATAACCCAGCTAGTTAAGGAAGAGTGTAAACATATTCCTATTTTGCAGGAGGGCGCGGCATGAGCGGCGGCGATAAAGGGCCAGACGTAGTAGGCGCGGCGGCAGAAGAAGGGAAGCAGGAACGACTAACAGCAGCACAGGCCACCATGGCTGACCGACCGGATCAGTACGACCCGTTCGGATCACTAACATGGCAGAAAGGGGGCTTTACCGGCGGGCCAAGTATGCCGGGTGCTCCGCCCGGTATTCCGGGGATCGGCTCTTACAACCCGAATAAGTGGACGCAGCAATACACGTTGAACGAACCCATGCAGAACAATTTCGACAGCGCCATGGGCGTTACAAACAGCATGTCCAGTTTGCGCGAAGACGCCATGGCCCGTGCAGAGCAGGAAATGTCCGGCGATCTGGACTGGGGGCAGTTTGGGCAGGCGGAAGGGCTTGAATTTGACCCGACAGAACTCCGTCAACGCGCCGAAGACGCCGCCTATGGTCGTCAGACTTCACGCCTTGACCCTCAATTTGAGCAGCGAGCGAGGGAAAACGAAGTCAAACTCCGCAACCGAGGTCTACGCCCGGGTGACGAAGCCTACGATAACGCTATGGGAAACTTTAACCGGGGGCGTAACGATGCCTATGAACAGGCCCGCATGGGGTCAGTCGGTATGGGGATGCAAGAAGCGAACCAAATGTTTGGTCAGGAAGTAAAATCAACCGACATGGCAAACGCATTGCGAGACAAGAACATTCAGGAATACATCGACAAGCGCAATTTCAGCTTGAATGAGGCGCAGTCACTTGATCCTACGGCGCAGGTGAAACAGCTCCGCGATACCTACTCAGGAGGGGAATAACATGGCCGGGTTTGCACGGTTTAACAGAGCCACAAAAGCCGAAGTCCCTAATTTGGTGGACGCCGAATTACGTGCGGCAGCGTTGCGCGAAGAGCAGCGCCGGTACAACCTCGAAAAAGGCCAGGAACTCGGCGCGAATGCCACATCTTGGTATGGCGAGATGGTTGGGGATAAAACGCCGATTCGCGACTTTGGCGGGAGAATTGTGGACTCTCTGCGAAGTCCTGAACCTCCGGCACCTACCGATGTAGACCCTCAGTATCTTGATAAGTTTAAACGCCCTGCTAACTTGGTAATGGAGCGTCAAGGTGGCTATCTGCCGGACTCCCTCGACTCACAGGTGGAGTCTGCCATGCCCGGGACTGACGGTGTGCTTACCGACATGCTGATTGGTGAAGAGGTTCCCGTCGGGGCGGCTACGGACGCTGTGGCGAACACAGCTACCGATACAGCCACCGACGCTGTGGCCGATTCTGCTTTGAAAGGCGTCCCCTTAGTGGGGGCACTTCGGGGCGGGTATCAGCTTGCCAATGGTGACGTTGAAGGAGCGTTAGGCACGGGTGCCAAAGTGGGTCTAGCCGCACTGGGTCCGGCAGGCATAGCCGCCGGTCTTGGCCTTGGGTTGATGGGAGTCTGATATGGAAATGAGCGCAGACAAACTGGCCGAAGCCCTTCGAGGGGAGGCTGCCGCTAAAGCCAATTTAGAGGCACAACAGGACCAGATGCAACAGGCGGATGCGCTCATTACCGGCGAACGCCGCCCGGGTTCGGGTATTTTCGGTGCGCTAGGTAATAACTTTAAACGCTCTCGCGGCTATGAGCAGCGCCGGGAAGTTGAGCCGCGCTTAAAACAAGCCCGGCAAGCCTACGCGCAGAGCTATGGTGCCAAGCAGATCTATGAGACTCAAGTCGGTGAAGAAAACCGCCGCCTAACACGAGCCAGACAGGCAGAGCAAGATCGTATCGCCGCAGATCAGATCGCCTATGGGCGCGGGCAGGACGAGCAAGACATCAATCGCGAAGACGCCGAGATAGAGCGCGGACTTAACGAAGTCAACAGTGTCACCACGTTTATCGACACGTTAAACCCTGATGCACCCCCAGTTCGCGGTCGCATAACCGCTCAAGGTGCGTTTGACGCTCAAGGAAACCCCCTCCCCGGGAACTTCGTAGAGCAGCGCACGCAACAGGGCGGAAGAAACCCCGGTGGTGTCGGAGGCGATAAAGCCATCACGACCAATTTAAACACTATCGGAAGGGTGGATAACGCAGTCCGGGTGGCGCAGGGTTTCACAGCTGATGATTTCGAGTCTCTTGTATCCAGTACGACACTGAAAGAAGGGCTAAAATCATCTATGTCACCCGAGGTGTTTGATCAATTCATACAGGCCAATGCTAGTTCTTTCTCCCCCCGGGTTAAAGCCTTCATGGAAAGGGTGGCGTTCCTAAGCGCGGCGCAGCGTAAAGAGTTTTTTGGGGCGGCGCTTACTGCCATGGAACGAGCGGATTCCCAAAAGTACACCCCTGCGGCCACTAGCGCAGCACTTGAGGCTATCATTCGCCGTCTTGGCCTGTTTGACCAAGACGCCAGAATGCAGATACGGAACAGCGGGCGGGATGTGGAGGTGCCATATACTGCGTATGCAGATTTCATTTCGCAGCGCGGGGATCCTATGGATTCAGACACTGACTATTCCGAGCCTCCGGCACCACCGGCAGACCCAGCAGACCCGTATGCAGGGTTCTCAATCGTCGAATAAGGCACTGATTTATGGCTACATTCAAAGTTAAAGGCCCAGATGGTGTCACCCACACTGTAAACGCTCCCGAAGGTGCTACTCAGGAAGACGCCATAGCGTTTATAGCGGCCAGTAAATATAACGTGGAACCCCCTACCAACGCTGGGCAGACATCGACCGCTGAAAGCCCAGCCGTTTCGTCATCTGACCTGCCGACTGACCTGCCTCCCCCGGCTGCAAACGCGCCTGAACAGCGCACGTTACAGCGCGAACCCAGCCAGTCTGGCTTGGGTTCTCAGGCGGCGCAAGAGGAACGCCGAGGGGAGATAACCGGGCGTGACCGGGGCGACTATCTTGTCGGTGGCTTCAATAAAGGCATTTTGGATATCGTCGATTTCCCAACCACTATGGGCAATATGGCGCTGGATGCGACCGGCGTGGACGCTGATACGTTCCGGTTTTTTAACCCCTCCGATCTAGGCAACTTCCGTGAAAGCCAGACAGCTATTCCTGAATCCATAGCCCGCAATAACACGCCTGTCATGGATAGTTTGCGCACAGGACTCGAATGGGGGTCTGGCGCAGTTATACCCTCGTCAAAACTAGCCAAACTACCTGATTTGTTTGCCGCAGGCGGGGCCATGGCTGGCGAAGCCATTGGCGGCGAAACCGGTGAAATGATCGGCGGTCTTGCTGGTGCGTTTACACCTGCTGGTGTTAGCGGGCTGGCGGAAGGCATACCCTTAGTTTACCGCAGTGAAGAAGCTAATGCGCTGCGCCGATTAGCAGGTAGGGAAGAAGTAACTGCGCCACAAGACGGCAACGTAGAAGCGTCAATGAGGTTCATTAAAGGCACCCTTGGTGACCAAGGGTACAACGACATGGCCGCAGCGCTTCGTCAGGGTACAGAAGAAGGGCAGCTAGGCACATCGTCAGACCTTTTTGCCAATCCAAGAATGGCGGAGATCGAGAACTACGCATCCCGCAACTCTACGATTAACGAAAACCTACGTCCACCCCGCGAAGCTCGACTCAACCAAAGCAGACAAATGTACGATGACCTAGCACCGCAAGGCATAGGTTATGACGGGGCACCGGTAATGCCGGGGCGGGTGGTTGGTGATGAGGTAGCGGAAATAAACAACCAAGCTACTCGCGCCAATCAGGAAACACTAGCTGAGACTCGCAGGGTTGAAGAGGCCGCTCAAGCGCAAGCTGAGTCGGCCCGTATTCAAGCCGAAGGTGCGGATGCCACACTCGGCGGCACTGGGCGCGTGGATGAGTCCAGCGCGGAGTTGTCTCGACTCTACAAGAACTTTGATAAGGCGCTGACCAAGTTTTCTGAAAAGCCAGCGTGGCGCGAGTTTGATGAAACCGCGCAGATAAATATTGCGCAGATAAAAAGTGACTTGGATGCGTTTACATCAAACATGCCAGCCGAATCGCGGGCAGACCTTTATGCGCAATACAACACTGTACTCCGCCATCTGGAAAATCTACCCGAGCAAGCAGACCCAAGAAGCATCCAGTATATTTTACACTCTATGAAAGGGATTACTCATCAAGCCGTAGTGTCAGGAGATAAAGGCCCACTCCCCGCCGCGCTCAGCCGGATAACCCGCATGATTGATAATACCATGCGGCAATCTGACGATATAGGCCCGGCGTTTCGGCGAGGTGTGGAAGCGTCAGCCGCTAAAAACAGGGCTTTAGGCGGTGATGCACTTGAAAAAGCCCGCAAGGCGGAGCCGGAGTTGTTTGCCAGCACCGCTAATTTCTCTGGCCCGCAGGGTAAGGTCACGATGCGAGCCATCGAAGCCTCTGAACAGCCCAACATCAAACAGGCGGCTGAACAGTACCTACGTGACGTATTCCGCAAAGAAGGCGTTACTCAGGCTACGCTACAGCGGTATGCACCGGCGCTCGACTCATTCCCGGCGCTGAGAAAACAGCTTGAAGACGCGGCGGGTACTCGGGCCGCAGCAGATGAAGCTACAAGCACCGTAAAAACAACAGCGGCAGAACAGAGTAGAATCCGCGCTGATGCAGACAAAACGCTGCAAGACGTTGTGAAAGGTAGCAATCTGGAACTGTCAAAGTTTGCCCGGGCACCAAGAAAATACATAGACGAAGCGCTTACCGCTAAAGACCCTAGTGACGATATAGGGACCATTTACACTAGGTTAAGTAAAAGAAACCCAGAAGCAGCCGCTACGTTTAAATCCGAGGCTTTGGACTTGCTGAAAGACGATGCTATAAAACTGGACGACATGACGACTGAACAGGGCCGAGCGTTTCAAAGGAAGTTGGACCGGCTAATGCAGAACGGCATCGTAACCATGGACGACACCAAAGCGGTTACCGATATTATCGCCCGTCAGGAAGGGCGCAGGCTTAGAAAATCATACGGGTCAGCAGCGTCGATGACAGAAGACAGCAAGTTTACCGAAGACGCCGTGGCTACAGCTTTGACGCTTCCTATGCTGTCCGTTCTGCCTTCTAGCCACCAGCTAATGGCCGCAGGTATGCTCAAGCGTAACTGGTTGAGGCTACTTAGAAGCCGTCGAGCAGACCCGGTTATCGTGAAAGAGTTAGGCAGGCTTCTCAAATCCCCGGAAAGACTATTGCAAGCGGTTGATGGTAAACTGACGGCTGAGTCCACTCCGGCTGAAATGAACAAATATTTTGCAGGCGTCATGCGGGTGCTTGCCAACGAAATGACTGACCAAGCTCAATAAAAGAGGATTTAAACATGCCACGCGATGCGTCAGGTAATTACACACTACCCGTAGGTAACCCGGTGGTCACCGGCACCACTATTACGTCAACGTGGGCAAACTCCACGATGAACGACATGAAGATAGCGATGCAGGACAGCCTATCGCGGTCAGGTAACGGCCCTATGCTGGCTCCGTTAAAGAACACCGACGGCACCGCAGCAGCCCCCAGTATCACGTTCAATCTGGAATCCTCTACCGGGTGGTATCGGGCCGGGCCGGGCGATGTCCGGTACTCCATCAACGGCATTGATAAGTACCGGTTTTTCGCAGACCAAATTCAAGTATGGAGCGTGGCGGACAGCGCGTGGTATCCCATCCCGACAGCGAAAACCACTGGCTCGGTTACAGAGACTGTGACGCTCGCCGCGTCGCAGACTGTCGTACCGTTTACAAGCAGCGTGGCGGGTGCCGCTCTCTATGTAAACGGCACCAGCGGCGACCGGGGTCGGCTGTTCCTTGGCACTGACTACACCTATGACCCAGTAGCTAACGAAATCACTTTGGCCTCTTCGTACCCAGCCGGGACTTTGATAGCCTCCGTATTGAACGATGAGACGGACGTAGCCGCAGCCGCAGCCGCAGCGGC
>Ga0136604_1000642_pt1 | contig 17067 bp, 4 predicted proteins | sample AntRauFillE10628_FD_104928 | JGI IMG/M metagenome (GOLD analysis project Ga0136604, IMG submission 104928) | Saline lake microbial communities from Rauer Islands, Antarctica - Metagenome Filla E10 #628 | ecosystem: Environmental > Aquatic > Non-marine Saline and Alkaline > Saline | place...
GGTCACACCACTCACATGACGCACCAACCGGGGAGATCTGCTGTCCGCAGACGGTGAGATCTCATGTCCGCCAACGGTGAGCTCTGTTGACCGTCAGCGGTGAGTTCCAAATGACCGTTGACAATCGACGCGAAGTGGAGTAGGGATGCCCAGTCGGTCGACGGTCACACGACGGTCACGGCATGGGGCCCACCATGAAGCGCGTCCGCTACATCCCGCTGGCGGCGCTCATCGCGCTGCTCACCATCGGAGCGTTGGCGCTGGCGGCCGAGCCGGCTCCGGGTCTGGTGTCGGCGACGGCAGGTCCGTCCTACACGCAGGTGACGGTCGTGCTGAGCGTCGATGCCTACGCCGAGACGACGGAGAGCGACGACGACCCGCCCGTGCTGTCCGGGAGCGGGGCGCTGGCGGCGGCCGACTTCGCCGTCACCGTCACCGGTGGCACCGCCCCTGCGTTCACCGTGGTCCCGGGGCCCGACGCCACCACCTGGGTCCTGGACTTCGCCACGGCGATCATCCCGAACGACACCACGGTGACCGTGGGCGACGTCTACACCGCCGACGGACAGGCGTTCCCCGCCGACGCCGCGGTGATCACCCTCACCGACGCTGACCTCGACGCCACCCTGGCCGTGCTCCAGGGTGCGACGTTCCCCCTCGAGCAGGCATCCGTGCCTCTGGCCGGCGACTGGTTCGACGGTGACCGCACGCTGTCCGAGCTCGTCGAGGGCCTCGCCGACCTGTCACGCAGCCCGGGCGAGTCGCAGCAGGCGCTGGTCGCGGCGGTCGAGGCACTGCCCGGTGTCGACACGCTGACCTTCGCCGGACGGGACGCCACGGTGGCGTTCGACCCCAGCGAGACCGGCACGACCATCAGCGCGACCGGTGGTGTCCAGGTCCAGGAGTTGGGTCTGGAGCTGCGTACCGACGCGCCCGTCAGCGCCGGCCTGCACCTGACCGGCGCCCTGACCGTCGACCTCGGCGGGGCCACCCCCGGGATCGACGCCAGCGGCAGCGACGAACTGACCATCACCACGGCCCTCGACACGACCCTGGACGCCTCGGGCCGTCTCGGGTTCGTGAGCGTCGGCGCCCCGGCGCTGTCGGCCCGGGTCGCGGCGGACGTCGTCGTGGACCTGACCTGCGCCGGGACCGCGACCACCTGCGCACCGGGCGACCTCGGCGCCGAGCTCGGCTTCGCTGGCACCGCAGGCATCGACGTCCACCAGATCACGATCGCGGCCGGCACCGGCACGACCAGCTACGGCCAGCCCGCCGGCGACGGGGGCGTGCCACTGGTGTCGGCCGACTGGGACCCGATCGACCCGAACGACCCGACCGCGAACCTCACGCTCGACCACTCCGGGCTGACCGCGGCGGGGATCGACCGGTTCACCAACCTGTCCGCGTCGCAGGTCGCCGCCATCGTCGGCTGGATGTCGAGCTGGCTCGACGAGGCCGAGAACCACGATGTCATGGGCACCGCGCTCCCGCTGGTCAACCGCTCGATCGGTGACCTCGCCGACCTCGGGACGAGCGTCGGCACGCAGGTCCAGCCGCTGGTCGACGCCCTGGGCGGGGCCGACATCGGCGAGACCGCCGGCGCGGCCGGCCTGCTCGCCGACCTCGGGCTGAGCAACCCTCCGACCGCCCAGGAGCTCGTCCACCTGCTGTGCGACCAGGCACTGGTCGACACCGTCGCGGACTGCAGCACCGTGCTCGCCCCGGTGACCATCACCGGGGACCGCATCGAGTACGCGCTGGACTTCACCACCAGCACGGCCCTGTTCACCGACGGCGCGCCCACGCTCGACCTCGCGCTCGGCGACGAGCTGTCCGACATCCGCCTGACGGGCCGCTCCGGCACGTGGACCGGCACGGCCACGTCCACCTTCACCCTCACGCTCGGGTTCCGGCTCGACGACGGCCTCACCGGCGTCGGCGAACGGGCCTACGTCTCCACCGGTGACGCGTCCGCCGTCGCCACCGACGTGGCGACCGTGGCGCTCGACGTCACCGGCAGCGGCCTCGGCGCGGACGCGCACCTGGGGTTCCTCGACCTGGGTGTCAGTGGCGACATCACCACGCTGAACCCGAGCGTGTCGCTGCAGCTGAAGGACCCCGGGGCCACCCCCGACGGTCGCATCGACATGACCGAGCTGGCCGACGCCGCCGACGCGCTGGACTTCACCCGCGTCCTGGACGCCACCATCGCGACCGGCACCGAGGACCTCACCGCCGAGTTCACCCTGTCCAACTCCCTGCTGCCGGGTGCGTCACCGACCGTGGAGGTCCGCGGGTTCCTGTCGGCCCTGGACAACGGCACCACCCCGATGTTCGAGACCCGGTCGACGCTGCTGGGATCGTCGGGCACGCCCACCGCGGACCGGATCGTGGTCGCCACCGACCTCGGCGACCTGCGCGACGTCGGTGACCTGTCACCCACCGACGTCCTGGCACTGCTCGGGTCCGTCGCAGAGCAGTTCACCGGCCTGGCCGGTGACGACCTGGCGCAGGAGATCCCGTTCGTCGGCGTGAGCATCGCCGAGATGGTCGGGTTCTCCCAGAGGTTCGTCGACCTCGCCGACCGCGTCGAGGCCCGGGACCCGCAGGACCTGACCTCGTTCGAGGCGGCGCTGTCCGACGCCCTGCGCGACCTCGGCATGCCCTCGGCCATCGGCGTCGAGGTCACCGGCGACCACCTCGCGTTCGCGCTGGGCGCCGGCGGCAGCGGCACCCTGTGGAGCGTCACGAGCGAGTACCCGCTGAGCCTCGACCTCGAGGACCTGGTCGGCCAGCCGCTGCCGATCGCCGGTGCCGAGGGTGGCGCCACGGTGCGTGCGACCGCCAGCGTCGACTTCGCCCCGACGTTCGGGATCCTGTACGACGGCACCGGGTTCGAGGACCGGGTCTTCGTCAGCGGCGCACCGAGCTTCGACGCGTCGGTCGACGCGGTCGTGTCCGGCGGCGTCTACCTCGGACCGATCACCTCGGCGCTGGACGGCACGATCCTGGTCGACGGCGGCGCCGACGCCGCCTTCGGCAGCGCCTACACCGGCGACGGGCGCGTCACGGTCGGTGAGATGCGCACCGGTCTGGAGACCGGCGACCTGGTGTCGCTCGGCTGGACCGGCACGTACGACGTCGACCTGCAGGTCTCCCGTCCGACGGGCCACATCCGCGCGGACGGCACGCTGGCGGACCTGGTCGCGGGCAGGCCCGGCACCAACGACGTCTCGATCGACATCTCCAGCCTCCGGCCCGACATGCGCACGTTCGTGGTCGGCGTCATCGAGGGCACCCGCTTCCTCGGCCGCACCCTGGAGCGCTCCGACGCCCTCGGCACGGAGCTGCCGCTGCTCGGCGACGCGACGGGTGACCTGGTCGCGGCCGGGCAGGACCTGGAGACCTTCGCCGACACCGTCGACGGGCTGTGGCAGACCGCCGACGGCGACGCGCAGCTGTTCGTCGACGCACTCGAGGGCGAGCTCGACGCCGCCGTGTGCCCGAGCCTGCCCGGCTGCTCGGTCACCGTCTCCGCCACCGACGCGGCCGGTGACGACATCACCACCGTCGCCGACCTGGCCGACCTGCTCGTCACGCTGGAGCTCGGCGAGTCCGTCACCTTCAACGACGGCAGCGGTCCGACCCTCCGGCTCGAGGGCGGGATCGACCTCGACCCGGTCTTCAACGTCGACGCGGCCCTCACCCCGCAGATCACCGCCGGCTACGGCCTGAAGGTCGGCTTCGGCATCAACCTGACCGACGGCTTCTACCTCGCCGGCGGCGCCGACGGCAGGTTCGAGATCTACACCCGCCTCAGCGCGAGCGACATCGACGTGCCCGTCTCCGTCGGGGGCCTGCGCGTCGCCGAGATCGCGAACGGGACGGCGACCATCGGGGGGACCCTCGGCCCCGCATTCAACGCCGCCGGCTTCTCGCTGAGCCTGCCGGACAAGCTGCCGCTGCGTTCGCTGACCAGCCGGCGCACCCAGCCCGACCGCCTGGTCACGCCCCTGCTCCAGGCCGACATCGACCTCGACCTGCCGATCCTCGTGCCCGGCGAGGGCACCGACCTGCCCATGGCGCCCCGCGTGACCGTCCCGGTCTACGTCGACTGGGACATCGACCACACCTTCGGACAGGTAGGCAGCTCCCTGGGCTCGCCGGCGCTGCGGCTCGGAGGCACTGGGGCCGGGGAGGACCAGATCACCCTCGATGCGAGCTCGATCATCGACGGCGTCGTCCTGCCGGTGGTCAGCGAACTGGTCGACTACAACCCGCTGGCGAAGGTCCCGGCGGTCAGCTCGGTGCTCAACACACGGGTCGACCTGCTCGACGCAACCGTCAAGGACCTGGCCGGCACGGCGCTGGCCGGCCAGCCGTCGTGGACGCTGTTCACCGCGCTGGTCGACCTCAACGAGACCCTCGTCGACGACCTCGCTGAGGTCAACAGCAGCGCCATCCAGCTCGGCTGGGTCGACGTGACGCACTCCGCTGGCGTGCAGTTCAACCGCAACACCGAGTGGGACACCGCCATCGAGCCGCTGACCGCGGCCCTCGGCCAGCTCCAGGCCGTGTTCGGCCAGACCGGTGGGTACAGCCGCAGCTCCGGCGGCCAGCCCACGCTGGCCAGCACCGCCCCGCCGAACAACGCGGGCCGACGCACGACCTCGCCCGGCTCCGCCACCGGGTCGGCCACGACCCGCACGGGCTCGCTCGGCCGGATCGTCAGCCTGCCGATCCTCGACGACCCGATGGCGCTGGCCACGATGGTGCTGTCCGGCGAGGTCGGTGGCGACGTCACCTTCATCGAGATCGCCCCACCCGGGATCACCATCGGCCCGAGCATCAACTTCAACAAGACGCTGTTCGCCATCGACGCCGGCATCATCAAGGGCAGCCTCACCGTCGGGCTCAACGGCAACCTCGGGCTGACGCTCCGGGTCGGCATGGGCTACGACTCGTCCGGCCTCACGGCCGGCGGGAACCCCCTCAACGGCGTCTACCTGATCGACGCCTACGACGAGCTCGGCCGTGACCGCCAGGAGGTCGCGCTCGGCGGTTCGGTTCGCGCCTCGGTCAACGGTCGCGCCGCGATCGACGTGGCCGGCATCGACGTCGCCTCCGCGAGCTTCAGCGGCTCCGGCGGCGTGAACCTCACCGGCGGACTGGACCTGTACGACGAGTCCCCCGTCCTGCCCGCGCTCGGACGCGGCGACGGCCGCATGCACCTCGACGAGATGGTCACGATCTCCAACGAGCACTACTACAGCAGCACCGCGGAGGCCCGGGGGAGCGCCTTCCTCTGCATCTTCCGGCCGAGCGCCCAGTTCGACTGGGACCTCTACCTGGCCGGGCGCGCCAGGGCACTCGGCCTCACGGTCTGGAGCGACTCGTGGCAGCGAGCGGGCACGATCTTCGACGTGTCGGTCTCGTGCCCCGTACGCCCCCAGATCGCCACGCTGGTCGACGGTGAGATCATGCTCAACGCCGGCCCGCGCATCGCCGAGCGACTCCAGACCAGCCCCGGCCAGACCGAGGACTACACCATCACCCAGACCGCCACGCACCTCGTGGTGAGCTGGTCTGGTGGCGGCAGCGACACCAAGCGGTTCAAGCTCACCGACGTCACCGCCATCCGCGGGCAGCTCGGCGCCGGCGACGACACCGTCACCGTCGACGCGTCGGTCAGCGTGCCCGTCTACCTCGACGGCGGCGAGGGCGATGACACCCTCATCGGCGGCAGCGCCGACGACCACCTCACCGGCGGACCGGGCAACGACACACTCACCGGCGGGGCGGGCGACGACGTCGTCGGCGGCGGCGCAGGCAACGACACCTTCGACGGCGGCACCGGCAACGACGAGCTCGACGGTGAGGCGGGCGACGACACCTTCCAGGTCCGCGCCGGTTGGGGCGACGACCTGATCGACGACCACGACGGCGACGACACGGTCGAGCTGCTGACCACCACGACGATCACCGGGGTGATGATGTTCGACGAGGTCGAGCTCACCTCACCCGCCGGCGACCGCCTCTACTACCCGTCCGGGGCCATCGAGCACGTGCTCGGCGGCAGCGGCAGCGAGACGTTCCGCCTCACCCGCGACGCGCCGGACGGGTTCACGTTCGATGGCCGCGGGGGCGACGACGACGTCACCGTCCTGGTCGGCGGTGTGGACCGCACCATCGACGTGACCGACAGTGGGTCGACGGACGGCGACACGCTCGCCGTGGTCGGCACCCTCGCCGACGACACCATCCTCGCACGCGCCACCGGCGCGGCCTCCGGTGGCGGCTCCACCGGGGACACCGGCAGTGACGACGCGATCGTCCCGCCGGCCGACCAGGGCATGGTCGCCTGGATCGCCCCCGGAACCGCGGACGACCGCCCGGTCGAGCGCATCACCTACGACAGCACCATCGACCTGCTGACCATTGACGGCGACGACGGCGCGGACACGATCGCCTTCGACGACATCGCGACCGAGACCGAGGTGGTCGGCGGACGTGGCGACGACGCCTTCCAGGTCGGCCAGGTCGCCGGCAACGACACCACGCTGCCCAACGACGGACGGCTCGACGGGTTCCGGTCCGAGGACACCACCCGCGGCTGGCTGTCGTTCGGAAACTCCCACGAGTTGTCCGTCCGGGGCGGTGACGGCAACGACCGGTTCACCGTCTACAGCAACAAGGACCTCGTGAACCTGTTCGGCGAGGAGGGCGACGACACCTTCACCGTTCGCGCGTTCGTCCGTTCGGACTCCCTGGTCAGCCTCGAGGGCGGCGTCGGCGTCGACACGTTCGAGTACACCGCCAACGCCACCGTCAGGATCGACGGCGGGCCCGGGTTCGACACGTTCATCATCATCGGCACCGAACTGCACGACGGGTTCATCATCGAGGACGGCGCGGTCCGCATCTGCGTGCAGGACACCTCGGCGTCCGACCCCGACGACTTCCGCGTCGACGTCACCGACTGCGGCCGCGACGACGAGTACACCAACATCGAGCTGGTCGTCGCGCACGGGCTGGAGTCCAACGACGTCTTCGAGGTCCGCTCCACCCTGGCGACCGCTGCCCTGCGCGTCTACGGCGGTGAGCACAGCGACCTGGTCGTGGTCGGCTCTGCCGGCGACGTCACGGCCATCCAGGGACCGGTCACCGCCAGCGGCGACATCGACCCGCTGTTCGACGCGTCGGTGGTCCCCGCGATCCTCCTCCCCGACGAGTCCGCCGCGGCCCCGAACGTGCCGACCCTGCTCGGACGCACGACCGACCTCGGTGACCGACTCCTGGTCGACGCGTCCGGGCACACCGGCGCCGACACCGGCCAGCTCGACCCGTCCCTGATCAGCGGTCTCGGCATGGGCGGCGACGTCACGATCGGAACCCGGTCGCTGGACGGCGGCATCACCTACGAGAGCTTCGGCGTACCGCCGGAGATCTCGGACGTCGACACGACCGGACGTGTCGAGGTGCGCCTCGGCAGCGCCGCCGACACGTTCCTGGTCACCGACACCCACGACGGTGACACCGTCGTCCGGGGCGGCGACGGCGCCGACGACCTGCGTGTCCGGGCAACCTCGGGACGCACGAAGGTCCTCGGCGACGGCGGCGGCGACCGCGTCGACGTCGGCTCGACCGCCCCGACGGTCGGCGGCGACCTCTCCGGCCTCGACGCCCTGCTGCACGTCGACGGGGGGCCCGGTGCGGACGCGCTGTACCTGGACAACCTCGGCGCGGCGCTGGCGCAGCGCTTCGACGCCGACCGCGTCCGCGACCTGACCACGCTGCTCGGCGACGGCGCGAGGGCCGACGTCGACGCAGGCCAGCTCACACAGGCCGCCATGTCCGGCGACGGGGTCACCCACCTCGCCGTCGAGACCGTCGACGTCACCCTCGGCAGCGCCGGCGACGCCGTCAACGTCCGTGGTCTGCCCGCGGGCACGACCACGACCGTCCACGGCGCGCAGGGCGACGACCGGTTCCACGTCTCGGACGCTGCGTTCGAGACACCCGGTGCGACACCGACCCAGCACCTGCTCGGCACGGTCGACGACATCGCTGGCGACCTCGTGGTCGACGGCGGCGACGGCGACCAGGTCCTGATGGTCAGCGACGAGGACGCGACCGTCGGCGACGGCGCGATCCTGATGGGGGCCGACACCGTCACCGGCCTTGCAACCGGGGCGATCACCTACGAAGCCAGCGGCACTTTCGCCCGCGGCGTCACCGTGTGGACGTCGCAGCAGGACGACACCGCCAACGTGACGAGCTCCCGGTCGGACGACGGCGTGCGCACCATCACCACGCTCAACACCGGCGCGGGCGACGACGACGTGACCCTCGACCTCGACGCCGACCAGGGCATGTTCGTGCTCAACACCGAACAGGGCGACGACGTCGTCGACGCGGAGGGCTCGGCGCTCGACCTCGTCGTCCTCGGCGGCGAGGGCGACGACAGCATCACGGCGGGCAGCGGCGACGATCTGGTCCTCGGCGACCTGGCCAGGGGCTGCTACGGCGCGCCGTGCGCCAGCGCCGGCGTCGTGCTCGGCAACGCCGGTGACGGCGACCGCACCGACGGGTCGCTCGCGCCGCTGCACGAACTCCTCGGCGCCGAGCTGTCCTCCGGCGGCGTGGACGTCCTGCACGGCGGGCCCGGCAGCGACGTCGTCCACGGCGGCGCCGGCGACGACGAGCTCCACGGTGACGCCGGCGACGACGTCCTGCTCGGCGACCACGGCACCTACCTCGTCGACCGGCCGGAGCCGCGGCACCGCTCGCAGGACCCGACGGTCCGCAACGGCGCCGGCGACGACGTCGTCCACGGCGGCGCCGGCGACGACCACCTCATGGGCCAGTGGGGCCGCGACACGCTCGCCGGCGACACTGGTGACGACCTCCTCGTCGGCGGCCACGACGCCACCGACGGGCTCGACGACGCCGACGTCGTCGACGGTGGCAGCGGGCGCGACGTGATCGCCGGCGACAACGCCGTGCTCACGCGCACCTCGATCGTCCTTCTCGACGTCGCGACGACGACGAGCTCCCCGGACGCGACGGCCTTCGGCGACGACGTGCTGTCCGGCGCGGCCGACGACGACCGGATCTTCGGGCAGGGAGGCGCCGACCGGATCGACGGCGGCGCGGGCGACGACGCCATCGAGGGCAACGTCGGCGCCGACACCGTGTTCGGCGGGCCCGGCCACGACGACGTGCTCGGCGGGGGCTCGGCCAACGACGGGGTCATCGCCCCGGCCAGCGACCCGACCGGCCTGCTCGACACCGGCGACCGACTGTTTGGTGACGACTGCGGCACCGACGTGGAGGACTGGCACGTCCAGGACTGCAGCGCCGGCGACGGCTCGGGGGTCGGGGACGGCCACGACGTCGTCCTCGGCGACAACGGCCGGATCGCGAGCACCACGGGCACCGTGAACGGTTCGACCGGCGACCGCTCGCCCCGCGCGGTGACGATGGCGGACATCGGACCTGGCGTCACCTTCGGCAGCGACCTCGTCCGCGGCAACGGCGGCGACGACGACCTCTACGGCCAGCTCGACGACCCGGGCGTCTGGGACGTCGAGGTCAGCTGCGGCCAGACCACGCTCTCGGGCCAGCCAGTCCCCGGCGGCGACGTGATCTGCGGTGACGCGGGCGACGACGGCATCGTCGGCGACCTCGGCACCATCGTCAGCGTCCCGGCCGAGCAGCTCTCGGCGGACCCCCAGCAGGTCACCACGAGGAGCCCGTTCATCGACGAGCCGAGCTACCAGGCCGGCTCGGTGGTCCGACAGGTGACGCTCGAACGGGTCACCATCGGCGGGGCCGACGTGCTCCTCGGCGGCGACGGGCACGACCGCATCCACGCCGGTGCGGGCGACGACCTGGTCAACGCCGGCTCCGGCGACGACGTCGTCTTCGGTGCGCGCGGCGACGACGTGCTCTGGGGCGGGATCGACCACGACCGCGTCTACGGCGGCCACGGCATCGACTGGCTCGACCTCAAGGTCTCGGAGATGCCCGACCGACCGTTGCTCCAGGCGGTGGCACCGGCCGTCGACCGGGATGGCGACCCCGCGACCGACGACGGCTTCGACCTGCTGTACGGCGGCTGGGACGCCGACGTCCTGCAGGCCGACCGCGGCGACGCCGGCCCGACACCGGGCGACCGCCTGGTCGACTGGAACGGCGCCTTCAACCTCTACATCGTGTGCGACGGCGCCTACGGCGCCGGGCGGACCCAGCGCCAGCCGTCGCCGGACCTCATCGACGTGCTGCAGCGGCTGGCCACGGCGGACGGCGCGGTGGACGTGACCACGCCGGGCAGCGCAGGCCACGACGAGCTCGCGATCGTGGACAGGGACGGCACGAAGGACAACACCAGCCCCAGACACCCCGGCCACCCGAGCAACCACACCTGTGAGGGGGACCCCGCCACCGTCGGATGACGCTTCCGGGAGGTCCGGAGCCGCCGACAGCCATCGTTTCGGACACAGCGACCGCCTGCCCGACGGCTCCTTGAGGCCGTCGACCGGCCCGTCAACTCTGCCGGGGAGCGCCAAGGAGTCGGGCCGAGTCGCGTCGGGGAGACTGCGAGAGCGCAGCTCTCCCTCCGGCGCTTCACGCGCTCGGGGATCTGGATCTCGACGCGACCGTGGATGTGTGCCGGTCGCCCCACGACGTGGCTGACCGGGAGTTCTGGATGTTCCTCGCGGCCTGCCGGGGCCACTCGTTGTCTCGAGCTGTCCGAGGAGGACCGTGACAGCGGCGCCGCTGCCGCACCACGCGCCCCTCCGGCCTCCGGCCTCCGGCGACCGCCGGGGTCGGCCTCGGTCCTAGGTTCCTCGGAGCAACGGGTGCCGGGACGCCCCGGGTACCGTGCCGCCACCGAGCGGTTCTGCTCACGTGATGTTCCAGGTCCGATGGACGGCGGGCGCGATGGGCGCTGGTGAGGGCGAGTACACGGCGCTACGGCGGGTCTACCTGGTCGTGCTCGCCGTCCCGATCCTGCTGGTGCTCGCGATCCTGCTCGTCGGCTTCGGCTCCCGCGACGTCTTCCGTCAGTTGACGGTGCTGGGCCTGCTGGCGGTCAACGGCCCGCTGCTCGTCCTGCTGTGGCGCCGACGGGTCTCGCTCACGGTCGTGGGGGCCTGGGTGGTCATCGGGCCCTCGCTGCTGCTGGCGGGTCGACTGCTGACCTGGGAGCTCCTGCCGGCCACGCGACCCGGCAACTTCGGCCTGCTGGTCGCGGGCTTGGCCTGGTTCGGGGTCGCCTTCGCGCTCGCGTTCCTGGTGTTCGGCACGCGACGCGGGGCGATGGTGGCGTTTGGGACCTACGTGGTCCTCTACCTGGGTGCCACGATGTCCGCGTCGGGGGGGATGCTGGCGGACAGCGGTTCGATCGGGGTCGTGGTGTTCCTCGCGGCCGGCCACCTCGTGCTGATCCTGGTCGTGTGGGTGCTGGCCCGGAACGTCGAACGGCTGGCCGTGGCCCGCGCCAGGGCGGAGATCCTGGAGCTGCAGGCGACGACCGATCCACTGACGGGCATCGCCAATCGGCGGCGGGTCGACGAGGAGTTGATGCGGCAGGTCGCCCACGCCGGTCGGTACCGGCAGCCCTTCTCCGCCGTCCTGGTGGACCTGGACCACTTCAAGGCCGTCAACGACACGTACGGGCACGACGTGGGTGACCAGATCCTCGTGGCGGCGGTCGAGCGGCTCGGCTCGGCGATCCGCGCGGCCGACCTGCTGGGGCGCTGGGGCGGCGAGGAGTTCGTGATCCTCGCCCCCGGGACCTCGCACGCGGATGCGTGCGCGCTCGCAGAGCGCTGCCGGGAGGCACTGAAGGTCGGCGAGGAGGAGGCCGACCGGAAGCGGATCACCGCGAGCTTCGGGGTCGCGTCCTTCGACGTCGACAGCGACGACGCACGTACGTTGATCCGGCGTGCCGACCTGGCCCTGTACACCGCCAAGCGCGAGGGCCGCGACCGGGTCGTCGGGATCGCAGGCTCCACCGAACAGGGTCGTACCGACGGGTCCCGCAGTGCCCCGGTCGCGGGCGACGGGACGGTCGGGAGCCCATCCGGCCCGTGAGGGAGCTGAGGTCGCCCCTCCAGCTCTGATCCCGGAGCCCGCCGTGTCCGGAGCCCGCCGTGTCCGGGGCCCGCCGTGTCCGGGGCACGGCGTCGACGTCCGGCCGGCAGCCGCTGGTTCCCTCGTTCGGGACCGAGGCGAGCCCATGACCGTGCCAGACCACCCGCGTGCCGCGCGGCGCCTCGCCCGCCACCCGCTGGTCCGGCTCGTGCGTCGGCTGCGACCGATCCGGTGGCAGGCGGCCGGCGCGTACGGCGCCATGCTCGTTGCCAGCGGCATCGCGCTGGTCGTGCCGTTGTTCCTGCGAGACGTCATCGACGCGGCGATCGGCGAACGGCCGGGCGCGCTGGCGTTCCTGCCCGACGGACTCGACACGCGCCAGCGTCTGCTGGTCGGCGCGGGGCTGGTCGTGGTGCTGGCGCTGGTGCGCGCGGTGGTGTCGTTCTGGCAGCGCTACGGCACCGCGTGGGTCGGCCGGACGGTCGCCACCGAGCTGCGCCGTGACCTGCTCGACCACCTGGTCGACAGCGAGATGGCGTTCCACGACCGCTCCAGCGTCGGGCAGCTGATGACGCGGGTCACCGACGACACCGAGCAGGTCCGTGCGTTCGCCGCGACCGGTGTGGCCGACCTGGCCAACATCATCGCGCTGCTGGTCGGCACCGGTTTCCTGCTGTGGGGCATCGAGCCGGCGCTGGCGCCGATCCCGCTCGCGGCCGTGCCGTTCGTTGCCGTGCTCGGCGTGGTCGGCGCGCGGCTGCTGACCCCACGCTTCCAGGCGTTGCAGCAGGCCCGAGGCGGGCTCTCGGCCCGGTTGCAGGAGTCGCTGACGCAGGTCCGCGTGGTGCAGGCGTTCCACGCCGAGGAGCGCACCGCGGGGGCGTACGACCGCGACAACGAGGTCGTGTTCGCGCGCCGCCTGGGGCTGGCCCGGATCTTCACCTCGGTGTTCCCCGCGATGTCGGGGGTGCTCGGGCTCGCGACCGCCCTGCTGCTGCTGGTCGGTGGCCGCCGGGTGGCCGACGGCACCACAACGGTCGGCACGATCGTCGCCTTCACCACCTACATCACCCTGCTCGGCGAGCCGGTCCGCCGGCTCGGGTTCCTGCTCAACCTCGCGTCGCGGGCGACCGCCTCGGCCGGGCGCGTGCTGGACCTGCTCGACCGCCCGGCACCGCGCCACGAGCCGGGCACCTCGACCCCGGGCGGCGCCGGGGCGCTGCGCTGGCGCGACGTGTCGTTCGGCTACGGCCCGACGCGTGTGCTGGACGGGGTCGACCTCGCGGTCGCGCCCGGCGAGCACGTCGCGCTCGTCGGACGCTCGGGCAGCGGCAAGACCACGCTCGTGCAGCTGCTGCTCGGGCTGTACCCGCCCGACCGTGGCACCGTCAGCCTCGACGGCGTCGACGTGCGCAGCGTCCCCGAGGCGCGGCTGCGGCAGCTGGTCGCCTCGGTCGAGCAGGACGTGTGGCTGTTCTCGGCGAGCGTGGCCGACAACATCAGCTACGCCCGCCCCGACGCCAGCGACGCGCAGGTCGAGCAGGCGGCCCGGGTCGCGGGGCTCCACGACTTCGTCAGCGGCCTCGACGACGGCTACGACACGCTGGTCGGCGAGCGCGGCGTGACCCTGTCCGGCGGGCAGCGCCAGCGCGTCGCGCTGGCGCGGGCGCTGCTGGTCGACGCGCCGGTGCTGGTCCTCGACGACGCCGTCTCGGCCGTCGATGCGCGCACCGAGCGACGCATCCGCGACGCGCTCGCAGAGGGGCGCGAGCGACCCCTGACGATCCTCAGCATCGCCCAGCGGCTGTCGACGGTGCTCGCGGCCGACCGCATCGTGGTGCTCGAGGACGGCCGCGTCGTCGAGCAGGGCACCCACGCCGAACTGGTCGCGGCCGACGGCCCCTACGCGGCGCTGTTCCACGCCACCGCTGCGGTCGGGCCGACCTCGTGAGCGCCCCGACCCCGCCCCCGATCACCGACGCCAGCGCCGACGGCACCGCCGACGCCGACGGCCCCGTGTCGGACCGGTCGCTGCGCCCGATCGCGCGGGTCGTGGCCTGGCTCGGCCCGCACCGTCGCACGCTGCTCTGGGCCGGCCTGCTGATGCTGCTGTCCACCGCCAGCTCGCTCGCGCTGCCGCAGCTGGTCGCGTACGCCATCGACACGGGCATGCGGGGGCAGGACCTCGACGCGCTGCAGCTGGCCGCGGTCGGCTACGCGGTCCTGGCGCTGGTGCAGACCGTGGCCGGCGGCGGGGAGCGCTACCTGCTGGTGCGCACCGGCGTGCGGGTCATCACCGACCTGCGCGACCGGCTGTTCGCACACATGCTCCGGCTCGGGCACGCGTTCCACGACCGCAACCGCCCCGGCGACCTGATGGCGCGCATGACCTCCGACGCCGAGACGCTGTCGGACTTCATCACCTGGTCGGTCATCACGACCCTGCAGTCGCTGCTGACGCTGGTCGGCATCGTGGTGATCCTGCTGCGCCAGGACGTGACGCTGACGCTGACCGCGTTCGCCGTGGTGCCGCCGATGGCGTGGGCGACGTGGCGCTGGACCCAGGCCACCCGTGCCCGCTACGCGCGGGTCCGCGAGGCAGTCGGCGAGGTCTCGGCGCGGGCCGAGGAGTCGCTGGCGGGCATCCGGGTGGTCAAGGCGCTCGGCCAGGAGCAGACCCAGAAGGCCCGCTTCGACGCGGCCAACCAGGAGCAGCGCACGCAGGACCTCGGCACCGACCGCGTGTCGGCCGGGTTCTACCCGGTCATCGACGTGCTGTCCGACGTGGCCGTCGCGGTCGTGCTCGGCCTCGGCGGGCTGCGCGTGCTGTCGGGGGACCTCGAGCCCGGCGTGCTGGTGGCGATCCTGCTGTACGTGCAGCGCTTCTTCGAGCCCGTCCGCGAGCTGACGACCCGACTCGACAGCGTCCAGGACGCCAGCGCCGCGGCACGGCGCATCCTCGACGTGCTCGACGAGGCCCCCGCCGTGGTCGACGCCGACGGTGCCGAGCCGTTGCCCGCGGTGCAGGGCCACCTGCGTCTCGACGACGTGCGCTTCCGCTACGACACCGGCCCGGAGGTCCTGCACGGCATCGACCTGGAGGTGCCCGCCGGTACGTCGCTGGCGCTGGTCGGCGAGACCGGCGCCGGCAAGACCACGGTGTCGTTGCTGCTCGGCCGCTTCCACGACGTCACCGGCGGCAGCATCACGTTGGACGGCCACGACCTGCGCGACGTGACGCTGGAGAGCCTGCGTGCCCAGATGGCGTGGGTGCCGCAGGAGGTCGGGCTGTTCCGCGGCACGGTGCGCGACAACCTGCGCTGGGGCCGGCCGGACGCGACCGACGAGCAGGTCGAGGACGCGGCCCGTGCCGTCGGCGCCGACGAGGTCTTCCGCCGGCTGCCGGACGGCTACGGCACGCGGCTCGAGGAGGGCGGCGGCGGGCTGTCGGCCGGCGAGCGGCAGCTGGTCGCGTTCACCCGGGCGCTGCTGATGGACCCGGCGGTCGTGGTGCTCGACGAGGCCACGGCGAGCGTCGACGTGGCCACCGAGGCCCGCATGCAGGCCGGGCTGGCCGAGCTGCTGGCGGACCGCACGGCGGTGCTCATCGCGCACCGGCTGTCGACGGTCGTCGGTGCCGACCAGATCGCGGTGGTCCACGACGGCCGCGTGGTCGAGCGCGGCACCCACGCCGAGCTGCTCGCCGCCGGCGGCCGCTACGCACGGCTGCACGCCGACCAGCGCAGCGCCGAGGGCCTGGACGTGATCTCCTGAGCGCCTGTCCACGGAGTCGTGCCATGCAGGGATCGCTCACCGTCGTCAACGCACGGGTCTTCGACGGCTGGTCCGCGGACCTGGTCGAGGGCGCGGTCGTGGTCGAGGACGGCACCGTGACCGCGGTCGGGCCCGACGTCCAGGGTCCCGGCGAGGTGCTCGACGCGCGCGGCAGCGTGGTCGTCCCGGGCCTGATCGACGCCCACTGCCACGCCTACGGCGTCAGCCTCGACCTGCTCGGGATCGAGACGGCGCACCCCAGCTGGCTCGCGCTGAAGGCCGCCCGCCGGCTGCACGCCGCGCTGCGCCGCGGCTTCACGACCGTGCGCGACGTCGCCGGGGGCGACCTCGGCCTGGCGACGGCGATCGAGCAGGGCCTGCTGCCCGCACCGCGCTACCTCTACACCGGCCCGGCCCTGAGCCAGACCGGCGGGCACGGCGACCCGCGCGACCCGCTGCACCACTCCTGCTGCCGCGGCCAGCACATGGTCGAGGTGGTCGACGGCGTCGACGACCTGCGCGTCGCGGTCCGCGAGCGCCTGCGCAGCGGTGCGCACGCGATCAAGGTGATGGCCTCGGGGGGCGTCCTGTCGCTCGCAGACCCGCTGCGCGTCCCGCAGTACAGCGAGCAGGAGCTGCGCGCCGTCGTCGACGAGGCCACCCGGCGCGGCACCTACGTCGCCGCCCACGCGTACTCGCCCGAGGCGATCGCCCACGCCGTCGGTGCCGGCATCCGCAGCATCGAGCACGGCAACCTGCTCGACGCCGACAGCGCCGCCGCGATGGCCGAGGCGGAGGCGGTGCTCGTGCCGACGCTGGTGACCTACTGGGCGATGGCCCGGCACGGCGAGTCGCTCGGCATGCCGCCGGTGGCGCGCGAGAAGAACACCGAGGTGCTCGACGCGGGCCAGGGCGCTGTCGAGCTGGCTGCGGCGGCCGGTGTCCCGATCGGCTTCGGCACCGACCTGATGGGCGACCTCGAGGACCAGCAGCTGCAGGGGCTGCGACTCCAGCACGAGGTCCAGGGCACCCTCGAGCTGCTGCGCAGCGTCACCCAGCGCAACGCCGACCTGCTCGGCGACGAGCGCCTCGGCCGGCTGCGCCCCGGGTCCGTCGGGGACCTGGTGGTGCTCGGCGGGGACCCGTTCGAGCAGCCGCAGGTGCTGTGGGAGCCGACCGGGACCCGCA
>Ga0136604_1000643_pt1 | contig 17042 bp, 16 predicted proteins | sample AntRauFillE10628_FD_104928 | JGI IMG/M metagenome (GOLD analysis project Ga0136604, IMG submission 104928) | Saline lake microbial communities from Rauer Islands, Antarctica - Metagenome Filla E10 #628 | ecosystem: Environmental > Aquatic > Non-marine Saline and Alkaline > Saline | place...
CATTTTAACTCCTATACCTATCGGTATTATATATAATAACACCTTGTTTGTAAATTTGGCACTATTTTGGCCCTAAAAAATCTAAAAACAGGGGAAAAGGGAGCACAACGCTTCAACGTAAACGACAACGTGAAATTACGTTAAGTCTTTGAAACTAAAAAGAAAGTTGAATGATTTTATGTGGTTATTTTAGTTTTGAAACGAGGGCCAGAGGCATTCCTCTCCTGGGCACCACTTACCTGCAGCAAAAGCTGCCAGTGGCAGGTTTTGAAGCTGAGTAAGAAAGTCTAGGCACATATTGGGCACTAATTTTAAGCTGACTTTTTAAAGCTAATGTCAGGTTCAACTCCAAGGCCTACAAGAACTCTTACAAGTCTATCAAGAGTCACTCTCTCAATGCTGAAATTCACAATCCCTGTTATGACAGTTCTACCAACTCCAGTTAGGTCTGCGACTTCTTGGTGAGTTAAACCTTTGGCCTCAACAAGTTCTTTGATCTTAACTTTCATTTTCGTTTTGAGCTGAGCTTCGACTGCAAAAGTTTCATCAAGACCTAAAAGTTTCGCCATGTGCTTTGTGTCTTTGACCTTAATCGTTTTTGTCATTTAAAACCTCTTTCATTCGCTTTCTAGCTAAGTCCAAATTCTTCTTAGGAGTGGCCTGGCTCGTCTTCTTAAATGCATGAATAAAATGAATCGTTCCAACACTCGTTTTAAAGAAATAAATGATCCTATATTGGCCACTTTTTTCTTTGATCCTGAGTTCATGAGCTCCTTTTCCAATATCAGGCATGGGCCTAGAAGTGGGAAAAGGGAGCTTATACCCTTGCTCTAAAGTGTCAGAGAGGTCAAGAAAGTCAACCCGTATTTGAACGGGAAGCTTTCTTAATTCTTTCATGCAGGCCTTATGAATATGCACTCTACTCATTTAGCCTCCCTCAGGTTGTCATATATATGTGACATTGTCAATACTTCGCGTCAAACTACTCAAAAGAGATGATTTGGGTTTTGTCAGCAAGATGGTCTGGGCCTAAATGAGCGTAAATCTGAGTCATCTCAAATTTGCTGTGGCCTAGAATCTTCTGAGGTCGTATCAGTTAAGTTCTCGAGACCACGAAGATAATTGAGTAATGTTATGGATTTATTTTAACTTTGAAACATAGAGCACTGGCATCTCTCTCGAGAACCAACTCAAACAAACAATCATTTTTAAAGAGAATAAATGCCAATTCCATAACTGCTCAAAGTCTTGTGCTAGCTAATGTGATCTTGCAAGATAGCCTAGTGTAGCTTCCAGGAAGTTTTTTCAAGTGTTCGTAACCCCCAATTGAACTAGACACCTCCACCCTAGGAGGATCTATGCAAGCTACCGAAACCACGAAAAGAACGTACCGAACCAAGTCTTAAAAAATCCAACTTTTGAACGAGCTCAAATCCGGTGATATGACTATTTCAACCTTGGCCCGCAAGCACGGTGTCCACCCCGTAACTATTCACAAATGGAAGAGAGAAATGGCGAAAGAGACTGATAAAGATTCGATTGATGTTCATGAACTTCTTGCTGAACTTGAGAAGATCAAAGAAGAAAATAATCATCTTAAAAAAGCTGTTGGCGACATGGCCGTCAGCAAAGAGATTCTTCAGACGGCGGTAGAAGTTCTAAAAAAAAATCAACGATCGGAAAAGTTGAAACCGCGAAAGAAATAATCCAATCACTCGGCCCGACCTGCTCAAAGAGCAGAGTCTGTGCCGAGCTTAAGGTTGGCAGATCATCTCTATACTGGAAGAAAAAGAAAAAAAAGATGAAACGTGTACGTTATAAAAAAGAATCTGACTCAGAGGTTTTGGAAGAAATTGACTCGATACTTGAGAAGAGACCTAGCTATGGCCATAAGAGGGTCACGGCAATGATCAACAAAAAACGCAGACAAGAAGGGCTTTCAAAGTTTAACAGAAAAAGGATTTTCCGAGTGATGGAGATGAACAGTCTGCTCTTAAAAAAGGAGACTGTTCTTCGAGAACATGAAAAGACGGGTACGATTATCACTCTTCATTCAAATACTCGCTGGTGTTCGGACGGTCTAGAGATTCAATGTTTTAATGGAGAAAAAGTATATGTTGCGAGCAAGATGCCACTCCTCGCGACAGATATTCAAAACTTAATGATCCAGAGTGTGGATGCAAGATTTAAAGATGGAAAGACCTCAAGAGACATTCAATGGCTGAGTGACCGTGGATCAATTTACAGGGCACTAGAGACAAAACAACTAGGAAGAAGACTCGGCCTTGTGAGCTGCTTTACAGCGGCCTATAGCCCTCAATCCAATGGTATGTCAGAAGCATTTGTTGGGACGTTAAAGAGGGATTACGTTTACACGAACGACTGCTTTGACACCGATACGGTTTTAAAAATATTACCAGAATGGTTTAAAGATTATAATGAACAGGCGCCTCATTCAGGACTTGGAATGATGAGCCCATTAGAGTATAAAAACGAAATTAAACAAGGTGCCTAGTCAATTGGGGGCCAAAGCAGACCTACAATCAAAAATTTTCCCAACAACAAAGTCAGTCATTGCCCACATAAAAAAGAAATTTGGCGTCAATTATTCTAGAGGTGGAGTGACCGGGCTTCTTCACAGACTTGGTTTTTCTTTTAAAAAATCAACCCCTGTCCCCGGCAAGGCAAATAAGAAGAAACAGCAACAATTTATCAATCAATACAACGGCGTAAAGCCGCATGGAATGGTGTACTTTGGCGACTCTACTCATCCTCAATTTGCCCCGACTATCAGTTATGGTTGGATTAAAAAAGGTGAAAATTTTGAAGTAAAAACCAACTCTGGGTGGCGTAAGAGAGTTAACATAACGGGTGCTATTGAGATTGGTTCCCTTGATGTTATCGCTAGATCTTCTCAAACCATTAATAAAGACTCAATCAGTGAGATTTTAAGAGCAATTAGAAGAAAAAATCCAAGTGAAGAGAGGATTTATTTTGCCCTAGATGGGGCGGCCTACAGTCGCTCTAAAAAAGTTAAAATTTTGGCAAAACAGCTTGGAATAAGGATTCTTTACCTGCCCCCATACTCACCAAATTTAAACCCGATAGAACGGCTTTGGAAGTATATGAAAAAGAAAGTCACGGCCAATCGGCATTTTGAAGAGTTTGGGGATTTTAAAAAAGCTTTAATGGAATTTTTCAGAGGGATACGAAAACATCGGTCAGAATTGGAGACGTTAATAACGGACAATTTTCCGATATTAGGTACTTGAAAACTCAACCGGCATCACTATATTAACCAATTTAAAGAAGAAAGAGACCCCACAGGAAAACGACTTGTCGTTAGAAATGGCAAATCCAAGCAAAGAAACGTGACAACTGGCTCAGGAACCTTTGCCGTTGAAACTCCAAGAGTTCACGATAAAAGAGAAGGAAAAAAGTTCACCTCTAAAATCCTTCCTCCATACCTCAGACGTTCTCAAAACGTTGAGTCTATCTTACCTGTTCTTTACCTCAAGGGGCTCTCTGGCAACGTCTTCACGGAGGCCCTGAGTTATCTTTTAGGTGATGAGGCCTCAGGGCTCTCTTCGTCATCAATCTCAGCGTTAAAAAAGTCATGGGAAAAAGATTTTAATGATTGGAAAACCAGGGATATTTTAGAAGAGTTTGTGTACCTATGGTGCGATGGCGTGAACATGCAGGTCAGGCTTGGGGACGACAAACGGGCCTGTCTTTTAGTCGTCGTCGGTGTGACAAGAAAGGGCGAAAAGAAGCTCCTAGCATTCGAAGGCGGCTACAGAGAGTCGAAAGAATCTTGGAAGCAAGTCTTTAGTGACCTTGAGACAAGAGGTTTAAAATCCCCGCTTATGCTTATTGGGGACGGAGGTCTAGGTCTTTGGGCCGCGACTAGAGAGATGGAGCTTTTCAAGAAAACTCGGGAGCAACGCTGTTGGGTTCATAAGATCGCCAATGTTTTAAACTGCCTTCCAAAAAGGCTTCACACTCAGGCGAAGTCACTTCTTCATGAGATGATGAAGGCCCCGACTAAGTCAGAGGTCAATCGCCAGCTAGGTATTTTTAGAAGCGCGTTCAATGATAAATATGAGAAGGCCTATAAGTGTATTGATAAAGACTGGGAAGTTCTCACAAGCTTTTTTGACTTCCCAGCAAGTCGAGGGGCAGGGAGTGTGACGGCCGCTGAAGTGATGGCGTTTAAGTTGATGCAAGAGTGTGAGAAAAAATGGAGACTGATAAGAGGTCATCAAGAGATAGATAAACTTTTATCGGGGGCCCTTTACAAGGACGGTCTTTTGGTGGAAAGTTCGGCTAACCAAGAGGGAGTTGCCTAGGCTTTGATCCACAACTTTTGGGCGTAACTCGAAGATAACTCTCGATGTATAGGCAGGAACCGTTTCAAGTACATGAAGATGTGTAGCACTTGATCCTTAGAATTATTAATTAGGCATTAAAACCCTAAAAAGATTTTTACTTCAAGGAAGCAATGTTAACTTTGTCTCTTGAGCTGCAGGACGCTAGTATAGGTAATTATGAAGAAAAAAGGTTTTGCTCTTTCAACTATTTTACTTTCATTTGCTCTCAGCCTCGTCGTTCTAGAATTCGGTGTAGGCTTATTACGTTCAATTTATGGATGGAAGTCCAAGGCCCCGCAAATATATGAAATCCCTTTACTATTTAATAACTCTCTTTTACCTAAAAGAGAGTCCGAATATTCCCTACCGACCTCAATGGAAGCTTACATCTCCCTTGAGAGATTAGAAAACCGCAACCAAAAAATTGATATCGATAAGAGTAATGCTTATGCTGCAGACTATTTTATTTTTGATCGCACAGGACTTCACAGTCCGAGACCTGACCATCAATCCAGAGCAATAGTAAAAACGGCGAAAGATGGAAAAATCGTTTATGATGTTACCTATACCATAGATAAACACGGCAGACGCGTCACTCCACACGCTAACGAGCAAGAGAGAGACTTTTTTGTTGCGCTCCTTGGGGACTCGTATGTTTTTGGAGAGGGGGTTGAAGACAGCGAAACTCTTCCTTCATATATGGCAAAACAAACAGAGAAATCTCAGTTTTATAATATGGGATTTCATGGCTATGGCCCAAATAGTCTATTAGCGCGAAGCTTATGGTCTCGAGAATTCTTTCAAGGCATCATGCAAGCAGATGGTATTGGTATCTATCTTTTTGATTCAGGAGACATCCCTAGAACCATAGGCCCAATGAGTCTTATAAGCCGATGGGGAGGAGATCTTTCTGAATTCGAGTTTGATGGAAATATCCCCATCTACCTTGGAAGCTTCAAACAAAACTATCAAGAGCAAATAAACTTTTACAAATGGTTCTCAGATCTAGATACGGTTGAGGTTCTGGGAGTTGACTGGCCAATATTTTACTTACCTTCTCACTTTGAAAAAGTAGGAAATACAATAGAGGCCTTAAAAAACGAGTTCATCAACGCGACAGACGCTCAAGATTTTATCGTCGTTGTTTTGAGAGAAAAACAAAAATCAAATTGGGTTCACCATAAGATCATGGATCAACTCGATAAAAGAAAAATTAAATATCTCGACTACACGAGTTTCGACGTTTCTAAAATCTCGCGTCTACCACTTTATATAGATTATGAGGGGCATCCCAGACCTTTGTTTTATGAGATCCTAAGCAAAATACTCGTTAATGATCTTGGGATCAAATAGAGCGTAAGCTTCAGGCCTTGAAAAAGCTTCTAAGCTCTAGAAGATAATGGATACAATAAAGCTTTAATAGATCATAACGAGAGCTTAGGTCTGCCAATATTAAAATGAGTCGGTCACCATTTCTTATGTCGAGGTTTACCTTAAGATGGTCCCCCATTTTTTGAATATAAGCCTCTTGAATCAAACATTCTTTTTCAGTAAAGCTGAGTTTTACAAATTCTTTTAGTAAAAATGGGTGAGGATTTTCATGAGTAGATGTAGAACCTAAAATTTCTTTTAACTCATTAGACAGAGGAACATAGCTTTTATTATAGGTTCCATCGAGTGGCGGTGTAATATAAAAAGAAAAATGCTTTAAGTAAGAATAAATAACAATAGGGTTCACGGATGTTCCCCAGAAGATGACTCTCTTCTTCTTGTACCTACTTAGAACTTGCTTATAAGCATAAATATATGAGAGCAAAGTAATTTTTGTACCAAGTCCTCTACCTTGAGCTGATTGAGAAACAGCATATAAGGCGAGTAAAACACCAAGGTCATAAGGCACTGTTTTAATCTTATGAAAGCTCCATGAACCGAGGGCCAACACTTTTTCGTTTTCAACGATCAGTAAAAAATAGTCAATTCTCTTAAGCCAATAGTTATAAACTTGCTGAGGTTGACTCCAGCTATCCGAAAGCATCTTTATGATTTGAAGCCTAATATCATCTGTAATTTCCTGGGATGGAACAATTTTCGTTTTCATATAGACTTTATTTTAACGACAGGAGGGAAATATTATCGGCCCTGTCCATTTACCATTGACGCGAGGTTGAGAAGTCTGGGTACATTTTACATTCCATTAACTATAGTTCTGATGGCCCCATTTGAGCATCCATTTTGACCAGTGCTAAGTACCTTGCTAGCGTTGTTGATTTTTACAGTTGGATCCCCATAATTAGTTGCACATCCAATTTGGATTGCACCGAAAAGAATTAATACGTAGTGAATAATAAGACTTTGATTAAACAATTTGCATCTCCTCTGTTTGGCAATTTTCTCAACATGTTACTTATATGAACTTCAATCATGTTCTCAAATTTTTAAAATCAGCTCCAGAAGGTTTTTGGTAGATTTTTAGACCAAACTCGGGAGTAATCGTCATTATATGTTCAAATATATCTGACTGAATGCCTTCGAAAATTGGCCAATCTGTATTATTAACAAAAACATAAATCTCTAAGGGCACGCCCTCGGGAGAAGGTGCAAGCTGGCGAACGATAAATGTCAGATCTTGTCTTATATTTGGGTGGGCCCTAAGATAACTGGCGATATACGCTCTAAACGTGCCCAGGTTTGTGAGACGTCGGGAATTTTCTGGAGCTTTTGACCCTTGTTGCTCAATTTCAGTTAATTTGCCATTTAGGTAGCCTTTGATTAGCTCAAAACGCTTTAAATCTTTCGCCTCTTCAAGAGAGAGGAACTTTATTGAATTTGTATCAATATGAATGGCCCTTCTAATTCGTCGACCACCTATTTCCTGCATTCCCCTCCAGTTTATAAAAGAGTACTCTAGAAATTTATGAGTTGGGATAACCGAGATCGTCTTATCCCAGTTCTGAATTCGAATAGCATGTAACGCTATATCTATTACGTTCCCATCGGCACCAAAATGTGGCATTTCAATCCAGTCACCAACTCTCGCATAATTATTTGCAGTCAGCTGCAGCCCTGCAACAAGAGAAAGCAGCGTATCTCTAAAGACTAGTAGTAGGACAGCTGTCATGGCCCCGAGTCCGCTGACAAAAATCCAAGGAGACTTATCGATTAATATGGATATGACTAGAATGATGATGAGCAGATGGACAAGAATGAGAAAAACTTGAATAAAACCTTTTATAGGCCGATTATTTGAAATTTCGAGCTCGGAATATGCAGTATTAACGTTATCGAAAAACTTCGAAATTGCTCGCAGGGCCAAAATAAGTACCAATGAAAGACAAATCCTTGTCACTGCAGTAGTCAAGATGTCCGGCAGATTAGGAATAAGCTGAATACCAAACATAAAGGCCAAGACAGGTATCGCTAAAACGAACTTCTCAACAACTCTTTGGTCCAATAGAGTCGTCCCCCACATCTGAGTGAATTTTTGAGCAATAAAGGTCAGGCTCTTTACAAGTCGATAGTGTAAGAGTTTATAAAATGCCCAAATACAACCAACGAGCAAGAGAGCGAGCCCAAAGGGAATTAGGTTTTGTTGCTCTGGAAGATATTCCATATAATTAAAGTTCACTACAACTCCGCAAAAGTCTTATTTTTTATAGATTGGATTAAGCTGCTGATTTATCATATTTTTGAAGTTTTCGCTCTAATTCTGAGACCTTGTTCTTCAAAACCATCCCTTCAGCTTTAAGTTTTTGGATATGGTCCTTTTTCGCAAGTAAATCGTCTTGAACGCGGGCCTCATTCTCTTTCATCACTTCTATCACACGTTCATGCTGTTTGACTTTTCTATCTACATTCTGGTTAGAACTCGATAGAGCACTTGGCCCGTTTCCACTTTTCTTTTGCGCAGAATCAAGCTGGGCCTGGAGGAAGCGACTCTTTTGTTCTACTTTTTTCAATTCACGGCCTAGATTTTTTTCTCTTTCTGAAGACGATTTCCTTTCTTCTTTAAGGGCCTCTATTTCATCCATTAAATGTTTAGTGTCAACGGTTTCATCTTGTGGGCCATCCACTGTTTCAAGCCCTTCAATACGTTTAGAGAGTGAGAGATTTTCACTTTCTTTCTCTGCAACTTGTTTTTGAGCGCGTACCAATTCAATTTGCATGCTAGCAATTCTGCTCTGCGCCTGTTTTCCAAGATCTCTTAATTTCTCGATTTCTTTACTGTCTTTGGAGCTAGAGTGTCCAGCTTCACTTTCTATTCTCTCACTCATTTGAGAAACACGTTTTTGGGACATCTCAAGCTGGCCGATAAGACTTTCATTTTCTTTCTTGAGCTCATTAAGATCTGCGCTCTTTTCTGCATTTTTTAATTCTTGCTTTTCAACCTGGAGCTCTTCAATCTTTTCTGTAAGCTTCTCAAGCTTTTCTTCTTTAGCATTAACTTGAGATTGAAGAGAATCCCTAATTTGACGTTGAGCAGATTTTTGACGCTCTAGCTCCTCAGAAAGGGATTCTATTTTTCGATCTTTCGCTTGCTCAGATCGCTCTTCTTGACGCCCTTCGCGCGCAAGATCAGAGTCTCCATTTTGATTATTAGATTTTTGGACCAACTCTTGTTTCATTCTGGTCATCAGTTTTCGCATCTTTTCTATTTGAGCGTCTCTTTTGATAATTTCTTGATCTTTTGCTTGATCACTTAACGAGGAGACAGCTTGCTTATCTTTTTTGTCAGAAGATCCCTCTGACAGAAGGTCTTTGACTACAAAACTTACTTCCTCGTCTTTAAGATCAAGATGATCCTTAATAACCGCTGTGACTTGTTCATCTGGAAGCAGATTATTTTGCGACTCATCCCCAGAAACTGATTGCTTTTCTTTTAAGTTGTCTATTATCTCTGCTTGCTTAACTCTCCAAAGCTCTTCCGCTCGATTCTTAAGCTCTTCTCCCGAAATCACGGTCTTCTCTTTAGCAGATTCACCGAGATCTTCACTTTGACCTTTCACTGTCAAACTGCTCTCTTTTTCATCTGCTCCCTCTCCCTCAACACGTGAGGCTTCCTCACCTAGGTCTTCCGGCGATCCTTTGACTCTAGAAAAAGATTCATCTTCCTCTATTGAACCTCTCACAAGAATATCGTCGTCAGTTACACCCAAAAGGGCCTTAATTTTTTCAATATCTAATTCTTCCGGGACCGCATCTCCATTTACCATCTGGTATATATCAGAAAAGCTCATGCCTTGAACATTTTGGACTGCCTGTTCATAAGCTTCAGTGACTCCCCCCACTTTTGTCCAAGCGGTTTTCTCTGGACCCATCAAAGTGTTTTGCCCGAAACTTGGCTTGATTCCTTCAAAACTTGGAACTTCATGAATCAATAGACTTGGATGTCCTTGTGCCTTTTGTTTAAAGTCTGGATGAAACCATTGTGCGGTTAAGACAACTCTCTCGCTTCTTTCTAATTGAAATATATCGAGGGCATCGACTTGGGAGATTGCTTGTTTAAGAAGCCCCTGTTCGGGATGCGTAACAGAAAAGTCAGACATTGCTTTCAGAAAATCTGGACGAACAAGATCTTGGCAAGTTGCATGCATTTGAATGACGAAAACATCACGCCATACACCATAGTCAACATCATAAGGTAACCCGAGCTTATTACCTAGACTGCTAAGAAAGCAGGCGATGGTATCAAAATATGTGCGTATACTCAGTGGACTGTAGCCAAGTTGGTCTGCCGACTGGGCCAAAATATCAGCATAATGGCCCATGGATAGATGATCCATAAATCTAAAAGTTTTAAAATCGATTTCACTTCGAGAGTAAACCGACTCGATTCCCAAGCTTGAGTTCTCTCCAAGTAACCTCTTTAAAAGAGTTTGACCTACTTCATGCTCAAGCATTTTTGGCCATATAACGGCGTCCACAGCTCCTTCAAAACATTTCTGATAACTTTTGGGAGCACAAAGAAGGACAACCTTTCCTGAAGCCGAGTTAATTTCCCCGGTGGATTCTAAAAAAGTAAAATCAACCTGTGGCTTTTCTTTAAGTTCGTCAAAACTCTCTTGATCATATACTTCATAGAGCTTCTCAGACAGCAGTCTATAGACTTGTTTACTATAGGATGGGCATTTTAAAAGAATGGTCTTTTTATCTTTCATGCCACATCCCTCACCGGAGCAAGGTTCTCCATTAGGCCCGAAACGAGCATTGAAATTCTGCGTCCAACGAAGTATTTGGTTTCAGTCTCTTTTCTAAACTTAAGGCCTAAGACATTTTTAACCGCTTCATAACCATCATCATTCTTATATTCCAGCTGTTTCCAAGAAAAAAGCCTTGTCATAATAAGGCCCCAAAGTTCGATATCGGAAAGCTCTTCCTGGTTCACTCCACGTGGAAAACCATTTCCAACGACAAACTCATGCTGCCTTTTGAGAAATCTCAACGAGGATTGATAAGTAAAAATATCGCCAAAATCTTTTTGTGCCAACTCAAAGTCTTTTCGTGGGTGATCCTCAAAAACTGCGCGCTCCGCTTTTGTTAATCCTTCTTGAGACTTGGCAAAGTCTTTATCAGAGATATGTTCACTATCAAGCAGGTCAAACAGTTTAGGAGTCATTGTTTTTTGATAAGAACAATCAACCAAAAAGACGACATTATAGAGGTCCTGGAGATAATGGAAATGATTATAACTCAAAAAAATGGCCCCTAACGCGTTTAATGAACCGATAAGTGCATTTCTCTTCTGAACATCGGGCCTTTCAATGAGAAACTCTTCATTGTGCTTAACCCAAAGATTAAAATGTGAATCAAATACTAAGACCAGATCAAGAAGTGAGCTTTCTTCAAAAGAATCCCAGTAGTAAGTTTTAATAAGGCCTAAAAATTGACGTCTATATTTCAGTCGATCTACTTCAAAGTCAGAAGATAAAAATCGGCCCAGGGCGACCTCAAGTTGAAGCCTGTTCTCTCTATGTCCTACCGGACGATATACAAGCTTATAGTCTCGTTCAAAAAATTTCTTAATTTTTGTATGTGAAAAGAATTCACCTGCACGATAAAGCGCAATAAGCTTTCCATTCGTTTTTTTCCAATAGATATCTCCTGGCGCGAGATTGAACCCGGTCAAGTCTTTAGGTCTCAACTCTTCAAGCAAAGAGGTATCTATGGACTGAATATCAGATGTGTCGTTTTTTTCCATAATCTCCAAGAGACTTATCGGAAAATTGAGGGATATTTTGATATAAAAAACAAATAAATTTCGATTGAATCTTAGGTATCAGCAAATATTTAAAATCTGCTACTTTCCTTTCAATTTAGGGTCTAGAGCATCTCTTAAAGCGTCCCCTAGAATATTGAAGGCCAGCACGACAATAAACATGGCCAGAGTTGCGGCTCCTAGCTGCCACCATACCCCACGGGCAAGCTCAAGTTTAGCGTCATCAATCATGATGCCCCAACTCGGACGCCCCTGAACCCCAAGTCCCAGATAGGACAGAATGACCTCTGATTTAATGGCAATCTGAAACTGCAAAGAAAAGTGAATGATCACAATATGCAAGACATTGGGAAAGATATGTTTAACAAGCATTCTAAAATTTCCACCACCAATGGCCTTAGCCGCTTGAACATATTCTCTATCTTTATGTCTCATAACCTCACCGCGGATAAGACGACACAAGCTCACCCAACTCGTAAGGCCGAGAGCAAGATAGACTGCAAAAAGTCCTTTACCGAGAATAAAGGTAATAGCAACCAACAGCATAATGTATGGAATTGAAGAAAATGTGGTGTAAAACCAGACGATCAACTCATCGATTTTGCCACCGAAATAGCCTGCAGTCGCCCCGAATAAGACGCCAATGATTGCCGAGATGACAGCAGTCACGAGTCCGACAGACATAGCAACTTCTGTACCTTTAATTGTTTTATCCCAAACACTTCGACCAAAAATGTCTGTTCCAAATATATGCTCCGCACTTGGTGGGAGATATGAAGCGCCTACTTCGTTTTGCCATCCGCCTGCCAAAAATCCAAGAGATGAAGCGACGGCTATCAAGGAATAAATCACTACAATGCTTAAAGAAATCAAGGCCATGCGGTCCTTAACGATTTGCGCAAATGCGTGCCCCCAAAGTGATTTCGAAGGTTTTCTCGCAGTCATTTGTGAAAAGCGTGCATTGTCGACAGACGTATCAGCTACTGGCATCGAGGTCTCCTTAACTTAACCTAACGCGTGGGTCGACCAACGTATAAAGAACGTCAGTAACGACTGTAAATATGATATAGGCCATGGCCGTTAAAACAGTCATTGCTCTGATCACCGGGAAGTCTGATGAGTTGACCGCATTCAAAGTCATGCTCCCGAGTCCTGGGATACTGAAAAAAGACTCTAATAACAACGCCCCTAAAATCAAAAACGGAATCTGAATAATAATGTAGGTCAAAATCGGAATCATGGCATTTTTAAGCACATGTTTAAACATAATGACTTTTTCTCCAAGTCCTTTGGCCCGAGCTGTACGCACATAATCCTGGTAGATCTCATCAAGAATAACGGTACGGTAGAAACGAACATCAGGTCCCACAGATAAAACCACAGCAATAATCACTGGCAAGATGACATAAGGTATAAAGTCGGGAAATCCGTATGCATATCCTGAGATTTCAAAAAGGCCCAGTTTGTAAGCAAAGAACCATTGGCCAAAAAGAATATAGGCCAGAGCAGAAATACTCATAAAGGCAACACAGACAAAAACAACTAACTTATCAATTACGCCACCCCGAAAGAAGGCCACGAGTAAAGAAATGCTCACAGAAAAGATTGCTGAAATAACAAAAGCTGGGACTGTTAGGGTCATAGAAGGAATGGCCCCATCTTTGATCATGGTGAAGATTTCCTGCTTGGTCGACCACGAGCGGCCAAAATCAAAAGTAAAGGCCGACTTCACAATATCAATGTATTGAATGAGAAGAGGCCGATCAAGTCCGAGCTCACGCCGAAGACTAATGATCTGGGCCTCAGTTGCATGCTTATCTAGCATTGTGAGTGCAGGGTCAGGTGCTACGACGTTGAAAAGTAAAAATATAATGCCACACACACCAAGAATCACAGGGATCACATAAAGCAGGCGGCGAAAGATATAACTCCAAAGACTCACATTAACCTCATCGTCTCATTCACAAATTAGAGTTTATTAATTAACTCTTGTTTTTTCTCTAAATCGATATTCAAATACTGACCTTGACCAGCATCAAAATCCGAGGGAACAAAGTTCTTTAGCCAGCCGTGCTTAATAGTGTAAGTCTGGCGGTGAAAACCGTAGATCCAAGGCACTTGATTTGCGGCCAGCTTGATTAACTCTTCATAGACTTTTGTCCGCTCTGGACCGGGTTGCATCACAGAAGCTTTTTTGTAAAGTTTATTGAACTCGGGGTTATCATATCCAGAACTGTTGGCCCCAGGAGATTTATTAGGTCCATAAAGTAATTGTAAAAAATTCTGAGCGTCTGGATAGTCTGCTCCCCAAGCAATGCCCCAAATTTCAACATTTCGAGAGTGAATCTTTCTGAGAAGCTCGGGCCATGGATTCGTAACGACTTTAACTTTTATACCAATTTCGGCCATCTGCTTCTTATAGAACTGTCCAATTTGTCGCGCGACAGTTGAGCTTGGGCAATCATAAGTAAAAACTGGAAGCCCTTCTCCGCCGGGGTATCCAGCTTCTTTCAAGAGTTCCTTAGCTTTTCCCATATCGTACTTAGTGTACGGATTTTCAAAACCTGGCATATAACCCGCAACCCCAGGAGGAACAGGTGACTGCGCCTGAATGGCCGTGCCGTTATAGAAGAGTTTATTCATTTCTTTACTATCGATAGCTAAAGACATTGCCCTTCTGAGATCAACATTTTGAAAAACTTCCAAGTCGTGATTGAAAGCGGTGTACGTCACGTCAAGAGACGGAGAAACAAGAAGATCGATACCTTTGGTTTTCAAGTCACCAGTCAAGTCTTTATCAGGCGTAACCGCAGTATCAAAATTGTCTTTAGGGATACCGACATAATCAACGTTGCCACGAAGAAAGTTAAGCCATCGCGGCTGAGATTCTATGATCACATTGACAACGAGTTTATCGACTAAAGGAAGTTTCTTTCCTGCATCATCGAGAAAACCTTTCTTTTTAAACTCATCACTGGCTTCTTCTGGATAGGTTTTCTCTCTAAAGTTTGGGTTTTTGGTATAAATCATCTTATTTGATTGTGTGAATCGCGGAAGAACAAAAGCGCCTGTTCCAACAGGATGATTCAGAAACTCTTTGCCGTAGTGATCTACAACTTCTCTGGCCACTGCAAAAGTAAATGGCATGGCCAAGGCATAGATGAATTGCGGGTAAGGCTCAGTCAATTTAAATTGAAGAGTATACTTATCCAAAGCTTTAAGCCCTTCAACTTCTTCGTCATAGTTCACTTCAGGGAGTTCCGAGTATTTATCACGCCATTCGTTTAAACCTTCTACTCGTCCATCAAGAAGCCACCAGCCTAGGCCTTGTAGCTTGGGATCGGCTAAACGTTTAAGAGAGTAGACAAAGTCTTGGGCAACAAGCTCACGACCTTTACCTTCGGAAAAAGCTTCATCATCGTGAAACAACACGCCTTTTTTTAGTTTAAAGGTATATGTTTTACCATCTTCCGACACTTCAGGCATCGCATCTGCGAGGTTAGGTTTAAGCTCATAAGGTCTTTTCAGATAGTGATATTCGAGTAGGCCTTCATAGACGCGGGCCACTTCATTACTGGAGTAGCGGTCGTTTGCAAAAATCGGATCCATGCCCTTAACTTCTGATGAGACGGACAAATTGAGCACGCGCTCATCGGTGTCCACCTTCCGAGTACAGCCACTCAAGGCCAGAACCGCAAGCAAGATAAGTGTCAAAGAAGACTTGAATTTCATAGCTAAATTCCTTTGGTCGAAGGTGTAAGACTCACTCTAATTGTGCGGTTTTATAACAAAAGTTATGTCTTAAAACCACCGAAATGTTTTGGGATTACGCGCTCTGCGACGTCAGGGAAGCTCACAGCTGTTTGCAAAAAGCTCTAGTCCTAGTGTAGGACGAGAATGCGGCCCTTTGGGAAGCTCGTGGACAAAGAGTTCAAAACGGCGGAGACCATCTTTTTGTTTATCGTAAAACCTCAATTGCATTTGCAGACGTTCGCTCAATAAAACTGTGGCCGTGGCTTGAGCCGGGCCTAAGTTCCAGAAGATCTCTTGACCAGATTCTTCCCGACAAACTCTCCCTTCTTTGGAGCTTTGACAAAACTCTTCAGGAAATTCAAGAGAAGCAAATACTAAAGCGACCGATCTTTCGAGTGGTTTCCAAGATTGCTTTAAGAGCTTGGCCTCTCGTGCTCCTTCTCCTGAGGAAATGGTTTTGAAGTTTTCGATGGCGCGCCCAATAAACTGACCGCCAACCTTCTTTTTGAGTAATCTCCAACGAAAACCTAGAAGCTCTTGTCCATGGACAGGTAGCATTAAGGCCATTTTCCAATGATTATTTTGATAAACTGATTCGTATTCGAAGACGACTTTTCTTTGAGGGCCAGTCAGGCGTCCTTTACCAAATGAACTTAAGCAACTGAGCTCATGAACTTGTTGTAACGTCAGACTATTAGCTTTGTCAGAAGTACCTATCTGGGCACATCCCCAACAAAGCATCAAGAGAACTAAGGATTGGAGGCCGGCAAGCGTTTTTCTTGTCTTGCTTCTTGAAGACCTTCTAGTGCTTTTTGGACGACGTCTTTCTCGTTTTGGGTTTGGCCAATTCGTAAGGCCTCCTTCAAGTGTTTCTCAGCTTGCTCATACTTTTTTAACTTTTGATAAATCAATCCAAGATGCTTACTAATCATTACATCAGATTGAACAAGTTCCCAAGCCTTTTTCGTTTCACTTAAAGCTTTCTGGTACTCTCCGACATTGTAGTAGTACCACCCCAATGAGTCTCGTATATATCCATCTTCCGGCATTAATTTTACAGCTTTTTTGATGTAGCTATAGGCTTGAGTCAAATCTTCTCCCCTTTCGATCATCGTGTAGCCCAGGAAGTTTAAGGCATGAGCATGTTCAGGGTTAGCATTCAAGATCGTTCTAATATGAGAGATGGCCTGATCGTACTGACCTTGTTTGTCATAAAGTGCAGCTAAGTAGTAGCGGTGCCCTTCAGTGAAGCTCTCCGTCTCATCCAGCGATTCAAGAGTCGCAATAGCGCGGGAAAAATTCTCTTTTCTTTCGTAATAAGAAGTCAAGATAACCTTCAACTCAAAGGCCAAGCCTGTGTAATCTTCAATGGCGTTTTCTATAAACTGCGTAAATCGCTTTTCATGTTCTATATTCTTTGCAGCCATAGCATGCAGCATATGAGCGATCTGCAAATGTCCATCATGAAAAAGTGGGCTCTCTTCATCAATCTTAGAAAAATAGGCAATGGCATCGTCGTATTTCTGTGTCTCTTGATACAAAGAGCCAAGATAAAAGAGAACTCTATCGGAGTCGGGAATGGCGACAAGAACTTCTTTAAAAACTCCCTTCGCCTCGTCGTACCTCTTAGCATCAGTGTAAAGAATCCCTAAACGAACCTTCAAATTAATGTCTTTAGAATCAAGAGAGGACAAACGCTGTGCATA
>Ga0136604_1000646_pt1 | contig 17012 bp, 19 predicted proteins | sample AntRauFillE10628_FD_104928 | JGI IMG/M metagenome (GOLD analysis project Ga0136604, IMG submission 104928) | Saline lake microbial communities from Rauer Islands, Antarctica - Metagenome Filla E10 #628 | ecosystem: Environmental > Aquatic > Non-marine Saline and Alkaline > Saline | place...
ATTAAAGAATTCGATCTATTTTAGTCTAAGTTTTTTGAATCCTTAAAAAGTCTCCCTTTTTTAATTTTAAACGGAAACTTTTTCTATTCGCTAAATCTGAAATTAAAAAATAATTTTTTATTAGACCATTTTTTTTATAATTTTCTTTAATTAAAAGTTAATAACTACTTATTTTCGACCTAATTTTAGTTTAGGATAAAATATATTAAAATATCAAGATTTAAAAAATGGATTTTTATTCAGGTTTTAAATCTTGATATTTTAATATTTAATTAACCAAATTTACCACTAGTTGAAGCAATAACAAATGCTGCATAAGTTAAAATATAACCTACAGCAAAGTGTACCAAACCAACTAAACGAGCTTGTACAATAGAAAGAGCCACTGGTTTATCTCTCCAACGAACTAAGTTCGCAAGAGGTGTCCGCTCATGAGCCCATACTAATGTTTCGATTAATTCTTGCCAGTAACCACGCCATGAAATTAAGAACATAAAACCTGTTGCCCAAATTAAATGTCCAAATAAGAACATCCATGCCCAAACAGATAAATTATTCATACCAAAGGCGTTATAACCGTTAATTAATGGTGATGAGTTTAACCATAAATAGTCTCGTAACCATCCCATAATGTAATTTGATGATTCATCAAATTGACCAGGATTACCACCCCAAATTGCCATATGTTTCCAGTGCCAATAGAATGTTGTCCACCCAATTGTATTTAACATCCAGAACACTGCTAAGTAAAATGCATCCCAAGCTGAAATATCACAAGTACCACCACGACCTGGACCATCACATGGGAAACTATAACCAAAATCTTTTTTATCTGGCATTAATTTCGATCCACGTGCGTCTAAAGCACCTTTTACAAGGATTAACGTTGTTGTATGTAAACCTAAAGCAATAGCATGATGAACTAAAAAATCACCAGGACCGATTTTTAAGAATAAATCATTTTTACTATTGTTAACCGCTTCTAACCAACCCGGTAACCAAATTTGATTACCTGCAACTGTTGCTGGACTAGTTGACGATGATAATAATACGTTAAATTGGTAAACAGCTTTACCCGAAGCAGCTTGAATATATTCAGCAAATACTGGCTCAAATAAAATTTGTTTTTCTGGTTGTCCGAATGCAACTACTGTATCATTATGGATATATAATCCTAATGTATGGAAACCTAAGAATAATGAAACCCAACTTAAATGTGAAATAATAGCTTCTTTATGTTCTAACATTCGTGCTAAAACATTATCTTTATTTAATTCTGGATCATAGTCTCGAACAAAGAAAATTGCACCATGTGCAAACGCACCAACCATTAAGAAACCAGCAATATATTGATGATGAGTATATAACGCAGCTTCAGTTGTAAAATCTTTAGATAAAAATGCATATGGAGTTAATGCGTACATATGTTGAGCAGTTAATGATGTAGCAACACCTAAACATGCCAATGCTAATCCCAATTGCATATGTAAAGAATTTGTAATTGTTTCAAACAATCCAGTATGACCTGCTCCTAATCGACCTCCAGGAGGACGATGCGCATCTAAAATTTCTTTCATATTATGCCCAATACCGAAGTTTGTTCGGTACATATGACCAGCAACAATGAATACAACGGCAATGGCTAATTGATGATGTGCAATATCACTTAACCATAAAGATTGAGATTGTGGATGGAAACCACCTAAGAATGTTAAAATAGCTGTACCAGCACCTTCAGATGTTCCATAAACATGATTCACACTATCTGGATTTTCAGCATAAACTGTCCAATTGCCGTTATAAAATGGAGTTAAACCAGCTGGATGTGGTGGAGTTGTTAAGAAATTATCCCAACCAACATGAACACCACGTGAAGCAGGAATTGCTACGTGAACAAGGTGACCAGTCCAAGCTAATGAACTAACTCCTAATAAACCTGATAAATGATGATTTAAACGAGATTCATTATTTTTAAACCAAGATAAACTTGGGCGGAATTTTGGTTGTAAATGTAACCAACCCGCAAATAATAAAGCTGATGATAATAATAATAAACCAATTGAACCTAAATATAATTCTTGGTTTGTTCGGAAACCAATTGTGTACCACCATTGATATACACCCGCAAATGTAATGTTAACTGGATATGTATTACCTTTACTAAATGCTTTTAAAGCTGATTCACCAAAATGTGGATCCCAAATTGAATGTGCAATTGGTTTAACTTTTAATGGATTTGTTACCCATTTTTCAAAGTTCCCTTGCCAAGCAACATGGAATAGATTTCCTGAAGTCCATAAGAAAATAATTGCTAGATGACCAAAATGTGAAGCGAAAATTTTTTGATATAAATTTTCTTCAGTCATACCATCATGTGCTTCTAAATCATGAGCAGTCGCGATACCATACCAAATTCTTCGCGTTGCCGGATCTTGTGCAAGGGCTTGACTAAACTTTGGAAATTTAGTTACCATAATGTTAGATGCCTTTTTATATAAATTTTAGTTGTGAATAAAAATATTAAGTTAATTACAATTTTATTAACTGATTGAAACTGCACGTGCTAAGAAGAATGCCCACGTTGTTCCAATACCACCCAATAAATAGTGAGCTAAACCAACAGCCCGACCTTGAGTAATACTTAATGCACGTGGTTGAATCGCTGGACCAAAGTTTAATTTATTGTGTGCCCAAACAATTGATTCAATTAATTCTTGCCAATAACCACGACCACTGAATAAGAACATTAAACTAAATGCCCAAATGAAGTGCGCCCCTAAGAAAATTAATCCATATGCTGATGATGCTGAACCATAAGACTGAATTACTTGTGAAGCTTGTGACCATAAGAAATCGCGTAACCAACCATTAATAGTAATAGCACCTCGTGCAAAGTTCCCACCAGTTACATGTGAAATACTACCATCTGGTGCAATTGTTCCCCAAACATCTGACTGCATTTTCCAACTAAAGTGGAAAATTACTACAGAAATTGAATTATACATCCAGAATAATCCTAAGAATACGTGATCCCAACTTGAAACTTGACATGTACCACCACGTCCAGGTCCATCACAAGGGAAACGGAACCCTAAATTTGCTTTATCTGGAATTAATTTAGAACTACGTGCATATAACACACCTTTTAATAAAATTAAAACTGTTACATGAATTGTGAATGCATGAATATGATGTACCATAAAATCTGCAGTTCCTAATTTAATAGGCATCATAGCAATTTTTCCACCAACTTCAACAACTTCTCCACCAAAAGCGTAACTTGTTGTAGCTAAAGCATTTGGAGCAGTTGTACCAGGTGCTAATAAATGAATATTTTGAATCCATTGAGCAAAAATTGGTTGTAATTGAATTGCTTTATCTGAAAACATATCTTGTGGACGACCTAACGCTCGCATTGTATCATTATGAATATAGAAACCGAACGCATGCATTCCTAAGAAAATACAAACCCAATTTAAGTGTGCAATAATAGAATCACGGTGTCGTAAAACACGGTCTAATAAGTTATTATAGTTATTAGCAGGTGTATAATCACGAACCATGAAGATTCCAGCGTGAGCTGCCCCACCAACTACACAGAATCCACCAATCCACATATGATGAGTAAATAAAGATAGTTGAGTAGCATAATCAGTTGCAATATATGGGTATGGAGGCATTGCATACATATGATGCGCAACAATAATACTTAAAGAACCCATCATAGCTAAGTTAATTGCTAATTGGGCATGCCAAGATGTTGTAAGAATTTCGTATAATCCTTTATGACCTTCGCCTGTAAATGGACCTTTATGAGCTTCTAAAATTTCTTTCATGCTATGGCCAATACCCCAATTTGTTCGATACATGTGACCAGCAACAATAAATAAAACTGCTAAAGCTAAATGATGGTGAGCAGTATCACTTAACCATAAACCGCCAGTAACAGGATTTAAACCACCCTTAAATGTTAAGAAATCTGAGTAAGCGCCCCAGTCACCACTAAAGAATGGTGTTAATCCTTTTGAAAAACTTGGGTATAATTGACTCATTAATTCACGATTAATTAAAAATTCGTGAGGTAATGGAATTTCTTGTGGTGCTACACCTGCATCTAATAATTTGTTAATTGGTAATGCAATATGAATTTGATGACCCGACCAAGATAAACAACCTAAGCCTAATAGACCCGCTAAATGATGGTTCATCATTGATTCCGCATTTTGGAACCATTCTAATTTTGGTGCTGCTTTATGGTAATGGAACCAACCAGCAAATAACATAATAGCTGACATAGCTAAACCACCAATTGCAATCCAATATAATTCAACTTCACTAGTGATTCCTTCTGCTCGCCACATTTGGAACCAACCCGAAGTAGTTTGAACACCTTGGAAATTACCACCTACATCACCATTTAAAATTTCTTGACCAACAATTGGCCAAACAACTTGTGAACTTTGCTTAATATTTACTGGATCTGTTAACCAAGCTGAGTAATTAGAAAAATAAGCACCATGAAAGTGCATACCACTGATCCATAAAAATATAATTGCTAATTGTCCAAAGTGTGCACTAAAAACTTTACGAGAAACTTCTTCTAAAGAACTAGTTTGACTATCAAAATCATGCGCGTCTGCATGTAAGTTCCAAATCCAAGTTGTTGTTTTTGGACCTTTAGCTAAAGTTCTAGAGAAATGACCAGGTTGTGCCCATTTCGCGAAACTAGTTTCAACTGCGTCTTTTTCAACAAAAACTTGCACATTTTTTGCGCGACGGTCGGTTGAGCTTATTGCCATTAATTTTCTCCTTAGTTGGGAGACAAATATCTATGAAACTCTCATAAAAAAATAAAGAGTAGTAATTTTTTATCTATCGATTAATTATGAGTTTTCTAATTATTATTATACACTTTTTTAGATAATTTTAATTAACTTTTCAAGTCCAAAATTTCTTTTTAGTGTTTAAAAATTTAATAAAAAAAATTTAGAACTCGCACTATAAAACTAGATTTAGAAAATTGAAGTTTTTTAAGAAATAAAATTATTAAAAAACTTCAATTTTCTAAATCTAAATTATTATTTTTGAATTAGAAATATAATCCTAACATATCAGGGAAAAATCGATTGATTTCAATGATAAATCCAGCTGTAAATGACATCCAGATTGTTAATAAAACTGGAGCTGTTGATAAATATTTTTGAAAATCTTCCATAAAAAATTTAAGTTAAATAGTTGCTAAATAATTTGTTTTAAAATCTTAGTTTTAAGCTTAACGTGGTGATACTGTTACTTCATCTTTTGGAGCTACTAAATCACCATTTACTAGTTCTTGCCAGGCTGAAATTGGCCAAATATATCCAGTAGTCATAATTTTTAGAGCTAATGGAACATTGATAATAATTTCACTTTCATTAGGATTTTTATTCGTACTTACTGCACGGATATATTTTCTTCCAACCCAACCAATCCAGCCAGAAATATAAATAAATCCAAATCCTGGGAAAATGAATTCAGCTGCATGAGTCCAGCGACCATCAGCAATTAAATGAGGTAAACCATCAGCCCCACATAGTAAATCTGATCGACTATATTTATCAAATCGCGCTTCTGTACGTGCAATTTGTTGTTTTAACGATAAAGCGGGTGGTGAATCAACTTCGTATTGATTCATTCTTTGTTCTAGTTTTTTCACACTTGTTGTTAATCGTTTCGTAAAAGCAGGAGAATCGCTACATTTTGTTAATCCTCCAATTTCTGCAAAAGCTTGATTTGGAGTAAAAGCTAATAGTACTGCAAACAATAAAGCTATAAAATTAAAACGTTTCATTATTAAATAAAATATAAGATTATTAATTTGGTAAAAAATTTGAGAAAATTAAAATTATTCTTAACTACTATATATAGTAGTATAGTTTTAAATAAAAAAAATATTTATTTATTTTTATAAATTGTCACAAATTTTTAATGATTATTAATTTTTTTTAGTATAAAAAAAATTTATCTAAATAATTTTTATTTCTTTAGATTTCAAAATAATTCTATAAAAATGAGTTATAAATTGAATAAAGATTTCAATTTTAAAAGAATAATTTCAATTAGGACGACTAGTTAAATTAAAATATAAATTAGCAAAATTTCTTTTGATTGTTTTTAAAGAATTTTTAATATTAAAAATTCTTTAAAAACTAAAAAACTGAGAGATTATTCGAAATCTTTACGATTTGGATTTCGTGACGGATCACCTGAAAGAAGTCCAAAAATAAATAAAGAAACAAAAAAGATAATTGTTGTATAAACCAAAATTTTTAAAGTTAGCATTTAATTGTTCTTAAAAATTATTTTTAATAATATTAATTATACTAAAATAAAACGATTCTGAATCATTTTATTTTAGTATAATTAATATTACTAAAAATCAAACTATCGACTAATCTATTAGATAGAAAACAATTAACCAATTTTATCTACAAATAGAAAGACAAATGTATTGAATTTAATTAAAACTTAAATTTAGCAAAATTAGTTGAATTGATATTTTTTTAATCAAGAAAGAGTGCTTAATAAAAATTTAACAAATCACTCCTTAATAAATGATTATTATAATTTTAATTCACTTCGTCAGAAATTCTTTCTTTAGATTTAAACTAAATGGATAAATCTTTGAAACAGTAATTTGAGCTTTTTTTAAATTTTGCTTTGTTATTTTTATTGTACTATTTTTTTCCTCACGAAAGGATAAATACCCTTCGATCATAATATAATCATTAATTTGATAATAATTAACTACATCACGTGCTAAATTACCCCAAAAAACTAAATGAATGATTCGATTATTTCTTAATTGTGGTAATTGAGCCCGAAACTTTGTAATTGGAATTTGTTCATTAATAATTTCGTGAACAGGAACTTCTAAAATTTTAACTATACTTCCAACATAGTTTGTATCAACCATAATTTTTAAATAATTAAATTTTTCTGTTTTTGAACATCTTCAAAATTGATATCTCTTAATCGTTTCAATAATCTGATAAAGTATTCTAAGAAATAATCATCTAATTGAATAATCTCTGATGGATCAATTTTAAACATTTTATACAATTCAAATGTCGACTTAGAAAAATTATTTTCTGTATTTAAAATTTCAACAAAGGCTAAACGATCACTAATATTTTGCCCCCATTCAAAGAAACCAAAGAAACTACTTACAAATTTTAACGCAAATAATGGAACACGTTGAACGTTTGCTTCTTGACCAGCCAGTTGTTCGCAAAGATTTATTATTTCTGATGAAACCCATCCTCTTAATCCACTTAAGAAAAATATTTGATTTCTCGTTTGTGGAATTTGTAACGATCGTAAACAGAATCTTGCAATATCTTGAGTATCCATATATGAAATATTCGTATTTTCATTTGTTACCCAAATAGGTAAATTTTCTAAAATAGGAATTGCATATTGCTCAATTAAACCTTGATAGAATCCTGTTAATCTGAATATAGTATACGGAATATCAGAATTTTTTAATTTCATTTCAATTCCATATTTTAATTTCATTAATGGAATATTTTCGAATTGTTCTACATTTTGAGCAGAGAAAAAAATAAATCGTTTAATATTGGCTGCTTTCGCTGACTCAATTAAACATAATTTTCCATCCCAATCAACTTTTTTTAAAGAATCTAACTCATTAGGTCGACTCGTTGAAGCATCAATAACAGCTGTAATTCCCTTTAAACATGGTGGAATTGTTTCAGGTCGTGATAAATCACCATATACTAACTCTACTCCCCATTCTTTTAAGAAATTTGCTTTTCGAAAATTACGAACCATACATCGGACTGGGTAACCTTTCGTCAAAGCTTGCAATACGACTTGACGACCTAGCGTCCCAGTTCCACCAATAATAAGTAAACTCATAAGTGTATTTGTTATTAAAGAATTCTAATCATTAAAAATACTACTTTGTAAAATATCATCTGCTTCAAGATTAACTAATTCTTTTTTAGTTAATACTTGACCACCACTATCAAAAATTCTATTTGCTTGACGCATTCTTGCCCGATCTAATGCATTTTGCACGCTTCGAGCATTAGCGAATAATGGTTGTTCTCGTCGTTTTTGAATATAACTTTCTAGTGCAGCTTCAGCGTCAGCTGTTAATTGATATTGTTGTTCTTCTAACATTAATTTTGCAATTTTTAATAATTCTTCAGTAGTATAATCTGGAAAATCAATATGATTTGCAATTCGAGAAGATAAACCAGGATTTGATTCATAGAATTTATCCATTGGTTCTTTATATCCAGCTAAGATAACTACTAAATCATCACGTTGATTTTCCATAACTTGTAATAGAATTTCAATCGCTTCTGATCCATAATCTCTTTCATTATCTGGTTTATATAAGTAGTAAGCTTCATCAATAAATAAAACTCCACCCATTGCTTTTTTAAGAACCTCTTTTGTTTTTGGTGCTGTATGACCAATATATTGGCCTACTAAATCATCACGAGTAACAGTTAAAATATGACCTTTTTTAATATATCCTAATTGATATAAAATATCTGACATTCTCATACCCACTGCTGTTTTTCCTGTTCCAGGACTTCCTGTAAATGACATATGTAAACCTGGATTTGCAGCTGTAATACCTAAATTTCTTCTTAATTTATCAATTAAAAGTAAAGCTGCAATTTCTCGAATACGCGATTTTACAGGCTTTAGACCAACCAATTCTTCGTCTAAAAGATTTAAAGTTTTGGCTATTTCTGTTTTCGCGTACTCTTCTTGTAAATTAATTGGTGTTGTGTTCATAAGATTTAACTTTTATAATAAAATATTAGCTGATAAACATTATACAAATGATTTTGTATATTAAACCAGTTAAAAGAATTAACCGATTTAATATATTTATATTAAAATAAGTAAGTTAAACTGTAAAGGTTGGAATACTTGATAAACAAATAAATGCAAATCCAGCACTTCCACATGCGCCAACGAAGAATCCACCTTTGAATTCATCCCAAGCTTTTTTAGTTTGTAAATCATTAGGGTTACCTGTTGATTTTTCTTGACCAAAAGCTGCTACTCCATAGATGGTCAAACCTATTGTTAAAATTACAATTAGACCAATAGTTGAAAGAAATCCTGCTAATAATCCAACATCTGAATCACGTAATGGTCCTAATTTAACAAATGGACCAATTAAAAAATAACCATGTGCTAAACCAATCTCTAGCCCACGTAATAAAGGTGTTAAACCAAATCTATATGCTGGCAAATTCTGTAAAATTGCTCTTGTTACTGCAGATGACGTTATTGGCGTTGCTAAATGACCTACAAATGGATCATCATTATACGGTTTAATAAAGTTAGCCATAAAGTTAATTTGAAAATTAGTTAAATTAATAATAAAATTTTTTAATTAAATAAAAATAAGGTGAAAAAAATTTCATCAAATTTTAACAACCAAAATTTTTATATATATTACTATATAATATATACTAATATATATAAAAATTTTTATAAACTTAAATAACAAAGATTTTATGACAGTTGCTATAGATTATTTTTTATTACTAGGATTTTGCTTTGCACTTACATCTGGATTATTTATTGGATTAAAATCAATTAAATTAATTTAATTTTTATTAAAGTGTAAAAAATGCAGAACGAAATTCGTCAAGACAAAATTGTTGGATCACGGCGATTTAGTAATTATTTCTGGTCGTTTTGTTTGTTTGTTGGAGGGTTAGGTTTTTTATTAGCTGGAATTTCTAGTTATTTTAAAATAAATTTATTACCATTTGCAAATCCGACAGAATTAGTTTTTATTCCCCAAGGTTTAGTAATGATGTTTTATGGAACCTTAAGTTTAGGATTTAGTATTTATATCATTTTAACCGTATTATTAGATGTTGGAAGTGGTTATAATGAGTACAATAAAACAGAAAATCTTGTAAAAATTGTTCGAAAAGGATTTCCAGGAAAGAATCGTGAGATACTTTTGACATATCCATTGTCTAATATTCGATCAATTGGAATAAAGATTACAGAAGGTTTAAATCCAACTCGGAGTACTTATTTATGTTTAAAAGATGAAAGGAATATTCCTTTAACACCAGTTCAAGAGCCAACATCAATTTCAGAATTAGAAGAGGAAGCTGCCGATTTAGCAAAATTTCTCGATTTAAAATTAGAAAATTTATAAAATTTTATTGACTTTTATGTCTACATGATTCTATAATAGAATCATGCGGGCATAGCTCAGTGGTAGAGTTTTAGGTTTCCACCCTAAAGATGGGGGTTCGATTCCCCCTGCCCGCTTCTTTATAAATCATTTGAATGAGCAACAATCTTTTTTCATAGGAGAATATATAAATATGTCTGGTGGATCTACCGGTGAACGTCCGTTTTCGGATATTATTACTAGTGTACGTTATTGGATTATTCATAGTATTACAATTCCATCACTTTTTGTATCAGGGTGGTTATTTGTTAGTACTGGATTAGCGTATGATGTATTTGGAACTCCACGTCCAAATGAATATTTTACGCAAGATCGTCAACAAATTCCATTAGTAAACGATCGATTCAGTGCGAAACAAGAATTAGAAGATTTAACTAAAGGTTTATAATTGAGGTAAAAAAATGGCAAAAAATATTAATCAACCTGTAGCTTATCCTATTTTTACATTTCGTTGGTTAGCAATTCATGGCTTAGCAATTCCAACTGTATTTTTTTTAGGTGGTATTACTGCAATGCAATTCATTCAACGATAAATTGATATATATATATAATATAAAGATAAGAGGTAATTTTTATGACAGGTCCAAATCCAAATAAACAAGCAGTAGAATTAAATCGAACTTCTCTTTATTGGGGACTTCTATTAATCTTTGTTTTAGCAGTATTATTTTCGAGTTATTTCTTTAACTAATATAAATCTCATAGGAGTTTTTTTATGGCAAACACTGGTCGAATTCCTTTATGGCTTGTAGGTTTAGTAGGTGGTTTAGCAGTAATTACAATGTTATCCCTATTTTTCTATGGTGCATATTCAGGATTAGGTTCATCACTGTAAAATTTAAAAAACAATTTAGACAATAAATTATATATTTATTGTCTAAATTGTTTTTTAAATTTGTTTATAATTTTGTTTATAATTTTTTGAAAATTAGTAATTAATTGCCAATTATCTTTAGTTCCACTTCCAAACCAACCATACCAAATCCTTGGTAACCTTTTATTAACCCTTTTTTCTTTTTCTTTTGAATCCTGCCAAGCTGTATTACCACCACTGTAAATACTATTTTTGGGTCGGGGTCCGGTATGAAGTTCAGTATTTTCTACAAAGAATGGTACATAGAAATATTGACCCCAAACTGCATGCAATAAAGCAAAAATCAAGAATCCAATATGTGCTAGTACAACTGATGTAATAATTAAATTTACAAGTTGGGTCTGAACCTGAAGACTAGAACTTAAAGCAATATTAGGGTTAGTTCCTATAAATATTTTAAAACTATTAGCACGCTCTACAAAAGAAATTATAATTCCCTCAATTAAATTTACAATAAGTAAAAGTGTCCAATGCCATCTTATTAAGTATGGGCAATACCTTTTACCAATTCTAGTAATTATCGCATAAGCAGCAATTCCTGAAAGTTGATTCCAAAAATTTTTACAAAGATTAAATATTTTTGGTATTATTGTATGATAAAGTTTATAGTAAAGTGAAATAATAGGAGAAATATTTGAATTTTGAAATTTTGAAACAATCATAGAAATAGGGTCAATATAGTACTTACGTCCAGTTTCTGGATCTGCATTTATTATTCCTTTTAATATTGAGTAATAAAGTAATTGACCTGGATTATACCAATTTGTATTTTCTCCTAATTTCGATTCACTTATAGTCCCCCCAAACTGTTGTGTAAATATTTTAACTGCATCTGTTCCTAATCTACTTAAAAGTGGGAGATTTGTTAAAACGTCTTTATATCTTACAATAGTATCAATTAAATGTCGATACCATAGATAACCAGCAAAAAGACCAATACATGTGATATAAAATGAAGTTTTTAAATTGTATCTAATTGCAAGAATAATAAAACGAACAAAAAGAATGAAAAATAGCATGTTTTCTATATCAGCTAAATTTAACCCAGATTGAATATTATTCCATAAACCTTGTACAATTAATCTTACTGTATCAATAGATATATCAGTAGATGCTTCTATATTTGAAAAATTAATATCTTGTCCACTTGTAATTTGACGAATAGTTGGATCTTCGATTCCAAACCAATTTAAGACTGTTTCTTGATCAATGTTGATTAAGAGAAGTAAAAGTCTAAATAGATATAACATAAATTAGTTTTATTAATACATTAATTGAAAAATTTAATATTTTATTATTATATCTGCTAAAGATACTAAATTTTCAACTAAAAATCAAGATTTTGTCTCATTATCTTATATATAAATACAATGCTATTTTATTTTAGAAATTTTTAAATTCTCGAAACATGACGTGATTATTAGATATGACCTTACCCCCAAGGGAATTCGAATCCCTGTCTGCTCCGTGAAAGGGAGCTGTCCTAGGCCTCTAGACGATGGGGGCAAATTTACAATTTTAAACATATAAAAATTTTGAAGCGGGCAACGCGATTCGAACGCGCGACATCAACCTTGGCAAGGTTGCGCTCTACCACTGAGCTATGCCCGCTGACAAACTTTTCTATTAAAAGAGTTTTTATGCTTTTATATATAATTTATAAAAATTTATAGAATCTGTCAATAGTTAAAATTAGAAATTATAGTTTAACTATAATTTCTAATAATTTAAAATGTTGCGCCGATACCATCAGCAGCAGCAATTGCAAAAACAAGAAATACCCAACCTTGGAAACCTTTAGTAAAACTATCTTTTGAGTTTTCCCATTCGCCTGGTGTAGCTAAAGCTACGGGTACTGTTACAACTAAACCTAATGAAACTAAAACTAATATAGTCGTTAAAGCAGTTATCATAAATCTATTTAAAAAATTTTTATATTGATGATCAAATTTAAATATATACAAAAAATTAGGAATTAAAGATTACCTTTCTTTAAAGCTAATAAAACAATCACTACTGGACCTGATAACATAATAACACCTGTAGCTATTAGTTGTCCTAGAACTTGCCAATTAATCATTTTTAAAATCCTTATTTATCAATTTTTAATAAAATTTTAAGTAATAAAATAACCGATAATGTTAATTCTCATTTTACTTTAAAATCAATAAAGTGAAAATATTATTTTAGATTAATATTTTAATAATTTAAATTTTATAAGAAATGAATTTTTTTTTTAAATACTTTAATATTTTATTAATTTCATGCTACTATTAAAATAGGGTTGCTAACTCAACGGTAGAGTACTCGGCTTTTAACCGAATAGTTCTGGGTTCGAATCCCAGGTAACCCAATTTTCTTTTCTAATAAGTTAATAATTGTTTATAAAATAAAGATTAGTAAAACAACAAAATAATAATTTATAATTTTATTTATTTTTTACCGAACTTGAATGAAGTTCGGTAAAAAATAAAATGATTATAATGAAAATTAATCAATAGGACGCATTGATAAAACAGGCTCATTAGCACGGTTAATACCTTTTTCGAAACCAGCAGCAGCAGCACGAGCACGACCTGAGTGCCACCAGTGTCCGATTAAGAAGAAGAAACCTAAGAAGAAGTGTGAACAACATAACCATGAACGAGGTGATACATAGTTAACTGAGTTAATTTCTGTTGCTACACCACCTACAGAGTTAAGTGAACCTAACGGAGCGTGTGTCATGTATTCTGCTGCACGACGTTCTTGCCAAGGTTGAATATCATTTTTAATTTTATTGATATCTAAACCGTTTGGACCACGTAATGGCTCAACCCATGGTGCACGTAAATCCCAGAAACGCATTGTTTCACCACCGAAGATAATCTCTCCACTTGGTGAACGCATTAAGTATTTACCTAAACCAGTAGGACCTTGTGCCGACGAAACGTTAGCACCTAAACGTTGGTCACGAACTAAGAACGTAAATGCTTGAGATTGTGAAGCTTCAGGACCTGTTGGACCATATAATTCACTAGGATATGCTGTATTGTTATACCAAGCATATAATGCAGCGGTGAAGCCCATTAATGAAATCGCAGCTAAACTGTAAGATAAGTATGCTTCACCTGACCAAACAAAAGCACGACGTGCCCAAGCAAATGGCTTAGTAAAGATATGCCAGAAACCACCTGTAAGACATAGTACACCAACCCAAATGTGACCACCTACAACGTCTTCCATATTGTTTACTGATACAACCCAACCATCTCCACCAAATGGAGAACGGAATACATAACCAAAGATTACAATTGGATTTAAGGTTGGAGTCGTAATGAAACGAACATCTCCACCACCTGGTGCCCAAGTATCATAAACACCACCTAAATACATTGCTTTAGCAACTAATAATAATGCACCTACACCTAAAAGACATAAGTGAATACCTAAGATTGTCGTCATTTTGTTTTTATCACGCCAGTCATAACCAAAAAATGGAAATGATTCTTCTAAGGTATCTGGACCTAATAGTGAGTGATAAATTCCACCGAAACCTAATACAGCTGATGAAATTAAATGAATAACACCAACAGCAAAATAAGGAACAGTTGATGTTATTTCACCACCAGGTCCAATTCCGTAACCTAAAGTTGCTAAATGTTGCATACAGATGAAACCTTGTTCATATAATGGTTTCTCTGGTACAAAGTGCGATACTTCAAATAAAATCATTGCACCAGCCCAAAATACCATTAAGCCAGCATGTGCTACGTGAGCACCTAACAATTTACCTGAAACATTAATTAAACGAGCATTTCCACTCCACCAAGCAAAACCTGTTGACTCAATGTCACGGCCTGCAATACTACTATTAAAGGGCGTTTCCACGTGGTAATACCTCCTCAGGGAATACAAAGTTTTCATGTGGTTGGTCTTGCGCAGCCATCCAAGCACGAATACCTTCGTTTAATAAAATATTTTTTGTGTAGAATGTTTCAAATTCTGGATCTTCAGCTGCACGTAATTCTTGTGATACAAAATCATATGCACGTAAATTTAATGCTAAACCAACGATACCAATTGCACTAGTCCATAAACCTGTTACTGGTACAAATAACATAAAGAAGTGTAACCAACGTTTGTTTGAGAATGCTACACCGAAAATTTGTGACCAGAAACGGTTAGCTGTAACCATTGAGTATGTTTCTTCTGATTGTGTTGGTGTGAATGCACGGAATGTGTTTGCCGCATCACCATCTTCGAATAATGTATTTTCAACTGTTGCACCGTGAATAGCACAAAGTAAAGCACCACCTAAAATACCTGCAACACCCATCATATGGAATGGATTTAATGTCCAGTTGTGGAAACCTTGTAAAAATAATAAGAAACGGAAGATTGCTGCAACACCAAAACTTGGTGCGAAGAACCAACTAGCTTGACCTAACGGGTATAATAAGAATACTGAAACAAATACTGCAATTGGACCTGAAAAAGCAATTGCATTATATGGACGAATACCTACTAAACGTGCAATCTCGAATTGACGTAAACAGAAGCCAATTAAACCAAATGCACCGTGTAAAGCAACAAATGCCCAAAGACCACCGATTTGACACCAACGTGTAAAATCACCTTGTGCTTCAGGACCCCATAAAAGTAATAATGAGTGACCCATACTGTTTGCTGGACTTGATACAGCTGCTGTTAAGAAGTTACATCCTTCAAGGTATGAAGTTGCTAAACCATGAGTATACCATGATGTAACAAAAGTCGTACCAGTTAACCAACCACCTGTTGCTAAGTAAGCAGTTGGAAATAATAATATACCTGACCAACCAACGAAAACAAATCGATCTTTTTTTAACCAATCATCCGCTAGATCGAATAAGCCACGTTCTTGGTTTTGCCCAATAGCAATGGTCATAAATAATCCCTTAATTAAATAGTGATAGAGTAAACAATAAATAATAAATTTTACTCTAGTCTTTTCAACTTCTAATTAGTATTATATGTCAAATTGGTATAAAAAATTGAAAATTTAAATTGCAATCAAATTATTGAAACTATTAAAAATTTTTTTGACTTTTATTTCTTTAAGTTAAATAGCTCAAAATAGTATAAGGCAGTATTCACTTAAAGAAATAAAAGTTAATTAACTAATGTCATCAATTGAAATATATATGAATAATAATGCCATACTAAGTGCTGGGAAAACTAAACCAACAATAGGAACTAAGATTGAAGGTAAAAATGCAGCTGCCATATTTTTATATTAAAATTTTATTTAATTAATAATTATCAACTTATAAAATTGATAATACTAATTGTATATGAAAATAAATTAGAATGAAACATTAATATAAATCAAAAATTTAGATAGTTTTATAGTAGAATGAATATTATTAAATCTAATATTATTAATCTTAGAAATTTTATATATTATATTTTAGTTATTAATTATGGAAACTTTATTAGTATCTCGTTTACCAGAAGCATATATGATTTTTAGTCCAATTGTAGATGTATTACCAATTATTCCTGTTTTCTTCTTATTATTAGCATTTGTATGGCAAGCAGCTATTGGATTTAGATAATTTTGAATTTATAATCAAAATTTATTGTTTTATGATTGTATAATTATCTATAATACAAAATTAATTTTTATATTTAAAGAATAACAATAAATGGTAGAACCTTTATTATCTGGAATAGTTTTAGGATTAATTACTGTAAGTGCTTTTGGCTTATTTGTTGCAGCATTTTTACAGTATCGTCGTGGTAATCAGTTTGAAATTTAATTTTATTGAAATCTTATAAATTTTATTTTATAAGATTTCAATAAAATTAAAATATTTTCATTTCTTATTTATTGACTTTTAAATAATATAGTAGTAATTTATA
>Ga0136604_1000648_pt1 | contig 16982 bp, 20 predicted proteins | sample AntRauFillE10628_FD_104928 | JGI IMG/M metagenome (GOLD analysis project Ga0136604, IMG submission 104928) | Saline lake microbial communities from Rauer Islands, Antarctica - Metagenome Filla E10 #628 | ecosystem: Environmental > Aquatic > Non-marine Saline and Alkaline > Saline | place...
AACAAATAAACCGTCTTGTTGCTTAAAGCAGTGTCCGTTTTTTCGGGGGAAGATCAAACTTCCATTCATTCACAAAACAAAGTAACGACTGAAATCTTGATGAAATAGTCCCTACACCTCAAGGGATTAACTTCCATTCATTCACAAAACAAAGTAACGACTGAAATCGATCATGTCTTCCATTTCTCGGGCATTACCCATCTTCCATTCATTCACAAAACAAAGTAACGACTGAAATTGGACGCTCTTATCAGACAGAGAAGGTTCCATCACTTCCATTCATTCACAAAACAAAGTAACGACTGAAATTGGGTATAGCTATAGTTTCATGTACTGCGATTGATCTTCCATTCATTCACAAAACAAAGTAACGACTGAAATTGTAGTATCCTTATAGTAATTTTCTTTTTGTTTTTTCTTCCATTCATTCACAAAACAAAGTAACGACTGAAATTCTTGGGTGGTGTTCTTGTCAGGCCACTATCCAGCTTCCATTCATTCACAAAACAAAGTAACGACTGAAATATGCATAAAACTTTCTAAGGCGATTAAACATGGACTTCCATTCATTCACAAAACAAAGTAACGACTGAAATAAGAAAGGTTCAAACAAACAACCTTGCACACCGCCTTCCATTCATTCACAAAACAAAGTAACGACTGAAATTTGTCTTTCGCTTATTTTCCATTGCCGCATATCGCTTCCATTCATTCACAAAACAAAGTAACGACTGATGTTGCAATCTGCGTAACCTTGTTTTTTCTCGTCTACTATCATGATAACTATTATTTAAGTTTAAAAGAACTATTAAAGTAATCTTAACTCATACTATAAATTTCTAATCCAAGGGGAAACTTTTACCCTATCCTAAAAACTAATGAGTAGTCCATAACTGGGATAGGATATAAGCAGGTTAAAAATTACAAAAATCACCCTCGACCTGAGTCTAGACTTAACGACAACTCGAAAATATTGCTTTTCGCCACAAAAAACTGCCAAGTCAAAAACAAACTTACATTATTGATGAGTCTGAAAAATATGGGGCTTTTGGCTTTTGTTTTTTTTATGCTTTCAACTGTTATCTATTATGCTTTCTTCAAAGAAGACAATCAAACTGACAAACATCAGGTAAGCAATATTGAGCAGCTAATGTCTTATGAAACTCCATCAACCGTAAACAATGAAGAGTTTACACCTATAAGGTTTCATATAAAAAGAGAGAACATTCGTGTGACACTTGGTGAACCAAAAAGTTCAATAAAAGGACAAGATTTTTTCTGTTCAAAGTTTTTAAAGAATAAAGAACAGTGTCAAGTTAACATAAGAAGAGGGTTATCATTTGCACAAATTTCTTTAACCATTTCTAATGATATTATTCGTATCATTTCAATTGGCACCAATGATAAAGATATTTCGGATGGCCTTAGTCGAGATCTCGGTCCTTACCTAGAGCATTTCGAGTTAGAGAGCCAAAACGGTTCCAATTTGACTTATTTCAATAAAAATACGGCCATAGAGCTTTCAAAGATGGACGGACCAATTTTTCACTATAGAGTATATGCAAGATAAGGCAGAAGAGTCAGAAATTAAGGTTTTCGATAGAGCTTTCTTGTCCATTATCGAAAATGATGCTTTTTACTTCACTTCTTGGTTGTTGAGGGGCAATGACAATAGATTGACCCGAAATCTTGGCTCCCTTGAGTGTTACAAACCCATCTTCAAGATCTGAAAAACGAGTATAACTTCCGTCAATAGACCTCAGCGCTTCAATATCATCTTTTTTAAGGAGAATAAGATTCGATTTAAGCTCGCTAACGCCTTGCTTAGTTAGAAGGTCTTTAATTTTACCACTAGTTACTCGAAGAGTTGGAGTTGTACCAACCCCACCGCCGCCGCCGCCTGGGCCAGCGAAGGCTTGAAAGGTCATACTGAAAAAGGATAGGGCAATTATTAAAGCTTTCATTGTTCGCCCTCCCTTTCAAGCTGAGGCTTAAAGACTAGCGTTGAATAAATAAAGTTATCTCTTTCAGAGCTTTGCGTCTTGAGACCTCGTTCATGTATTTCACATAACTTTTTCAGATACTCGCTATAGGCTTTGTCGAGAAGGTTTTTGTCATTTTTGGCAACAACAACATTACCAGAAGTAAAACCAATATTTTTATCTAAGTAATCAGTTTCGATTTTTTTCCAAGGAAGCATCTTCGGTATTAATGAGGCCGTGCTTTTATAGTAATTTGAGTCTTCGCTAGACCTAACAGTGCCCGTTGTAACTGTGTTGTCATCAAGTGAAGATACGATCTCGTTAATCAATAAATCATTAAGGGCCTCAGTTCCCTTGGCGCCATAAAGACGTTCAATTTCTGAGCGTCTTATTGTTTGTTGGTCTTCTGTCATAAGGTAAATTTCGTAGTGAACCCCGGACTTGCAAACAATATCTGTAATGTCTTTTTTCTCTGAGTACATATTATAACCGTTAGAGACCAAAAAGTTTTTAGTTTCTTGATCGAGCTTCGTTGTTACTTGTTTTTCACAGTTTGTTTTAAAAATCCATTTGTAAAACCTTACAACCGTCTGAGGATAAACGGTGCAGTTTGACTCCAAAAAACGTTTAAGAGTTTTACGATTGAGGCCAGAATACGTTTCAAAAGATAAATAAGCGGCACTTTCATTCTGAAATGAATCTAAGTGTCTTTTGAGTTCGGCCTTAAGATTGTCATAAAATGACATGGCCTTAGATGTAGGCACTGAGTTCTCAGTGCTCAGTTGTTCTGGCATTTTCATGCTCCGTACCACTTATTTGTTTAAATCCCTTATAGGAAAAGTTTTTTGATATTGCAAGGCAATGTCCGAACATTTGTACTTGAGGCCTATGTACCTTCAGTAAGTTAAGAAAAATATAAATGGAAAAGTTTGAGTTAAGTCGCGAAGCGTTGTCCGATTATCTTTCGGGCCGACTTGATCTTTCGAGTCTGGAGTCTGTAGACAGTTGTCCACAGATTAATAAATGGCCTTGGGTCTCTCCGACAAGATCGCCCCAAGGCCAGAAACTAAAAGAGTGGTGAAACTCTTTGCGCCGATACTATGCAAAGGCATAGATTGTCGCAAGTGTTTTGACCGCTCCTTGAAAAAAGGAGTTCGTATGGAAACACCGCGTCTACGCCCAACTGGCCCAAAAAAATAACTTGAAGAGTCTTTTCGAGAACTTTTGGGTTCATTATCCCTGCTTGAAATTGCCACAAACCGAGAATTAGGGCCGCTGGCCTCAACGGTCTTGTCTGGTCTGACTCGGGAACAGGCGAGATCACTATGAGGGCCGTATCACTCGATCTTGAACGCTTTCTTGGCCAAATCAGCAAAAAGGAGCTTGTGACCAACCCCAAGGTCAAAAAGCAAGTTCAACGCATGAGAAGGCTGATTATGGAACTCAAACTAAAAATTTAAAGGAGAACTTCGTGAATTATTTTTTCATTTTATTATTTATTCTTATTACCTCGTGCTCATTCAACAGTGATGAGGCCGAGACTGAATCGAACACTCAGCAAGTCAGTGACTACGAAAGCCTCACCGAAGTTGATCTCAAAGAGATGGACACCTCGGGAGATTTTATAAGCGATTATGACAAGCTTCAAATGGGACTTGATCCCTTTATGGCCGATCTTCCAAGCTTGCGGCTTAGGTTCTTGCAAAACTTTAAGATCAGCGTTTCTTGGGAGTCAAAAGAAGACTCCAATAACTCAGGTAGCTTTGAGATTGACACAAAGGTTGGTCGAGGTGATCCCAATTTTAAATATCGCGTTGGTGACATTCTTGTCAGAGAGCAATCCTTTCAAGAGGCCTCACGAGTGGGGAAGTTCTCAACTCATCATTGGGGCGAGATTAAAAAACGAGACCTCTCTTGGGTCTCTTTCCCCGAAATCGATCCTAAGTTTTACCACCAAAACCTTCTCAAATACGCGAAGTACTTTGATGAGAGCCGCTACTATATTCTAGATATTCAAATTGAGCTTGAAAACACTGCTAGGCTCAATGCTCACCCCCTTTATAATATGGTGAAAAATCTTGAGCTTGGGTTTCATTACTACAACTACGAGCGTGAGACGTGGGAGAAGCTTAAAAATGCCGTTGTTGAGCGCCATTTTCTCTCGGGGCAAACGGAAACCTTTAAAGTGGTCATAGAAAATGCTCCCGTTGATCTGATTCGAGACAATTTCTTCTCTAAGGGGGAGTTTATTCTCTCAGAGGTTGAAAACTTTGAAATTGGGGATAAAGGTCAGGACTTAGAGACGCTTTTGGCGTCTGTTCAAAATAAATCCACTCAGGTGATCGTTAATACTCCTCATAAGACTGAGAGCTTTTATATTGCACGCCCTGATAAAAAAGCAAAAGTCGCAGATATCCTCGATACTTTGTTTGAGAATAATTTCACGATTGAAAGTGATGAGATCAAAAAGATTGAAGGTTTTGAAAATAATCTTCCAAGCTTCACTTATTTAAAAGAAATTAAGGACGAGGAGAAAAAAGGGCGCTGGTTTGTTTTTACCAACCGCCTACGTAAGCACTACTTGGATCACTCCTTTGGCCCAAGTGAAGTGGTAAATCTTTCGTATATTACAGGAAGTGAACTCGCCAAACAAAGCAGAGAGAAGGTTCACTCTCTTAGAAGTGATGTGACAGGAGGTGAAGATTATCAAATCTATCCACTGGGCAATATTTCAGCGAATTCGAGAGTCAATATTCAAATTTCGCCAAAGAAGCGCTTTGGCGATCATATCAAGTCTTGGAGTGATGTGTTTAGGCCAAATAACTCGGGATGTTCGGGCAATTGTTATCGGGCGCAATTTAAGTGCAACTTCAAATTCAATATCTTTGAGACAAAAGAAGAGATTTTTGAGTTTGATCGGGGTTTTAAAGGTGAGCTGGCGGAGCTTGATCTGATTATCAACTCTAACGAGTACCCTCTCGTTGATCTGATTAAAGAAAAGAAGGTTTCCTTTGAGTGGAGAAATAAAAACCTACACCTGATGATTGATGACATCGAAGAAATTGAAAAGCTCAACGAGGCCCGTGAAAATGCCCTGTTTTTAAAACTCAATACCCCAAGGGGGGAGGTCTTCGAAGGTGTTTATCTCACAAAGATGAGTGGTCGGGATAAATCTAGGTGCGCTGAGATTGCTATTAATATTGCTGGCTCTGAGAAATGGCCTCTTTACTCAGGATCAGCAGAATTTAGCAACTGGCGCCACTGGGTTGACTGGAACAAAGTTAAGCGAGGAGAAATGCGCTCTTTCACAAAACCTTATTCGCTTGGCGTGAGTTCAACCATTAACAATTTTCATAACTAGGAGGAAGGTTTTGAAGTACGTACTTATTCCTATTTTTATCCACATTCTTTTTATCGATCCAAGCTACGCTCAGGAGCTTCAGGCCGTGGCGTCTCGCTTTAGTGAAAATGTCCGAAATATTGTTTTAGCAATCAGCATTGGTGCGTTGGCACTTGTGGGCGGCAAGATGATGCTTGGGAGTAAAGATGCAGGCCCTTTATTTGTTCAAGTTTCAATTGGCTTAGGGATTGTGACAGGGGCCCAGCTTATTCACTCGTTTATTGCTGATATTGCAGGCTAGGGAGGAACTTATGGTTTATTACCCAAAATTTTTATCCAACAAGCCTCGATTTTTTGGGCTTGGTGTAATGGATGTGGCGATTTTTGCTGGAGTTGTGAACATACTCAACTTTATAGGGCTTGAATTTGTCTTGTGTTTAATTATCGCCATTTTCTTAAGCGCTTTTAAGCTGATTCTTGAAAAGTGGGTTGATCTCACAGGGCTTTTTGTTTCATACCCTAAAATTCAAACTCTTGATTGGCGCGATCAAGTTGATAACTCAAAGGGGGATTTATGAGTTTTCCCCTTTATTCTCATAACGAAAATGAGCTGGTCTCTCTTGAAGGGACAAAATCCCAGTTTAATGAGTATCTTCCACCAGACTTAGAGCAAAAAAGTGGTGACGAGTTAAAGATGGCACTTGAATCTCTTGAAAGTGACCTGAGAACTCATGACTTTGGGAAGTTTTTAAAGCTCTATTATCTAGATGAGAAGTTCTACATAAATAGCGAACGATCTCCTTTTCTTGGAGAAGCGAAAATCACTCCTTCAAGTAACCCTCTTGAAACGTTCTTAGGAGGAGAGCTTGAGAACAATATTGAATTTTACGAGGATTACCTTCTCAAGAACACAAAATATTCTCGTTTGATAAGCGTTCTCACCCCTCCTGCTCAATTAAAAGAGCTAGAGATAAACTCTATTCTGCCCGAAGGTGTAGACTTTGTGATCCAGCTAGAGCGTTATGATAGCGCTAAGGCCAAGTCCTCACTTGACTTTAAGCGCCGGATAAACTTCACCAGTCTTTTTAAAGAGCTTAAAGATATCGATGGAGAGAAGGCCTATCACCAAAGTGAGAGTCTTCTAGAGGCCGTGACAAGTTCAGAGCTTTCTCTCTTTCGCTGTGAGTGCTTTTTTGTTGTTAACGCCTCAACTAAAGAGGAGCTTGATTTACTGACAAGAGAGATGCTTTCAAGTCTTAAGACCATAGACGCTAAGGCCATGATTGAAACCCGAGGGCTGGCTTATTTTTATTGCTCCCTTGTTCCTGGGGTTGATCCCAAGTTCAAAAGAAGCTTTGAGGTGACAAGCGAGTATCTCTCGTATTTGATTCCGTTTCATCAAGATCAGCTCTTAGATGAAGGAATTGAATTTAATTCCAGAAGTGGAGCACCCGTTAAGCTTAACCTCTTTGAACCGAGTGCTCATAACTACAATCTTTTAATCACAGGGTCATCGGGGCAAGGCAAATCAATGGTGGCCAATAAACTCATTTTTTACGAGCTAGAAAAGGGAACAAAGGTCGTTTGTCTTGATCTAGGTAACTCTTTTAGAAAAAATGCGCTTTATTATAAGGCGTCTATCTTCTCTCAGAGCTTTAACCCATTTCAGTTTAAGTCTGCGAGGTATCTGAAAGAGTTTATTCTTGCTTGTATGGATGAGAAGCTCTCTAAAAGTGAATCGGGTCGTCTTTTTGAAGCGATTGAGCAGGCCCTTGAAGATAATTGCCAAAGCTTTGATGAATTGATCATAAGACTTGAAGTCGATTTTACGGGGCTTAGGCATTATTTCTCTGAGATTCGAGAGTTTTTCACGAATAAGAGAACACAAACGCAAGACTTTACCTACTGTGACTTTTCAGATTACCCCGAGGCCATAAAAGCGCCACTGGTTTTATTTTTGATTGAGTATTTCAAAAACCTAGAAGGTCGAAAAGTCTTTGTTTTTGATGAGTGCTGGTCACTTTTAGAGAATAACTCTGATTATATTGCCGAATGCTTTAGAACTTTTAGAAAACATAATGCTTCGGCCGTGGCGATTTCTCAAAACTTGGATGATTTTAGTGAAACTCAGCTTGGTCGGGTGATCGTTCAAAACACTTATTTTAAGTTCTTCTTTCGCCAACACCTTTCGCCCTCAGAGTTTGTCACCAATCACTTAATGAAAAGCGTAGGGAATGTGCGAACTGTTAAGGGCCAATACAGTGAGTTTATGGCGTTTAGTGAAAGCTTCATTAAGCCCATCCGTTATTTGTCGACGCCACTTGAATACGAAATCTTCACAAGCGATAAAACGGATCAAACACTTATTGATGAGTATATGAGTGAGTGCGGCAGGTTTTTGGATTATCCCAAGGCGATTGAGAACTTCACAAAGATTAAATACCCAAATTGGAGGGAATATGCATAAAGCACTTTGCCTTATATTTCTCATAAGTTTTAACGCTCATTCTTTCTTAGGAGCAGGGGGTTCTGTTGGAGCTGTCTTTGATTTAGTCACAACCACGGCTAGTCAGCTCAATGAACTGGAAAAACTCGTCTCAAGTGCGCAAACGTACACAAAACAGATGAATCAATACAACCAGCTTGTTCGTGATGAGTATTTTAGAGCGCAGAGGGTACTTTATCTAAGCGAACAAGTTGCCAAAAAGAGGCAGGTTCAAAACCTTGGAAATCTTAATCGAGCGATTCGAGAATTAAAATCAAATATGAAAAATCTCGAATATGTAATGGAGAAGTATTCTATCGTTCAGGCCAAAGAGGTTCAAACCCATCAAGAGGTTGAATTAGAGAAAAAGCTAAACACTCACAAACAAGAGATCGCTAAATCTCAGCTAGAAGAGTCGGTGAATGCGAGCACTCAGTCTCGCTCAAATCAGCTAACTGCTCAAAATACGGCGCTCATTTATGAATCTCAGGTTGGGATGCATAATTCCCACCTTGAAGTGCTCAAAAACACCGCCACCACCAACCGCCTGATGGCCGAAAAAATGGAGCGAGAGCGTATAAAAGAGATGGGGCTAAGACGCTCTTATGGGATGAGGATTTCAAATGAGTGAAAATCTAATGAGTGATCTTCTTTTACTCAAAGCACCAAGTGTCTTTGGTCTCTATGAGCAGATCAATGAGATTGCCTTAGTTTTTGTCGCTCCACTTTTTTTGGTGGCGATCCTGATAGAGTTTTGTACCAATTTGGAGTTTTTTAGTGTTTTAAAGAAGCTTTTGTTTATTACGCTGTTTATTCACTTCTTTTATAGCATTCATACGCAAGGAGCAAACCTCTCACTTAAAGTCGCCGGTGAAACTCTTGAGAGGGTGAGTCCTAATAATCTGTTTTTAAGAAAATGGCATACTCCGAAAGTCACAACCACAGAGGATCAATCTTGGAGCTGGTTTAAAAAGTTCGCTATTCCCAATCTCAATGATTTTATCGGAACAGCGCTATATGTTGTCTCTCAAATATTTTTATGGCTGTTAAAGCTGATCTACTCGACGGTCTATCACCTCGTTTATGTCTTCTCTGGGATTACGGCCATTTTGTACTTTTTGGGTTGGACTCAAGATGCGCTGAAAGGAAGTTTTCAAGCAAGTGTCTGGTGCATGATTCTTCCCTTCGTGGTGGTTTCAATTCTCGCCTTAGTGGGAGGTTCCATTTCTCAGGATGCTTTTAGTGGAGAGCTGATCGCGGGAGATATTGACCAGCTTATCTGGCTTTTTGGCGTGACACTACTTTTATTAACTTCTCCAATGATGGCGTATGGAATGGTTAAAGGTGATGGCGTTCACGCATTTGGAGGGCAGTTGGCAAAAATGGGGATGATGGGAGTTGGTCATGCTGGAGTTGGTGTAGCTGTTTTATCAAAAGGAGCGAGATTTTCTAAAAATATGGTTCAGCGCTGGCGTCAACGATCAGAGGGTGACGGGGAAGAAGGAGAGGAAGGCGAGAGCAATGGAGCAAACGGAAGCCAAATGATCTCACCTCGCCAAAGCCGTGCCACTCAATGGGCCAAAAGACAGAGTCAAGGTGGAGATAAGCAAAATGTCCGCAGATATCTTAACAAACGAAAATCAACCTACAAAACAAGGGGGAAGAATAAATGAGCTATATGGATTTTGAGTCAAAAATGATGAAACAAAACCGCTATTTGATATGGACTGTTGTGGCGAGCATTTTAATCTTTGGGATCGGTTTCTCAGGACTGGCTTTTCAAAAGTCTTATTTTATTCAGCAAGGAGGTGACCTCTTTCAAGAAAGGATGTTGGCCGAAAATGTCTGCAAAGAGAGTTTTGTGTCTGTTGTGTCAAAAGCACCAAATCCTCATCTGGTGAGTAAGGGAATATTTAATGTTTTAAAAGAGAAAAGCTTTGAAATCGAGATGAAAGAAATTTTAAAGGTGGATTCTCTGGAGAAAGGGGCCTGTCGGGTGATCTTAGAAAGTGGCGAGGGACTTCTGGCCTTTAAAGTCACTCTTTTAGAGAGTTCGAGTTTTCCCTTTTACTACAAGCTCAATCAAATTGATGAATTGGCGCTTGATAAGGAGTGGTTATGAGTTTTTTCATACTACAGGGGCAGATCACTACACTTTTTTTAAGCTTACAGTTTTTAACGACTCTAAGCTTTCAAACTGAAATTGAAAGCTTCTTGTACGGTGGCTCAAAAGAGGATGTCTTCTTTGAAGTGACGAATCAAAATAAGACTCTAGCAATTAGGCCTCATCAAAAAAAGCGTTTCTCTAATCTTCTGGTCGTGACGAAAAAGAGAAGCTTTTATTTCAACCTTGCCTACGATGAAAAGAATCCCCACCAGTTTATCGATATAAAAATGGGGCAAAAAAATCACGCCTTTAAAGAGAAAATCGATAATAAAAATTATCAGATTATGGAAGGCGAAAGCTCTCTTTTGTTTGTGAATAAAAAGGATGCGCCAGTGAAGGTCAACACTCAAGAGGTAGAGCGAAAAACCTATATCTCAAAGGGAGTGCCCATACTGATAAATGGTGAGCGCGTTCTAAACTAAAACTTAAGGATCATAATATGAAAATACTAGCGATTATTTTAATCGTCTGGGCGAGTTCGCCCTTAAAAGCGCAAAACGCTCGGATTTCAAGGCTTGATGACACAAATGAGCTAAAGGCCGATGCCCTAGAAAAGCAAAATCAAGCGCTTCAAAGAATGCTTAAAAGACGACAAAAATCAGACCAGCTTATACGAAAGACTCAAAGAAAACCTATTAAACCTTATATCTGGGAATCAAAAGAGAAAATCTCTACGGGTAAGGTCTATCGGGGAATATTACTTAATTCCATTGTTTCAACAAATCTGGCCTCCCCCGTACTCGTTCGAGCTCATCCAGATCAGGGGCTACCTGTAGGGACAAAATTTGCTTGCAGGGGCGTGAGCCAAAATAAGCGAATCCAAACCCAGTGCGACACTATGATCACAGCAGAAAGCGAATTTAGAATCAGCGCTCAGGTTTTAAATACAGATGGAAGCGCAGGACTGGTTGGAGAAGTTGAGGATGGCAAGGAAGACATGCTCTTAGGCGCTCTGGCTTCAAATTTTTCTCAAGGAATGCTCTCGGCCGCTCAAGATCGAGTGAACTCACCTTACGGGAGTCGCTTAGACAGCAATTTTAGAAATCAAACCATGCAAGGGCTAATTCAAACAGGAGGCAGTGCCTCAGATCTTTTTCTAGATGAAATGCAGAGAGTGACTCCCGTGGTCACAGTGCCGGCCGGTGAAGAAGTCTTGATCTACTTTAAGGAGGCCGTCGATGAGTACTAAGCTTTTTATTTTTCTCTTATTTATTCTTTCGAGTTGCTCAAGTGTGGAAAGATCGGCGCTAACAGGGGCGATGGCCGGAGGAAGTCTCGGGGCCACAGGGGGAGCGGTCTTTTCTCCCACGGATGACTCCAGAGATAAAAACGCCTACCTCTTTGGCGTTTTAGGCTCTCTCGTTGGCGCTGGAATTGGCTACTTGCTATTTGAAAAGCCTCAAAACGATAAGCTTCAAAACCAAATGCTTTTAGAGAACCCGCCTTCACAAAAGAGACAGGAAGAGAGCAACGAACTGCCGCTTTTTGACTTTGCTCCAGAGCTTAAAGATGTGCGCCCCGAGGTGAGCTTTAAGCCTACAGGGCGCTACGAAGTGCCCTTAAAAGATGTTCCTCCAGAGCTTGAAGGAAAAGTTCGTCAGCAACACATCATCGAATATGAAGCAGAGGCCCGAACGATAGAGCTGGATAATAGAACCATTGAGATTAGCCCCTTTAAAGCGTGGGAAGTGATCTATGAGTAACCAAAATCAAACAGGAGGCATGGATTTTGGGACGAGTCTCTTCGATTTTATCGTCGAGCTAGTGATGACTGTTTTTAAGCTCTTGGGACTCATTTTAAAGATGATTTGGAAAAAAGCCTTCGCTCAAGGCGGTGAGATGAAAAAGGTCGAGCGAGATCAGCTAAGAGTTAAAAAGCAAACGAGCTGTAGCGCTTACTTTGGTGTTGATACGGCCAATAAAAGACCTGTTGAAAACACAACGATTGATTTCAAGATGCACAACTTCATTGTGGGGGCCTCGGGCTTTGGTAAAACAAATCTGATCACTCTACTGCAAGAAATGGCACTTAAAAGTGATAAGGCACTGATCTTCTTTGATCCAAAGGGCGACTTAGGAGCACTTAATAGCTTTAAAAAGCTCTCTGAGAAATGGGGGAGGACTTGTTATATTTTCTCAGAATACTATGAGGATTCAATCGCTTTAAACCCATTAAAAAGCGGCACCATCTCTCAAATTTGTGACCGGCTAATGAGTTCTTTTGAATGGTCTGAGCCTTTTTATGAAGACTGCTGTACTGAGGCGCTGCTTAAAGTTTTAAAAGAAATTAAAGGACGTGAACAAGTTATTACCATCCAAAGAATCTTGGAAAAGCTCAAAGGTCTGCACGATGACAATATCAAGGGGCTGATTACAAAACTTGAGCTGATCCACGAAAGCCACTTTGGAAATATCCTCTCAGATGATGAGGCCTTCACACTACAAGAGATTAGAGACAAAAAAGTCTGTCTGTATATTGGGCTTTCAACTCAAGGCTATCCAAGAACGGCGCCAGCTATTGGGAAAATTTTATTTTATGAGCTAATGAATAGCTCTTATGGGGCCATGAAGATAAATGCAGACGAAGCCGCCTTGAAAAATCCCATAAGTGTGTTTTTTGATGAGTTCGGGGCACTGATTAGACCTGACTTCATAGAGCTTCAAAACAAGTGCCGAGGAGCAGGGATTGAGCTAACTGTGGCCGTGCAAACGCCTGCAGATATTGATCGAATTGACCCCTTTCTGACGAAACAAGTGATCGAGAATGTCGGAAATACCTTCATCTTAAAGCAAAGAGTCCAAGAGTACGCAAGCTTTCTATCTGAGTCTATCGGGACAACTATCACCAAAAAGCAAACCTATAAGATTGAAGAGGGCGAGGAAACTGAAATGGGAAGTGAGCGCGAAGTTCACGAGATGCTGGTTCACCCCGACATCATTAAAAGTCTGCAAGTTGGTCAGTGCATCTGGCTTCAACAACAACCCCTAGGGGTTCGTTTAATGAACCTTAGAAACTCAAAAACCACATTGAATGACAATTTTGTCTATATAAGAAGACAAGAAAACAAGGAGGACATAGAGGATGGAATTTGCAAGAGGAGCGGAAGTTCAATACCTGACGCCGCTAAAGAAATGGAGGCTACTGGACTTGAAAACACTGAGGGAGGAGGGAGATTACCCAGGATCGGAAGCGAGCTTTAGAAGATTTATTTTAACCAGCCAAAAAAGAGGAATCGTTAAGGCCATAACGGAGCGCCACACTCAAAGAAAAGTTGTGTATTTAACGCGAAATGGTGAAAGGCAAATTGGAATTGAAAAAAGCGCTATCGCTGTGAACGGGGAAACTTTTAATCACGATCGCTTACTTGCTGTCGTGACAAAAAACTTTTTAGATTTTGATTGTGTCGAAGACGTTGTTTTAGAGCATGACCTGATTCGAGGCAAACGTGTCGGTGAGATTAAAGGCCATGTCCCAGATGCTGTGATCTATATGACCAGAGGCAAAAAAAAACTTACGATCGCTTTTGAGTTGGAGCTGACCTTGAAAGACAAGAAGCGCTATCTCGATAAAGCTCGCTACTACAAGGACTCGGCCATCTATGATTATGCCCTTTATTACTTCTATAGCACTGGAGTCTATAAGAGTCATAAAAATGAAATCTCAAAGACTCTTGGGTCTAAGACGCTAGAGAAAATCTTGCTGGCCAAGAATACGAAGCTCTTTAATCCTGACTATAAATTTTTAGAAACGAGCATATTTTATCAAAACGAGGAGGTGTTAATTGGAGAGGTGTTTTAGGTGCACAGAGGGCGAACGGATGGGGAACGAAGACTCAACGGATACGACTCAATTTTCTGAGAAGGCCCGCTAAGTCGTTGAGATTTAATCAAAATCGCGCACGAGGAAACTGACTTCCCACACCCAACAAGTAGTGTGTAGGAAGTCAGCTTCCCGCGCGCGGGAGAAGAATAAAATCTAAGAGCGGGCCAATAAAAATAAGGAGGAAGAGATGGAAAATGGGTCTTTGGGGCTTCGCCGAAAAAAAGGAAGGAAGAGAAAAAATGAGAAGAAGGAGTACATATTAAATACTAAGAAGAGCAAGTTTTTTGTGAATCTAAGTGAGGATAAAAAGTCGTTAGAGATGGTTTTTGATTTGCTTGTAAAGGCCAATAAAAAGGAGCTCGGACGTGAAGTTTTGTTTCAGGACATGGCCATATATGCCCTAAGCAAACTCAATAACAAGGACGTTGAAAAGCTTCAAGATAACTCCCTCTCTGAGATGGAAAGAGTTCAACAAACTCTAAAAGAATACAACAGTAAGAACGGGACAAGTCTTGAGCTTGGGGAATTTTTAGTCAAGAAGCTTAATATAAATTAAGAAGGGGGAGTTATGACAGAACAGCTTGAATCAATCGTTATTTACGGTCGTCTAGGGAAAACACCAGAGTTTAGGTACTCAAAAAATAAGGATATTCCGATGTGTTTTTTAGACGTTGCTGAGAACAAAGAAAGCGAAGAGGACACCACTTGGCATAGGGTGATTGTCTGGGGAGAGCAGGCCGAATACTACAGCTCTCGGCTCAAGACAGGCGTCGAATTTTTTGTGCAGGGCCGTAAACAGCTAAGAAAATTCACCGATAAAAATGGTGAAGCACGTCAAGTAGAAGAAATCAAAGCAAGGCTTGTGGGCTTACCTTACGGAGTTTAAATGGGAGTGCCGTAATGAAGAGCTAGAAAAGGGAAGTGAATTCAGGATAAGGAGATTTTAATGGAGAAAAATTGTATAGAGAATGCTTACAAAAGCCCTGCTACACAGTATAGTAGGTCTTGTGGGGGAACTTACCCCGACGAGCTCTTTAACAATTTAAAATGGATGACGACTAACGAAGCTGCGACTTATTTGAGGAAGTCTGTCAATGCAATTAGAACGGCTGTATGTCGTGGACATATACGGCCTAGAAAATTCAGAAGACGGCTATACTTCAAAAGGAGTGAACTTGATCGACTTATTGAAACCTCATAATTTCACCAGGAGGTTTTTATGGCGATCAGATGTTACGAAAAAAATGGAAATAAGTTGTATCAGGTCTATGTTAACTTAAGAAGTAAAATTGACTTGAAGCTTAGAGTCCAAAAAACAGTTTCCGACTTAAAGTCGCTATCGTTAGCAAGACGAGAAGAGAATAGAATACACCAAGAGCTGGGTAAGAAGTTGATGGAACTTGAAGGCTTGTGTGAGACTTGGGAGTCTGTGATTGATAAGTGGGAAGAAGAAGCCAAAAGTGGCATTCTTGGTACTTACAATTCAGCCACCATTATGGATCATACGGCCAGTCTAAGAAATTGGACTAAAAGTTGGCTTAAAATCCCTGCGTCTGAGCTTGGTAAGGCGAATGGCCGTGACTTGATTAAAAGAATGACCAATGCGGAGAAGTCTATTAGCTTCATTAAAAAAGTTAAAAACAACGTGAATGTGGTTTATAACTTTGGAATTGAAGAAGGCTTTATCAAGGGAGTTAACCAATCTCCTGTTTATGGAATTAAAATTCACCATAAGCAAGAGAAGGTGCCTGACATACTTTCACTAGAAGAAATTAAGAAATTTCTCTTTGAAGCAAGAAGGCAACAACACCCTTGGTATCCAATTTGGTCGGCGGCTCTTTTAACAGGGATGAGAAACGGTGAGTTGTATGCCCTTGAGTGGGGTGATGTGGACTTTGAAAATGAGATTGTTCGTGTTTCAAAATCATTTAATAAGAGAATCAACGAGATTAAGAGTACCAAGGCTGGATATTGGAGAAATGTGCCAATGTCACCTGAACTTAAGAACCTCTTAATTTCTCTTAAGTCTTCCACCGAGGACAAGTTCGTGCTTCCAAGATTCAATGATTGGAGGCGAGGGGATCAATCAAAGGTTTTAAAAATGTTTTTGGTTGGAATAGGCCTTCCCAAAATCAAGTTTCACGCTCTAAGAGCGTGCTTTGCTACTCAGCTTTTAGCTAAAGGTACACCACCAGCAATTGTGATGAAGATCTGTGGTTGGAGAGATTTGAAAACCATGGAGTTTTACATTCGCGTTGCCGGCGTTGACGAAAAAGGAGCTACAGACTGCCTTAACATTCTGCCTTCAGATGCCGAGGTTATGGAGAATGTGGTTAACCTTTTTAAGCATTAAAATAACTAGGGGGAAGGGCTTTTGCTCTTCTCCCTAGTTGTGACAAACAAGATTCGTTTTGTTATAGTCACTTTCTCCGAAATCTTCTACTGACTACGTGGTTTCAAGAGGATGGAGAACAAATTTTGGTAGTATTATAGGTTTAGATAAAAACCATAGTACGGAGAAAGTTATGAGTAAGAAAAGAAGAAAAATTTCAGAAATTTTTGAAAAAGTTGAAAAAATTAACAACTGGAGACCTAGTAAAAAAGACCTAGAGGAACTCGCCGAAGTATTGAATGAACCATCAGAAGAGAACGGTGAAAAAGTCCCTATGGAAAAGATAGCTAGTGCCAACAAAAAGGATGGTTCTGTTAATGGCATCGAACAGAATAGGATTTAGACAATTTCTAAATAAAGTAAAGGAAGGTCAAAAAGTTGATATTATAGTTGATTCAAATATCCTAATTGCACTTTTTGATCGTGTACATTCAAGTCATGATGAAGTGAGAGACTTTTTACAGGATCTGGATAGCCAATGTGAGGTTACCTTCTATACGACAGTAAATACAAAAGCAGAGTTCTTGGATTATCAACGAAGACGTTATTTGACGTGTGGAGTGATAAGTCTTGTTGAAGAAAACCAGGATATAATCAAAATTTCTTCAAAAGCGCGGGCCGGTATAAACAAAACTTTGGCTAATAGAAATAATCGTTTACAGCGTGAAGAGAAAAAACAAAAAGAAATTGAAGATTTTAATTCAGATTTAAACTACTTCTATGATCGTGAACTAAAAGATATAAAGAAATCTTTTAGGGCTCGTGATATTGAAAATGAAGCTGGTTGGCTAAA
>Ga0136604_1000650_pt1 | contig 16953 bp, 15 predicted proteins | sample AntRauFillE10628_FD_104928 | JGI IMG/M metagenome (GOLD analysis project Ga0136604, IMG submission 104928) | Saline lake microbial communities from Rauer Islands, Antarctica - Metagenome Filla E10 #628 | ecosystem: Environmental > Aquatic > Non-marine Saline and Alkaline > Saline | place...
AAAAAACATTATTATACGTTAGATGTGGTTTATACAGCCATGGAAACCTTGGATGATGTAGAACAAATTAAAAGTAAAAAATAATATGGCAACTCAAAAAAACGTAGTGGTGGCAATCAAAAACGATCACACTGAATACCTAGCAGCAACAAGTTTAAAAAAGCTTTGTAACAAAACCGGATGGGATTATGAAAAGAATTTAAAAAATCGTAAACTTCCTATAGTTCATAGCGGTTATATGATTGAGCGTTTAGTTCTGAATTGATTTCATAGTTTTTTTGGTTAAAAGTGAAAGGGGTGGCTGAAAAGTCGCCCTTTTTTTGTGCAGCAGATAAAATATTGAGGTATATAGAAGTATATATAGGTAGTTGATAGTTTGAAAATAAGTATTTATATTGCAGTAAATTAAACCTCAGCAGCATGGCTTCATTCACACCAGATGAAATAATTGAGTTAGTAAAGTACAAAGTTAAACACAAAGATAAGTGCGAGTGGATCAAACAAGCGCAAGAATATAACACCAAACTACTAGCCTTAGTAGATGGAAAAAACTTTCAAGAATTACTGAGCCAAGTAACCCACATCGAAAAAAGTGACGACAAATTTAAAGCACGAAAGAAATACAGCAAATCAATAAAGGATCTGAATGAACGTTTATTAAGACCTGTAGAAAATGTGTTCACCGCCACTGGTGGAAGCCGTGAGTTCAAGATGAGCGAGGTTCAAAACAAAAAGGTTATGAGCGAGCTGACTTATTGCCGAGGTGGAAAGTCTATGGCTAAATACATGAGCACAGTTTGGAGGCATACCTACGTGGTGGATCCTCAAGGCTTGATGTTCATGGAAGTATCTGAGGACGGTGAAAAAACCTATCCAACGTACAAATCAATTCAGAACATAATTTACTACGAGCCGAAAGGTCAGTTGGTAGATTACGTGATATTCTATAAAGGTAAAGTTGAAGTTACTGGTCGGGTGCTAGATTGCTACAGATTTGTAGATGATCTAAATGACTTCACTCTAATTGGTGAGGATATTAATTCGATTAGAATATCTGAGGAAATGTCAGTTGGTGCTCATAATTTCAAGGTGGTGCCTGCGGTAATTAATTCGGATATTGAGGAAGTTGGTACAAATACAAAGCTATCTTTAATAGACAAAGTTACCGAGATCCAAGAAGAGTACCTTCGTGACAAGTCAATTCTGACTTTAGTAAAATTCCTTAATGGTTTCAAAAGCTTGATCCGTCCACGAATTGTTTGTCCGGAATGTAGCGGATCTGGAAAAGACGGATCAGGTGAAGATTCATGTAGCAAATGTGAAGGTACAGGCTTTCTTATCAATCGAGACATCACTGATGAAATAGTCCTACCAATAGACTTAAACAATCCGGAACAGCAGATCCCTAACGCTGCTACAATAGCCACATGGTTTGGTTTGGATAAAGAAACGTGGGATCAATACCGAGATGAACTACAGGTGTTAGAAATTTTGATGTACGAAGCTTTGTGGGGTACTCACATGCAGAACCAAACAAATAAAACCGCAACAGCTAAGTTCATAGATACTCAGCCAGTAATCAATAAGCTTAATTCCATATCGGACAACGTTGAGTTCGTGGAACAAAAGCTTAGTGAGTATTTGGCTACGTTTTATTTCCCTACGCTTTCAGTCGATCAGCCAAAAGTCATTATCAATTATGGTCGTAGATTTATTATAGATCCACCAGAAGCTTTATTGGATGCCTACACTACAGCCAGAGAAAAAGGCTTAAACAGTGTTATTCTTGACAGAATGTATAATGAGTACCTAACTGCAAAGTATAAAGGTGATGAAGAGCAGTTAATGGTGTCTATAAGGAAGTCAAAAGTCGAACCTTACATTCACTATACCGCGGAGCAATTGAGGTCAACCATGAACGCTCAAGTGGCTTTACAAAAAATACTCTTTAATGAGTTTTGGAAGCAATTGACTAATGAGGAAATAAGAAACAATGAGGTTAAAACCTTGCAGAAGCAATTTGAACAATTTGTTTCAGATAAAAATATCATTCAAGAGCCAGTCGAGCCAAAGCCTGACAAAGAAGATCAAGAAGTAGAAGGAGATCCAACAGAAGAATAAATTTTAACTTTAAATAATAGAGCAATGAGCATGAAAGTAGCAAACGTATTCAGATACGTTATTGGAGCAAACGGAAAACCAAACAAAGACCATAAATCTTTGAGCCGTGAGAAAGTTTTACTTGAGGAAGATTACATAAAAAAGATGAATAAGGCTACGAGTCAAAACGGATTGGAAGCGAAAGTCCTCACAAAAGAAACTGAGCAGTATTACAAAGAATGTGAGAAGATCAATGAAGAGCGCAAAGAGAAGGCTGAGGAAAGAGCACTTGCAGCTCAACTTGGTTTGAGTGATCGTATTCAAAAAAGGGCACGTAAGTCCACGCCTGAAAATAAAGAGGACAAGAAGTAATCATTTAAAAAAAATTAGTTATGCCAATTAAGAATCTGACTAACATTGAAAAAATGTTAAATCTTGAAGCAGGTTCGCTTCAAAAGGGAATAGAATCAGAGGACGATATTTCAGTAGAATTACCGGATTTGGTAATTAGGACAAAAGAACAAGAGGCTGAGTTTGAAAACAACTTGGATCAACAGTTCAAGCGCAAGTATGACGATGGAAAAGAAAAGGGTGTAAAGGATCTTATTAACGAAAATATTGAGCAGTTCGGTATTACGTTAGACAATGAGAAAAAAACATTCGAGAACTTTGCCAAAGCACTTGAGGATAAATACAAAAAAGAAGTCGGCAAGCCAAAAGACAAAAAGCTTGAGGAACTGGAAACAGATAACCAAGCACTTCGTCAAAATCTGGAATCAGTTCAGTCACAGTTCAATGAATTTAAGACTGAAACTGAGCATAGTAAAAAGAACTTGAAAATAGACCAAGAGATTGAGTCAGCAATTCCAAAAGAGGGGTTGGGTATTGATCGAGAGGACTTCAAAATCTTGTTTAAAAGCAAGCACCAATTTGATCTGGACGACAACGGAAAAATACTTGTAAAGAACAAAGATGGCGACATATTCAAGGACGAAAAAACACGAAGTCCGTTAGAAGTGAACAGAGTAATGGAATCATTTTCTTCTCCTTATCTGAGCAAACAAAAAGGCACAGGCGGTCAAGATGATGGTTTAGGTACTGGTGGAGCAAAAACTTCATACGATAAATTTGCTCAAGAAATGGAGGATAAAGGGCACAGAGAGGGATCCGAAGAGTTCCAAAGAGAATATAATAACAGAGTTTCAGAAGGTACAATGGAACTTTAGTTGTAAGTAATTAGTAAAATATGTATATTAGATCTTTCGATACAGAGGTTAATTGTATCAAGGCGCATCTAAAAAATCAATAATTTTTTTTAAACCTTAAACAATTAACGAAATGCCAAATTTCACCACAGCAAATCTAGTCAAAGCGCAAGCTATAATGACACAGATGTTCAACTCAGGAGAGTTGAGATACCGTCAGCCAGCATCGTTCTTACAGTTCGTGCAAAACACTGACATAATGATCCCAAGTCACAAGCAGTTGAGAACAAGAGAAGATAGAACGGTGGAAGCCAACTATTTTGCTAGATCTCAAAGAAGCTTGCAGTCAGCAAGAGCGCACAATCACACAGGAGCAAGAGGCGATTCATCAGTATTGACTCCAAGTTGGGATGTTTATGCGGATACGTTCAAAATGAGTTTGAAGCAAGCGGATAACTCAGTGTATTCAATTGAGCAGCAATTAGCTTACGAGATCGGTCAAGTGATCGCAAACTTTGCAGAAGGATTAGAGACAGCAGCAGTTGACTACCTGTTTAACAACAGATCTCAGGTCAACACTTATGGCTCTCAAGGATCTTTCAACGGAACTCAAAATTTGTTTGAGATTGCGGAAGCAAATGAGGACAGAGGTGTTCAGATCATTAAATCAGCCATGGACTTTAATAAGTACCAAGGAATGAATTACGTGATCTTCTGCGACACAATTTTATACGATAAGTTTGAGTTCTTTGCGAATCAAGGTTCCGGAAACTCTCAGAACTTAACGTTCCAGTATTCAAACACGACTTTCGTAAAGTCAATTGGATTGGATGCTAAGGCAGCAGGTTTAGCTTCTCCGTACACTAAAGGATTGGCGATTGCAGTGCCTGCAGGAATGATAGCTTCTTTAGATTGGATTCCTCAGCAAAACCGTCAAGGTATTGTGACTAAAGAGAACGTTTACGGTTCATTGATCAATCCGGTTGATGGATTAGTTTACGGTACTCACAGTTACGAGGAAAGATCTAATGAAACAGCTTCAAACGGATACTCTCAAGATGTGAAAACTGAAATGGAAGTTTCAATTGACATAGCTTTAGAGCACGCCCCATTGACGACTGCAAATGAGACTCCGTTACAAGCGTTTGCTATCGTATAAATGTTTGATGTAACGAAAGCCATATCAAAATTGGAAGGATTAGTGGGTTGGAAACAGCCTACTAATTTTCCATTTGAACTTACCAGTCCGCTTAAAGCAAGCACCAGTGGAAGGTTCGTGACCGATAATGACTTTGTTAAATTAGGTTTCATAAAAGACACTCAAGAAAATCCTTCAATAACTGAGGCAAACTTCAATTTATTGCTAGAGGATTTTACTAGAAGAGGCATTGTGGATCTACTTGACAAAGTATTTGACGAGCCAGATTTTTTAGATCGTCAATTGCTTTTCAAAAACACAAACAATAAGGTAGAAACCGAGCCATTCCCGACAACGGATGGTTTTGTTGGTTATCAGTTAGAGCCACCTCACTACCGGACGAACTATGCGTTTGAAATAAGCAGAGTAATTTTAGAGTTTAGAAATTTCCCTAACGACATAAAGCTTTTACTTTACAATAGTGCTAAAGATACAGCAATAAAAGAAAGTGAAGTGATTACCGTCACCAGTGAAAACCAAGTAGTCGAATTAGGTTGGATACTAGACGACACAGAAGGTCTTTACAGAGGGGAATACTTCTTAGGCTATAGAACTGCGGATACTGAACTGCAGCCAATCAAAAGGGAGTTTGAATCGGCTGACATAGCAAGTCACGTTAGAGGTCTTTATATTCATCCAATCTACTCGCCACAACCAAGCACAAATTTGTTTGATTTGGAGAACATATATAACGTTGAAGAGACATGGGGGCTTAATATTGATTTGTCTGTTTATAAAGATTACACTGATTTGATTATGCAGAACAGTAGGATTTTTTCGGCAGCACTTCAAAAGAGCATCCAAGTTAATGTTATGGAAAGCTATTTATCAACAACACGAAGCAACAGGGATCAGCGAATAGCGGATGATATGCTTAGGAAGGTGTTGGTTGAACTGAATGGTATTTCAACTCAAAGCTACAGTTCGCAAGGATTGAAAAATGCTTTAGAGTCTGAAATTACAAACATGAAACAGGAAGTCCGCAAACTGATAGATGGGTATTCAAACAGAAACAAGGTACAAGTTGTAACAAGAAGCTAATGACAGGTATTGATACAGTCATATCGAATATTAAACGAAGCTTTGAAGATAGCCTTTGGAAAAATCTAAACACAACCTATTATGGAAAGGTGTTCAGAAATGAGGTTGCTTTAGGTAGCGGATCAAGCAAGATAGTAGCTGAGATCTTCGATGAAACAACCGGAGATTACAAAGACGTAATGTTTGATGATACAAAAGATGCTTTGTGTTTTTTTGATATTGGTGAGTTGATTACTGGATTAGCATTAGGACAACAGCCATTGAGAACTTTGAGAATTGTTTTCGTGGTCAACTTAGAGGCGGTAAACGGCAATTTTGAAAGAGACACCGAATCAGCTTATCTAAGCGTACTTAGTGTTTTACGAACCCAGCATAACCTTGAGTTTGAGGTAGAATCTATACAGACAGGTGAGGCAGCTTACAGTGGTCTTAATACTGATAGATTGAAGCAATACAACATTCAGCCGTACCATACTTTTGCTATAGTTGGGAAAGCTAAAATATTTTACAATAACTGCTAAATTTAAAAAGAAATGAGCAATCCATTAAGTTGTTTAAAAACACAAAAAAACATAGGAACTTCGTCTTGTAAGAAGTTGCCTCAATTACTCAAAGGGATGATTACAACGTCTGCAGATTTCAGTATCGCAGAGGACGATGTAAATACGTTAGCCAACTGGCAGGACGGTATCTTTGCGACCTATAAAAGGAATAGAATTTTTTACTGGCCAGTAGCTGTAAACTTGGAGAATCTTAATGAGGAATCCGTTTATGAGGAAACGCCGTTGAGCACAATGAACGTTCGTGATGGTCGGTACAGGTTCAGAGCAAGCTTTCAAGAAAACCTTGAATTACATAAATCAATGTTCACTCACAAAAATTTTCAAGGTCGAATTTTCTTAATCGACATTGAGAATAAAGTGGTAGGTACTAGAAGAGAAGACGGATCCTTCGCAGGTTTCACCTTGGATCTTTTAAATCCGGAAAAAATGACTTTTAACGATGGGTCAATCGTAAGTAAGTCAATGGTTTATATCTCCCTTCAAGATAACCTTGAGTTGGATAAATTTGGTCGTCAAATCGAAGGTGGTTTTCTTAGAGGACTTCAAAGATTGACTGATGCAAGCTTAACTATTGTAGGAACTCCAAGTTCCACTGAAATTGTAGTGAAAGTTACAAATGCATTGGACAATGAGCCAGTTCTAGGATTAAATGACGGTGACTTCGTATTGACTGACGGAGCCGGAACAGCACAAACGATTTCGTCTGTAGTTGAAAGCACATTGGTTGAAGGTCAATATACTTTATCTGGTACAGCGTTGGTTTCTGGTATATTGGATTTGGCTTCGCCAGATACTATCAGTGTCAAGGGATTTGAAGGTATTGCGCTTGAAATAACTATATAATCTACTTATGAGAGAAGTAAAAATATCTTATAATAAGGAGGTTGAAGTGCCTACGTTAAAAGAGTTTGCCGATATTCACGGCAAACACTTTTTAATATTTCCAGAAAAGGAAAGAGAGGAAAAAATTGAAGAATCTTACAAAAAAACATTTGGAACTGATGCCAAAAAAGAGCGGAAAAAAGTACCCGAAAAAAAAGGGAAGCAAAAAAAAGTAGAGGATAATGAGTTTAGACAAGATAGCGAGGAAACTGAGGGAACTGGATCTAATTGAGATCGCAGAAAAAGCTATTGTCAAAAACGACTCAAGCCTTATTAAATACAACACGGACGAGCAGCTATTCCAAAAGGGAATAGACTCGCTCGGACGTTCTTTAAAAGAGTACACGCCCACCACTAAGTTTCTCAAGAGACTGAAAGGGCAACCAACAAACAGGACTACTCTAAAAGACACAAATAGGTTTTATGAGGGCTTTGAATTAGACAGTAAACATTTCCCTTTTGGCATTACCAGTACCGACAGTAAAAAAGAAAAGCTTACTGAAAAATACGGTGATGAAATATTTGGACTAACGGATGAAAATGAGAGCGAATACTTGGATGAAAAAATTGTCGATGAAGTCTTGGATCAAGCAGAAGATAAGATACTTTCTGCTTTTACCATATTATAAAAGCTGCAGTACATTACCGCTTCAAAGATTCATTGAGATAGTAGCCACCAAAAATTACAACCTGCTTAAAAAAGGCAAGTCAATATTCACATCCGATAGCCTTTCATTAGAGGTCTGGTCAGATATTCTTTTAGAATACTCGGAACTGGATAAAAATGCTGAGGTAGCAAACAATTGGGATAAGGTTATAGCACTTCGTCAGCTTCAAAATAGCTACACAACTATCAAAGCAATGATCCGGTTACTGCATATAATTACTCCAAGTGATGCAAAGCATGGTAATACCGCAAATCAGACGATTGAGGAACTTAAATTGATGGGGTATAACATAGACACCACCAATAGTGAAAAGTACGCTGAGAGCCTTAAAAAAGCCGACAAAAAATCAAACAGTTTAGTGACTTTAATCCGGATGAAAAATAATGAAATTAAAGGTGAAAGTGAGGAATCAAATATTGACTTCGATCAAATTATAGCTATGCTACAGCTACATTTTCACGATATAAAAGAAACGATAACAGTTAAACGATACATAGCTTGCAAAAACTTAATCAAATCGAGATCCAAGGAAAAGTCAAAAGCAAAATAACCAGATTTGTTAAGGTATTACTTAACACGATCATAGCAAGGTTTATTTTAGCTTTTTTGTACGTGGTGGTTACTTTTGTAGTGTTGATGCCAGTTGGTGTTTTTTTGTCACTACTCAATATCGACTATAAAAAAACATATCTTCGTTATTTAAAATCCATAGATAATTTTCAAGCATGGCTAAGATAGAAAGAAAAGCATTAATATCCGATGAAGCCATTAGAGCACCATTGGAAACAGCAGAAAACGTAGAAAAGCTAATCAGTTCTATTGAAAAACTTGTTTCTAGTGGTAAAAAATCCAACGTGATACTGGAAACCGCTAAAAGTTCCAAGGAGTTAAACACGGAAACCAAAAAACTATCTGACAGCCAAAAGGAATTAGAAAAAATTGACAAGCGAATTGCCAAAGAAATGGATAAGGGCAACGATACAATAATCAAACGTCAAGCAGCACTCAAGAAACTCCAAAAACGAAACCGTGAAAACGTCAAAGAAGAGTTGGCTAGGCAAAATGCCATGAAAGGTGCTTTAGGAACTGAGGAAAAACTTCGTCAAAGCAATAAGGATCTACGTGCTGAGCGAAAAAAGCTAAACATTGAAACCGATGAAGGAGCAGCTAGGTTAATCGAGATCAACGATGAAATAGACACAAACACGAAGTCTCTAAAAGGTTTATCCGACAGCTATACTAAGCAGAAAATGAAGATCGGTGATTATCGTGGTCAGCTTCAAGGGCTACTGGTAAACATGGAAAGCCTTTCTGGTGCAAAAGGTGGTTTGTTTGGTTTGTTCGCAACCATTACCGGAGGATTAGGAAAAGCAACAAAAGCTTCATTAAGATTTATAGCTACACCTATAGGAGCGATATTAGCAGCCATTGTCGTAGCTGTTGGAGCCCTTGGGGCAGCTTTTACTTCCAATGCTGAGGGAGCAAAGTTTTTTAATGAGGTAATGTCTGGTATTGGTGATGTTCTTGACTTCCTGTTAGGTCGTTTTGCCATGTTCGGTAATGCAATAATCAAATTACTGAGTGGTGACTTTTCCGGAGCAGCAAACGAAGCGAGTAAGGCAATCAGTGGATTAGGCGAAGGTATGAAAGATGCTTATAATGCAGGTGTTGCTTATGAAAAATTACTGAGAGCAATTAAAGACCAAACGATTGAAAATACTACAGCAGTAGCAAGGCTACAATCTGAACTGGATATTTTAAACCAACGTGCCGGTGATGCAACGATCTCATTAAGGGAGCAAAACAAAGCAGCTATAGCTGCAGCAAGAGCACAAATAGAATTGACTGAGCAAAAGTTAAAGCTTAGTAAAATGGAGCAAGAAAGGGCTCAAAGAGATTTTGACAAAGCACGTAAAAATGAGTCAGCAGATATAAAAGCTAAGGAGCAAGCACTGGCTGATGCTACTGCTTTGGTTATTGAACATGAGTCTGAAAGAACCATGGCACTGGCTGAAAACGTCACACTGAGACGACAGATACGGCAGGATGAAGGTGAAAGATATTTAGATTTCTTGCTTGACAATTTCGATAACGTCAAAATGATTAATGAGCGGATCATTGCTAATGAAAAAAAAGCACTCGAAGAAAGAAAACAGCTTTTATTTCAGACTTCGGATCTTGGAGTAAAAGCGTTTGAAGAGCAAATTGATTTGCTACAGCAGTTCACGGATAAGACTATTGAGGCTGACAAATTATTGAGTACAGTTGATAGCACAGCGTTGTACGAGGCTGTAGAAGCATTAGGAATGAGTGATGTTCTTAATGGTAGATTATTAGAAGTTTTACGTGATCGTAGAACAGCAGTACAAGATCTTGAAGAGGCTTACCGTGAATTACAGGATAGCCAAAACATATTAGAGCCAATTGAAAGAAGAGGTGGTGAAGATATGATGCCGGAACTTCCAGATACCTTACCAATGATTAAACAGCAATTAACAGCTGAGGAACAAGCTATTCAAGACAGTTACGACAAGCGAATAGACTGGTCTGAAGGACTTAAAGAGGCGTTAAAATTTGCATTAACACAAGGGCTTCAAGAAACCATTGCGTTAGTTCAAGAGGCTACTCAAGGTCAACTAGACTTTGTGAACAGTAAGCTTGACAATTTGGAAGAAAGAAAAGAGCGAGAACTTGAAATTGCCGGACGTAATGCTGAGGAAAGAGCAGAAATTGAGGAAAAGTTTTTTCAAGAGCAACAGGAACTTGAGGAAGAAAGAGCAAAACTGAAAACCAAGCAAGCGAAACTTGACAAAGCCAGTGCGTTAGCAAGCGCAATTGTGAACACCGCTCAAGGTGTTTCGTCAGCGTTGGCGCTTGGACCATTTGGAATACCGTTGGCAATACTGATCGGGGCATTAGGCGCAGCACAAATAGGAGTGATAGCATCACAGCCTATACCACAATTTTCAGAAGGTACTGACAGTTCACCAGAAGGATTAGCAGTAGTAAATGAAGAGGGTGGGGAGTTGATGGAGAAAAACGGTAAATTTTCCATGGTGAAAAGCAAGGGAGCAGCATTAACTTACCTACAAAAAGGCACAAAGATTCACACAGCAAAAGAAACTCAAGACCTACTTACCAGTGGTCTTAGTGGCGGTATATCTATGAAAAAAGCTGAGGAAACAAACGGGCTAAATTCAGCAGCAATAATCAAAGAACTGAGCTCAATAAATAAATCAGTTAAAAGCCAGAGGCAGTTCAATATGAACGTTACGTCAAAAGGCGTTGAGAGACTTCTAAGAAACGGTCAAAATTATACTAAACTTATTAACTCAGATTTCAAATAATGGCACTAAAGATACAATTAGCTACTGCAGATCAAGTATTAAACTGCAAAGTTGATCCGGAAGGGTTGGTGGACTTTGAACTTGAGTTAAAGAGAAGTTCTGAGCATGATGGGCTATTTTATGAGTTTGGTGTAAATCTTAAATTCTTTAAAGAAGGACGTAGGCTGATTAGAGATATTTATGAAGAATTTGGTATTGACGGAAAAATAGAAATACGAATCTTCGAGTATCAGCCAAACAAGTATAAGTTTGAAAAAATATACATTGGTCAGCTTAGATTACAGGATTACGAAATAGATGAAATTGGTGTTACTATTAATGTAGAAGAGGACTCAATTGAAAGATCGTTTATAAATCGAATTGAGCAGGATAACAGCGTTCCTATGACATCTTCGGTTACGGTACCACCACGTATTATACCTCAGCAGTTAAAGGGCACACCAACTTCTGCAGACATATTTAAGCAAGTAAGTTTTTTAGTTTTCAATTTTGACGACAACACAAACGGTCAATCCAGAAGCGGAAAAGCATTTGTTATGTTCGATCTTGGAAGCAAAGAGGTTGAGGAATTTGAATCACTTGAGCAGGGGGGATTAACTTACGCTACATCTGAATACGATGCAGTTCAGTTTTTGGAAATTCTACCAGAAGAGCAAGGTAAATACGATTTTGATTTCAGAATACGACACGCTTTTTCTATTATTGGTAGGCTTACCTCTGGAACAGATGTTGACGTTGGTGCTAGTTCTACTCACACGCCACCAATTACGATAAAATGTTTTTTTGAAATACGTAATGAAAACAATAATACTATTCAGAAAACTCAGATTGGTCCTACGTTTGACAGCGAGGTAAATGCTATTCAAGGATTTGGAGATGATACAGTAATATTTGATTTTGAGGACATGGTTTACTCAGTCACTGGCATTGATATGCTGCCTAAATATCGAGCGTATTGTTATTACGAAGTTGAGTTAAGCAGCGACAGTTTTAACGTTGCCGGATCGCCTGCTAGGGTAGAATACGACTTCTTAATGAATGCAGGACTAGTTGGATTTGCAGAAGATTTTAAATTTGAAGTAAACGCAAAAACAGCATATCCAGAAACAAATGTTCAGATCACGTTTCCGTATCAAATGTTTGAAAATATAGTCAATCAAAATACTAATGGCTTGTTAGGTTTTAAATCCGACTTCTTTGCCAAAGAAAATGAAAGTGATAATACTGAGGACGGTGAAGGATCTTTAGTAGCAATCACAAACGGACACAAACTGAGACAGGAAAACACAAAGAGAGTTTTTACTAATTTCAAAAATGCGTTTGAAAGTTTAAATGCGCTTTACTGTTTGGGTTGGGGATTTGAGGTTGACGAAAATGGTGACAAATTTGTAAGGATTGAAAAGAAAGAATATTTTTACGATAAATCTGAAATTGTTTATACAGTAAATAAATCTAAAGGATTACTTAAAAGAGCCAAGCAGGACTTTTACTTTACTAGAGTTGAGGTTGGTTATCCAGACTACGAAAATGTAGGCGCAGCTAAAGGTACAGATGAATTTAACACCAGACGAAAATACGCTACCAATATTAGTCAAGCAGATAATAGTTTGGAATTAATCTCAACTTTCAGAGCATCTTGTTACGAAATTGAAGGACAAAGGAGGCAGGAGTTAAATACTGATGCAAATAAGTTAGATGATGAAAACTTTTGGATCTACTTAAAGCGAAGCACAATAGATGGTAATTTGTTTGTAGAAACAGGATCCAGCTATTTAACGCTAGGTAATATTGAAGAGCCGGATTCAGTTTTTAATATAGGATTAAGACCTAGTTTGTTTATGGAGAACTGGAAACCAATTTTATCAGCAGTCACCTTTAGACAGGGCTTTAAAACGTATGAGTTTAAATCAGGAACACGAAATTATGAATTTAGTGTTATTGGTGTTTCTGAGGACAGGGATATTGAAATGAGTAACAGCGATGCGCTGTATATCTGTGATGAAATTGAGTTTGAAACGTCACTCACTCCACAGCAAAGAAATTTAATATCAAACAATCCAAGAGGACTTATAAGCGTAAAGGATTGGGTTGGAAATAATCTTGCAGGGTTTTTGATTTCGAGCAAGTTTAAAGTTGAAGAAAAAAGTGCTACTTTTATATTATTAAAAGCAAACGTTCTTGTTTCTAAAAAAAATAAGATTATAAAAACATCTAAACAGTAAGTTATGGCTATACCTTTAAATGAGATTTTTGATTTAAGCGGAATAGTAGCTGAGTCGGGTGCAAAAATAACGTATCCAGTAAAACTTAGTAACGGTGATGTTTATATAGGATACGGTCAAAGGATCTTTAAAAAGGCTGATGGAGAAACAACTTTCACTCAATTCTACCAAGCAAAAAGATTCAATGTTAATGGATTTAACGATATAGTAATTCCTTTTGTTTTTAATGATACACTTTATTCAATAGAATACACGGATAATTCATTAGCACGTTCAGCTTACATAAAAACCGATTTAGAAAACAATCCTTATATTTTAGATCCGGCTTCATTTGGTACTATTATAGCAAACATAGACAATGTTAGTAAATGTTTTGCTATCAGTAAAATAGGTACAAAAATAGTAGCTGTTTTACAAATAGCTAACACAAGCGCAAAAGTTATCAGTGTTGATCCAGTAGAGTACGGAGCAAAAACCACTGAATACATAAACTCGCTTCCAGATTGTCACAACGCATACGTTTTAGATAATAAAATGTACTTTCAGTTTAAAGAAGATAGCTCAAACTTCCCACCTAAACTGTATTCGTATTCTGCTAACGATGGAGTTTTAGAAGTCGGAGGGTCAGGATCGCAGAGGTTTGGATCCCACTCTTTTAACGGCTTAAATTATAGTTACGGTTGGAGTTTAAGCAACCAAGAAGCAAGGTTGTTTGACACAAACACAGCCGGAGCGACACCAATAGGAACCGCTCAAGCAACTGGTTTTGAAGATGCGTTTATTCAGCCTACAGACGAAGTTGGATTTAGGTTTGCAGGAGCGGAATTTATTGGTCTAAACTATACTAATGATTTCATATATCTAGCAGTCACATGGAAAGACGATGACACTGGTAATTACCGTAGTTTTTTATCGAGATATGAAAAGACAACAAAAGTTTTTGAACTGGATGTTTATGAAGAGCCTATAATTTACTTCATTCAAAATGAAGAGTATTTAGGAATAGGTTTAGGATCAAAATTTTACACAATACCAAAAGGGGATTCAGAGCCACCGCCAGAACCGGATCCTGTTATTGGGTTTTTTGATGTGCCAAAAATGCAAAGCCTTTCGTTTTCAAGAGCACTCAATAAAAGTCAAATAGAAGATGGTTTTTTTCCGGATCTCTCTAGCCATGAGCAGCAGAAACAACAGTTTAGTTCTTTTGGCTATGGTTTTTGTTACCAACAAAGAATTAGGCAACTGGATAAATTAAGAGTTCAGTACAAAAGCGAAACTCCAACAATAAAAACTGAATTAGTTGACGAGGATGATAATGTAGTTAATTCTTATGACTCAATTGAAGTGAATAATCTGCTTTCAGTATCAAATTTTTTTAGTGTTAGTATTCAAAATAACGGAGCCGGACAAAGCAGAATTTATCTTTCTGGATTCGACACAATACCAGTAATAATTGATGAAGGAAATACGATACTTGAAATAATTAATGCAGAATTATCAGCTTTTAACGGAACCTACACAGTGCAGGCAGTTCAAGTTGATCCTATAATTAACCAAGAGTATTTAGTGATTGATAAAAATTACGATGTAAACCTGAGCCAAGTAATTGCGGAGGCAGGAATAATTGAATCGACTGCAGAATTTAATATTTACGAAGCTACAATTGATTTTAACACAGTAAATGAAGGAAACTATTATGTAAAAGCATATTTGGATGGGTTTGAAACTGAGACATGTTTTGTAAGTGAGCCTATAAGAGTGCAGGAAAGCTTCAAAGATACTTTGAAACTCAATTACTCTAATTTTGATAATGCGTTCGATATAGACTACACAAGTGGCATAATTCACACGATCAGACCGGAGTGTATAATGTTTAAAAGAATACCTGCAAGCAATAATACGACCATAAGAAATACAGATAACTCAGTTAAACTTTTAAGGGCTAAACCTCAAAGAAAATTCGAGATCCAGTTTGTGATGTTACCACCTTACTTATTGGAAAAACTAGCAGTGGCGTTATCTCACGATGTTGTTACGATCAATGGTGTTGAGTTTATTTGTGAGGAAGGATTAGGAGAGCCGGAATACATAGATAGATTTGGCTTGGCAAGTGCCACAGCTATTGTCGAGCAAGTTGGATGGTTCAACCTGCAGAACTCAGACGATATTGGTGGTCTGGAAACTGACGGTGGATTAATTGTAGCTAATGATGGATTTATAAAACGATAAAAAATGGCAAACGCTAACATAAAACAGATATTTCAAGAGTTTCCGAGCAATAATGTTAATCCTACGGATAAATTAGTGTTCTATAGCGAGTCCACAGGCGTTACGAGAGCAATTCTAGCTTCTGACCTATTAGGAACCACTACAGATACAGGAGGCTTTCTGTGGGTTACTACGGCTGTCTATCAAACAGGGGATCCGGTATTATACCAAGGGCAGTGGTATATAAGTTTAATAGATGATAACACTGAGAACATTCCTACTGATGGCGCAATATGGCAGCTAGAAAACAGAGTTAGCGCAATTGTATTGAAGCCTTATGAAAATGGGGTTTACGATACAGCTAACTCGATTGTAAGCGTTAGTAATAATATCTATCGTTTAAAAGGATCGGTAACCTTACCTCTAAACACCAATACTTCACCGGATCAAGATTCAGCAAATTGGGATCTCATTGGGTTAATTGAGCCAGTTCAAAAATCAGGCAATGAAATATCGTTTGAAATACCAAAAGACTACGGAACAGATCTATCCCCCTTAACAGGAACCCTAACAGATACCAATTTGGCAGCCAAAAAAGGAAACCCACAAAAAATATACCACCAAGATACTTCCTTAGTAGTGCCTGCCGATTGGGTATTGCTGGGAGGCATAGAATACGAGCCGGGCGTTTTGAACCTTATAGTAGTAGAATGGGAGCGAAACGACAGGAAAATTTACTGGATAGCACAAGAAGCATAAGATATGAGAAGTATAAACAGACGTAGTTTATTGAGAAGCGGAGCAGGTGTAGATCCTACTTCTAGCTTCATCATTACCGTAAACATTGCGAACGATGGCGATAGCTTTACTTTGCCTTTAGTGAGCAATGGTAGTTACAACTTTAACGCTGATTGGGGTGATTTAGCAACTGACCAGATAACTACTTTCAATCAAGCAGAAGTAACTCATACCTATGCAACAGCAGGGAGTTATGACATTGATATGAGTGGTATTATTGAAGGATGGGCGTTTGCTAATGCGGGAGATAAGTTGAAAATAACAGACGTTAAGCAATGGGGAGGACAAAACGGAGTTAAATTTATTACTGAAAATTGGTTTTTTGGATGCGTTAATTTAGATATTACTGCTATTGATTTTCCTAATTTAAGTTTCGCAACAACGGCACAAAGAGCCTTTCGAGATTGTAGTTCTTTAGTTGGAAACACATCTTTTAACAGTTGGGATATGTCAAATATTATTAACGCTTTTGAGATGTTCTTTGGTTGTTCTTTGTTTAATAAAAATGTAGGAAATTGGGATGTTAGTAGTGTTACTAATATGTATAGAATGTTCTTTACCACTCCATTTAATCAAGACATAGGTTCGTGGGATGTTAGTAGTGTTACTACTATGGGTGAAATGTTCTATAACACTCCATTTAATCAAGACATAGGTTCGTGGGGTGTTAGTAGTGTTACTAATATGTATAGAATGTTCAGAGATTCTTCATTTAATCAAG
>Ga0136604_1000651_pt1 | contig 16950 bp, 26 predicted proteins | sample AntRauFillE10628_FD_104928 | JGI IMG/M metagenome (GOLD analysis project Ga0136604, IMG submission 104928) | Saline lake microbial communities from Rauer Islands, Antarctica - Metagenome Filla E10 #628 | ecosystem: Environmental > Aquatic > Non-marine Saline and Alkaline > Saline | place...
ATTCACCGCCGACGAGATCCGCGACCACAAGGGTACAGTTGAAATCTTCTGCCCACACATTGAGCACCACAAATCGACATACTCGATAGTGATCAACACCAAAGTAGAGGACTTCATCCAAAGGGTCCCGAGGAAGCTGCGGCTCTAGCGATCATCACTTACCTCTTGAATGAGAGCCCCATTTAACGGGCCTGAGGCCCTTGCAACAGGGAGGGGAAGGGGCCGGAAGCACCGGCCCCCCGGTCCCACCGGAAGAGTGAAGGCTGCAAGGCCGGGCAATTTCTTCTTTCTCTAAAGGCACCACGATATGAAAGACTGGTTGTGGAACGCACTTGATGCGTCTGACTTGATGCAGAACTACGTAGGAATCGCGTCAGACAGAATTGATGATCTAACTCAAGACCAAAAAGATGAATTGGGCTGTGAACTCCAACGCACTGATCCCAAGGGTCCCGAGGAAGCTGCGGCTCTAGCGATCATCACTTACCTCTTGAATGAGAGCCCCATTTAACGGGCCTGAGGCCCTTGCAACAGGGAGGGGAAGGGGGCCGGAAGCACCGGCCCCGGTCCCACCGGAGAAGAAAATTAGGATTATACTAACTTCCGTCAGGTTGCAATCCCCCATGGCCCGTGGGTTAGCGAGCCTCTTGCGAGTCGAAAGACGGTGACCAGGAGGTGAGTAGGGCGTTTTACTATATCCTTCAATTTCCAACTTGGAAAACCCATGAACATTGAGAATATTAAAGTTGGCGATGAAGTCAAATGGGACGACCCGGACGATGGACTCTGCTCTCAAATCGTAACCGTGGTCCGTAAGACCGGCGACGTCGTGATGGGCGAAGGTGAGACCATCATCGTCAGGCCCTACCCTGAGGGCGAAGTATTCGAAGTTCTAGCACAAGAACTCTTCCCCCTTCCGAAGCCCAACGAGGTCTGGCGTACTCAAATTGGGAACTTCGTCCTCGTCGTCGAGCACCCCATGACCGAGATCGAAGGCAACCTCGGTTTCATCTGGTTCGATGCGATCGATGGATCACTCAACTTCAGCCCCGTTAGGGATCAGCTCGTGGAGAGAATGAACCTGAACGTGGCTGAATGGGGCCTGATGATGGGGAAGTTAACCGATCCAGAACGCTCGTAACAAGAGAAAGAACAAACCGCCACCCCCGAGAAAGAACCAAATGAACAACTCCTACGAATCCCTCTGTGCGATCTACGACCGAGCCGACGCCCGGATCAAAGCCACTCTACCAGCCACGATCAAACCCGACCATAAGGTACGCCTTAGGCCCCCCATTCGGTCCCTGAGTGAGAACGTGGCGGTCGTGGTCCTGAACTACACGAGCCAAGTCCTCAACGGTGGACACCAGCAGTGGGTCGACAATGATTACCTGGTCGACGATCACGAAGATCTCTTGGCCGTCCTCACCATGATCGGCGGGCCGTACTCCCTGAAGGTGATCGAGAACGTGAACGCGGTCTTAAAGGTCACGGGTGATGAGCTTTGTATGCCCGACATGGAGGACGAGGGAGACTATGACGATCCCTTTGATGAGATCGATTCCAAGTTCTACAAGTACGACAAGGAATTTTGTGACGAGGTTTACGCCTGGATCAGGTCCACGGAGGTTGCGACGGTCAAGGCTCTGATGAGTGCTGATGGGGTATCTCCCCTCTAGAATATTCGCGTGGTGGTGAATAGCAGCCCTGGGTGTCATATCCCAGGGCTGCACTTTTATAAATATACGGTAATCCCACCGCTGCAACAAATCTTTAACATCACCCCCACGGAGAACGGAATGCACCACTACACGAGAATGACCGGGCCAGCGATCGAGAAGCAAATCGCTGTCATGAATGAGAAAGCCGCCAACGCAAGCGGAATGCCAGGCTACGAACGATTGAACTCAGCCCGGAAGGCCCTCCTGCAGAAGATCGAGGGAATGCGACCCCTCCGCCGCTCTGAATACATCAATCTCCACGGGTACCAAGCCTGGGTCGACTACTCCAGCCAGAACGGACTCCCAGAAGACCACAAATGGGCCGACGCCGACTTCCAGGGCCAAAACACCCAAGACCAGATCGCCGATCTCATGGGCTAATAGTTGAATGTACGACTTCAACTTTCAAACATGGTCCTTCACTGACTGTCTAATGCAGGGAAGGGCCATATCACATAGGTCAATAGACGATCATTTTCTACAAAGAAATGACGACCTCAAAGTCTTAAATCTAAAGAACGGCGAAAAAGTCCATGGCACGTCGATCTACTGTGGCCAGATGCTTATACATTTTGGCCACCAGTTCGCCGAAGACATGCACAGACTATGGGCCATGGCAGATTATAAATACGACCATCTGATCTTCGCCAAACAAATGAACCGCGAAGCAACCAAACAAATAATCAGAGACGCCGTGCTCTATTTAGGCGGCGACCTAAATAAGATCCTGTTCGTAGACCGCCACAAGCCCTACAATTATGACCACCTGATAATCCCGGATAGAGGCTCCCAGATGGAGCACAAATTCGAAGTAACAGAAGCCTATTTAGACAAATTGTCATCAATGGCCACGACCCAACCCGATCCAAAGCTCAAGGTCTTCGTAACAAGGAGACATTTGAAAGATCTGGGTTACGTCGCAGGAGAATCCTACATAGCCAGAGAGCTGAGCAAGAACGGCTTTATAGATTTCACGCCTGAAGGGACCTCTTACTCAGAACAGCTAAATTTGTACCTGAATTCCAAAATCCTAATCTTCTCTGAGGGAAGTGCCATCCACGGCACGGACCTTATAGGGAGACTACCAGACTGCGAAGCGGGCGTGATTAGAAGAAGAGCTTCAGAATCGACGGAGTTTTTGCTAAAATCGAAAGTCAAGACCTTGAGATCAATCGATTGTAGAGTAGCGAAGACCCACCCACAAGAAAGAAGGACGTTGTCCTTCATAGACCCGGAAGCCACAATCGCGTGGCTTCAAGATTTCGGGGTAGAAGTAAAGCTCGATATGGAAAAGTTCGTCCTGGACGAGGGCCGGGACGCAGTGAGCTATGCTAGAAACTCTAAGATTGGGCCGGGCGAGATCTTGACTATTCGAGATAATATAAAGAGCCCGAAGCACAGGGCGGAGCTGGTTGGGCTAATCAGTTGTCGCCGTAATCGGACCATTTCCAAGATTGAAAAGAATCCAAGTGGTAAGTGACGCTTCGAATGTCGAAAGCAATGTCATGTAGTTCACTCCAATATTCTTTAACCTTGTCTGGTATTTCTATTCGGACGTCATCCACACGTTCCGGCTTTGGGACCATCCCCAACCACCTGCAGAAAGAGTCACATAATTCCCCCAAATGACTCAATCGTCTAGCAAATCGCCATTCAATAAATTCTAATAACTGTACTTCTGCGACAGTTATTTTATCATCAGCAAGAATGTGGATATCTTCAATCGCTTTGTTTCGCTCATCAACGATGGTCTGCAAATCCGAAACGTTGTAAGGACTTTGGAATGCAGCATGGCCAATGAGATAATGGTATTGGTGATCAGTGTCGATCTTACGAACAAGATCCAAATTATAAAAGCCTAGCTTAAATACTCCTTCATCTTCAGACCTATTAGCCTCGATTAATTCAGTCTTAAACTGACGAAGCAATTTTTCCTTTTCCTCTTCGTAACCATTGTTGTTTTGCAAGGCCCACTGATACCCAGCATCACGGTTATACGACGTCCTGGGTTGGATACTGTTCGTGGTTCTCCACAGTTTATCCATATCAGCAATGATTCTATCCTTAAGCGTATTCCCTCCAGCTGGTTTAGCAGAGTTATCAAGAGGGTCCCAATTCATCGCCGGAACCTTCATTAATTGAGTGGCCAAATCCTTGAAATCAGCTAAAGTTGGCTTCGCGGCAGTGGTTGTAGATCCAACTGAATTATCGGTATAAGGGGCGTAGTATGCTACGCCTCGTTGTCGTTCGTTTTTATCCACGGGGAGCGTTTGGACTTTTTGCCAATCGACGTGTTCGTCGAGTTCATAAATGCTTGCGAAATTGGCTTCTATTTCGATTTCATCATGAATGGTGTATTCTTTATCAAAATCGTTTGGGTGGCTCAGTGCTTTGGCGACAATATTATCGAGTCTCTTTTTCTGAGCTTCGGTCATTGTGGGCTCGTAGTAGTCCTTGAATTTTGGGTCATTCCGAATGTCGGTCCGGGGCTCGCGGGCCTTTTGTTGGCTCTCCGGGGCCGCTCTCCGGCTCTCCGGGGCCGCTCTCCGGCTCTCCGGGGCCGTTCTCTGGCTCTCAGAGGTGGCTCGGGCTTCTAAGGCCACGGTGGTCGCTTTGGAGCTGAAACGATTGGCGAGCTGGGCACCGATCTCCCATGTGATGATGGCGATTAAGGCCCCGATTATGATTTTGTGCATTGGAAACTCATAATAGATTGTATGGCTTCAGTGAAAGCCAAGGTAAATTCTGGAGATGATAGAGCAGCTCGGCGATCTTTAACTGGCATCGCCACTCTCCGAGTGTGATAGATCTTGCCGATTTCTACTTCTAATATGTAACCAGCTGCGAACCCCTCTGGAATACGTTGGGTATGCAATTTAATTGCCCGAGCGTACTCGACGGATGTCCGAAAATCCTTGGGGAGATAAACTTCGGTCGCTTGGGAGCACAGGGTCAATGTGACTTTGATGTCACCAGGATCTTCATCCTTCTTCTTCGGTTTAGGCTTCATCGAGCCTTCCGGGGCGATCCCCAACCACTCTTCAAGCTTATCTTCAGCTCCGTTCCATGGATCAGGCCGCATTTTTTGCTCGGCTTCAATCTCGTCTAAAATTCCCATGATCAACTCACTAAAGAGGCTAAAATTGTTCCCATTATGAGAGCAATAGTGATTAATAATACCGGACGGTCTTTCATTTCTCCCCCGAGAAACTGAGATCCCGAAACCAAACGGCACCGGGATCTCGAATAATGAATTAAATGCTTGGGGTGGGCTTTGTCCGAGGCAAATTACTCCTCATTGGTCGCACCCACTACTCTACTATAGAACTGACTAGTATTCGCCAACTCTAGAAGGGGCCTAGCCCCCTAGCACCAAGCAAGCTCACGTACTCATGATCCGTTCGTAAGCGTCAAGAACTTCCATCGCTCGTTCGGGACTGCCCATTTCCTTCACGAAATTAGCAGCCAACTCCAACTTCTCAAACTCACTCAGATCCGATTCAACCGGCTCGCTGGTGAGCAAACTCTTCAAGTAGGCATCATCATTCATGAACTTCCGGGGTTTGAACCCCTTCTGAGATCGCAAATGACGAACAAGAGACCGAGACTCCTGCACCTCACGGCCAGTAACGCTCGAAACCCTCTTAGCCAAACGCCAATTCTGACGCATGGCTGCTGAATTCTTCTTTCTCATCTCAACTCCGAATTAAACCGGCAAAGGCGAAAGGCCCAACCGTAACTCACTGGCATATCGGATCAACAGCTGACCCAATTCATCTTCCTGGCCATCGGCCAATCCCTCAATACCTTCGATAATGTCCTCCATGTGTCGAAGATACGAACCCTGCAGATCTTCGATCGCGTCATCAACCATTTGGGAATAATACCCGGAATTCTCGATGAAATCCTTCTTGCTAAAGTAGGAGCAAGCTCCAAGGTAGGCATCACCCGTGATGTCCGGATTGCTCTTCAGGCTCACGATGATATGAACCGTGCACCAACCCCATCGACGACTGGTTTTCATGACTTCTCGGACGGATTTCTCAAAATCCGGGCAACAGTCTTTGCTGCCTGTTTGATTGAGATGTCCTCATCTTCAGCGATGACTCGGATGTTGATGTCGTCTCGTGTGATCTTCTTCATCTTCGTTCTCCAGAGGTGGTGAATTGTCTACCCAATTGTTACAAGGAACCAAGTACCATTAATTCTTCTTCGCCCTATATTCCCGGCAACAATCGGCAGAACAAAATGAATTATTGTGAGTGTGCGGGGTCTTGCAATTTAAACAAGGTCTGGATTTTTGGGGGCACGATAGCCTCCACCGCCGAACATGGTGCCGCTATAAATATCGCCCATTCCACCCATCGCGGCCATAGCTCCCGCTAGCATACCGGCCCTCGTGGTTCGGGAGGATGGGTCCATGCCAGAATCGATCTTGGCTACTTTATCGAGATCGATGGTGTGCTCTTTGCCGCAGGAACATTCGAAACTGTGGGTGCCAGTGGTGGCTTCGACAGTCTTGGCGAATTGTTTGTCGCATTCTTCGCAGATGCCGGTTAACGTGTATTGGCTCATTTTTTCTTTCCTAGTAACCAGAGGACGTTGCAATCAAGACCGGAATCAGTACGCCAAACGATGGCGTGGTTACTGCTTCTGAGTTTCACGATGGCCCGTTCGTATGGGTGTCGGGCGTTGGGTTCCCGGAATTCGATGTCCACGGGGCTAGCGACATGGTATTTGTGCTCATTGAGCCATTTTACGATCTCGGTTGTGTGGGCGTCGAGCCGTGGTGATGCGTCCTTGATCATGTGTACTCCTTGATCGCTTTTCTCTTTTTGTCTGCACGAGTTCTCTGGCGTTTTGTTCTAGAATCCTTGTGTGCCCCAGACCCGGTGGTGTGGGGCTGATGGCCCATGGCACATTTGGTCGTGCCTTTGATAACGCCGATGATTTCTGTTTTGCTCATGGTAGTCTCCGGTGGGAAGGATTGGGTACTACCTTGTTGCAAGGATTACCCGGATGTTAATTGCGGCCCCATCGATTGCCTTTGCGTTTGAATGGGTTGTTGGTTGCTTGTAGATTAGCACATTCATAAGACCATTTATCGCCATCCCAGACGTAAACGTTCTTGTTCTTAACTTTTGCTGCAGCTTCCTCTTTGGTCTTGAGAGCGGCAGCCCGAGAAGGAGTTTGGCCGTTAGACTTACTAAGGACCATCTTGCTCATGCGCTCCATAATTGGTGACAAGCAAGCGTTACTGGAGTGGTCTAACTGTTCACCATTATACCAAGTACCCATGTTGTGATCAGCGTTCTCAGCACGCTCGATCCAGCTGGCGAACTGTGAGCCGGGGTCGATATCTGCAGCCAACATTCTTTCGAAGACCATCAGGATACCTCCGCCGCAGGTATTGATGATACGATCGACTCCTTCTTGGGTCGACCAATATTTCTCAAGGATAGGCATTACGTAACTCATGTTCCCTCGGAATTCGACATGAATCCGGTACCAGCTCTGCCCGGATTTCATAACTAGCGTGCCTGACATTCTGTCTCTCGGGTTGGTGGTGAAAGGTGGGTAGGTTGTCCCCTCCCACTCTTGTTGCAAGAGTCGACCGATCGTTAAGTGAGAGTCGGGATCTCATCAAAGGGACCATAGAGGTCGTGCGATCCTTGCTCGATGATGTCGTCGTAAAGGTCCTCCCAGCGATCGGTCCATGTTTCGCGATCTTTAGCATACAAGTAAAGATGGAGCCTCTGTATCGCGTTATTTTGCGTTTGGGCTTTAACGATGTATGGAAGGCTAGTTCCACGAATGTCGAGCACGAATAACCAGTACATATCAATCCTCAAAGTAGGAGCCGACGAAACTAACAGCGATCGTCTTACCCAACGCCGCGACAAGAGCCGTGCGAAAGGCAGATGCGATCGATGTATGTTCCAGAAATGCGATTGTCAGGGTACTGACCACGACCATTGTGCCATAGATGGCAAGGGCTTTCTTGATACGGACTGCCCGGTTTTTCTTGGTCTTCTTCATCCTGAATCTCCGTTAGGTGGTTTGTCTGACGGAGGATTGTTGCAGGAGGGGATCAGGCGTTAACCGCAGCCGAGACCCAAGATCGGAGAATGAACATCTTCACTTTCATACCACCAGTGAGATCGATATCCGCATGTAGAGTATCCTCCATCATATCAGCATTGCTGAGTCCAAGACCGCAAGTGCTCTCAGGAGCGATGCTCTCGGGATTCACCCGAAGGGCCATGGTACCGGCGATGATAGCGAGTTTACCGTTCGCGTCGAGTCTGGGTGTGAGGCCCATGGCGAGGTAATCATGATGGAACCTGATGTGGCCTTCTGGGGTTCGGCCTGCTGGGGAGAATTCTTGTTCGCAGATGATTTTGATGGCGTCTTCTGCGTCCATTCCCTCGAAGGTGTCGCCGAAGACGTAGGCGTTGCATCTGCAGCGATCGACATATTCTTTACAGAATTTTTTGGCTGCGATTCGGGTCTTTGGGTGGTCTTCGGGTTCGCCCGTACTGGCCTCAGCCAGTAGGTAGGGGTTCCGTTGGAGGTCGACGACTTGTTCTCGTAGGAGGGCGTTGTCGAACTTTTTCATCAGATTTTGCCATTTGCTCATTGTGGTGGTCTCCTGTTTAGTTTTGGGACAGGAGATTGTTGCATGAGCGGAGGGCCGGTTAATCTTCGTCGTCCCATTCGTCTTCGTCTTCGTCATCGCCCCAGCATTCGTCGTCGTCGTCATCGTCGTCGGCATCATCCCAATAGTCGTCGTCCCAGTCATCATCATCATCGTCATCAATGAGATCTTCGTCGTCCTCGTCGTCGAAATCGTCGTCCTCAAAAGCCATGGTAGCGGTGTACACTTTCGGTTGTTCCGATGGCTCTTTCCCTAGCTCGACGACTTCGGCTTCGGTGATCGCTTTTTGACGTCTGAAGAAATTCCAGAGCGATTTCATGGCATTATCTCACTTGGGTGTTGGTAAAAGGTACATACAGTGAACTTTTGAGTTCGTGAGAGATGAAATACTGAGATTACCCATTGAACCTGTCTGAGCGTCTGAGACTCTGAGACTCTAAGTCACGGATGATCTGGAATCATGTCACAAGAGCGACTTAAGCGTTAACCCATCTGGGTCGTGTTAACCCCTGCTGTGCCTGTGCAACAATCGGTTGCAGTTGGGAGCGACAGCCGGGACAACACCGGCTCCACGGTTAACGAAAGACATCGCTCATGCAACACCACTGCAGACAGGTTCACCACATGCAACGGAGAATTGCAATGAGTTTCAAACGCCGCGATTACCAAGATCGCATCATCAGCCAAGTAGTCGGATACTGGCAAGGCGACGACATCCGAGCCATCCTCATCGAAAGCCCAACCGGAAGCGGCAAGACCTTCATGGGTCTCCACTCCGCACAGGACTTCAAGGATGAAACCGACCCAGACACCGATCCGATCGTCGTCTGGGTCGCAATGAGGCAGCATCTGCTGCACCAAGTCGTCGTCGAAAAAGCCAAGTTCGGCCTCAACATCGACCTACGCCCCCTGTCCATGTTCGACCGCCAAGGCCGCGAGTTCCTGGCCAAGGAAATCCAGAACAACCCCGACCGCCCAGTCATCCTGTGTCTGGACGAAGCACAACACGACGCCGCCACCACCATGACGGACGTCTACCAAGCCATCAAGCCCGATTTCGTGCTAGGCTTGAGTGCCACCCCATTCCGAGTCGACAAAGCCAAGCTCTGCTTCGAGAAGCAAATCCGAGACGCAGGCATCCACCGCCTCATCAGCGACGGATGGTTGAGCAAGTTCGACACCCACACCATCGACGAATGGACACCCGAAAAAGTCGCCAACACCTACCTCTCGGACCCCGCCAAATGGGGCAAATCCGTCTTCTACTTCCTGAACCAGGCCCAAGCAGCCGAGTGCCACCAACGTCTGTTGGCTGGAGGCTGTCGCAACCACCTGGTTCTCGGTGGCCAGAACAACGACGACCTGATCGAAGACTTCCGCGAAGACCGCGTTGACTGCCTTGTCAACTGCATGATCCTGACCGAAGGGTTCGATTGCCCTGAATTACAGACCGCTTGGGTCCGACCATCGGGACGAGGACCGACCATGCAAATGGCGGGTCGTGCCTTCCGAATCCACGAAGTCGATGGAGTCAAGGTTCGCAAGAACATCGTCCAGAGCGAGGACACCCGATGGCCCATCGCTCGGACCGCGACACCAGAGGACCAATACAAGCTGGTCGACGGAGCGTGGCTCTCGATCAAGCCGAATAAGCGGATCGACGCGATCAGCATCGCCGCTGTCCGTCGCACCATCGAGAATTACCAGCCCCTCCCAGACTTCATCACGAAGGCTACCGGCAAGGGCAAGCCTGTCGACAACGATGGTGGCTGGTTCGGCGGACAGAATTAGAGGAATCTCCGTTGCGGGGACACGAGACAGTTGCAAGTCTTGTGTCCCTTTTTTGCATATCTACCCCATAGTATCGCGAATAAATATGGGATGTATTAAAAACAGGGGTGGAAAGGCCCGATTAACCGGGTTCCCACCCCCTGCAACAAGTAAGGGAGAGGGGGCGAGACAATCGCCGACTCCCAGACGGTCAGCAGAAGGGTTTCCAGGAGTTCGATTAACGAATCTCCGCCCCCTGCAACAGACCGTCAGACACTTCACCACTCCTTTCAAGGAAACGCCACAATGACGACCGCAACCGCAAGCTACGCCATCCACAACATCCAAGCTCTCCAAGCCGCGAGCATCGTTGAAGAAAAGACCGGCAAACGGTCCATCACCAACGTCACCGTGGACGGCCAACGGGTCGAGACGACCCCACGATTCTGGAACAGCCTCTACAGCCGATACGGTTTCGGCAAGAACGTCTTCAACTACTTCGATCCAGCCGAAGTCGTCGAGCGAATCGCCTCACGCCGAGCAGACGACCGAATCCGGTTCTGCATGTTCAACGCCAAAGGCAACCCCAACCCGACCCTGCTCGCCGTGAGCAACCCCGCCAAGCCCGTCCTCGAATACGACCGAGTCAACGAATTGCTCGCCGGATACGAGCCGCTCGACGCGGACCCCGCAAACGGCAAGACCGGCGTCAACTACGCCAACGGCATCGTCCGAGCCTCCTTCACCCCACGTGGAGAAGCACCGTTCGAAGTCGGTGGAGACGATTTCAACGCCCGATTCGACACCCTGATCCCCATCGACGGATACGGGTCCCCCGAAGTCGCCATGGGCTGCTTGCGTCTCGTCTGCACCAACGGCATGGTCGCCTTCGGCAAGGTGTTCAGCAACAAGATTCCCGGTGGTACCGATGAAGACGGTGGCATCCAACGCATCAGCCAGACCATCGAGGGATACGGCAATGACGAAGGATACGACGCCCTGCGTCGACGCCTGCAAGGTGCGACCGAGAGCTACGCCAGCGTCGCTGAGTGTGCCAGCATGAGCAAGACTGTGATGCGTGCTCTGGGTTCGAGTGGCCGCGACAATACCCAGACCAAGGAAATCCTGGATCGTTTCGACCGGATCGCCGGAAACCCGATGATGATGTACGGCCTAGTCTCCGCGACCAGCGTCGGACGCAAACGACTGTCGACCCTACCAAGCCGAGCGACGATGTACGACCTGATGAACTTCGGCACGGAAGTGGCCACACACCACGTCCCGAATGAGACCCAAGCCCGCAGCATCCACGGAGTCGTCGGCTCCATGATCTCCGGTGAATTCGACCTCGAAGGATCGGCTCGTGACGGACGCGACCACATCGACGTCTACTTGAACGGCGTCGACGGAGCAGAGAAGCGACAAGAGTTGCTTGAGGAAGTGGCAGCAGGCAACGACGACTGATCCGTTTCCCATTGTGGAAAGCCTCCTGGTTGTGGTGACCAGGAGGCTTTCGGCGTTGAAACACGGAATCTAAGATAGTCATCAACGGCAAATAGCCCTCTTGGCCGTTGATCTCGCCAAGGCTATCCTAATCTCTAGTTGGGGAAGATTCCGCGTTTCATTTTTCGGGTCCGTAGCTTAGCGGTTAAAGCAGCTTGCTCATAACGAGTTGACCGTAGGTTCGAATCCTACCGGGCCTATTAACGATCACTCCCCTCTCGCAACAAACCAATATCAACCGCCCCTCACACGGAGACACCAAATGTTCGGATTCAGCAAAAAAGAACGACTCATCCGCGAACTCCAAACCGCCAACTGCGAACTCGCAGGAGCACTCCAAGAGGCCAAGGACGACTCCAAAACATACGCCGCCATGGCCGACCAGCGGATGGCCACCATCCAAGGCTACAAAGACCGAACCAAAGAACTCGAAGTCTCCCTGCAAGAAGCATACGAATCAGAAAAACTGATCAACCAACGACTAACCGAGACCAAAGCCGAAAACGCCAAGCTCAGGGACGGGGCCGGGCACGCCCTCCACGCCCTCGCAGCCGTCCAAGACCTCTCCACGGCCTTCGTGAAACGCCTCGACATGCTGCCACCCTACTGCGGCCTCCCCCAAGACCTCGTACAAGAAGTCTTCGCCGACTTCGACACCGACCTACACCAACTCCAAGACTACGCCCGAGAAATCACCCGCCAGAGCTACACAATCGAAGAGCATAGCGACGACAAGGGCATGCTCGTCAAAGCCCCAGACGACAACAGCACCCACTTCCTAATACCCAGCGAAGTCAAAAAAGCCATCAAGAGATCCGACCACTGGCCAGAATGGGAGAACGAAGGACCCCTCGGAATCGAATGGCCAATCGACGAGATCGCCAAAATCCACGAACTCGGCCTCTACACCCTCCAACTCGACCTGGGTAAGAATGTGAAAGCCGACCTCAAACTCTGGGTAGTGCCTAAAGCGGATGGAATGTCATGAGAACCTGCGACATGTGCGGAAAAGAGAAAAAGACAGTCGAACGAGTACCCTCCCGATCACAACTCATCTTCGGGGGATTCAACGTCACATGGGAGAACAGGTGCCAAGCCTGCGAAACCAAAGTCATCAAATCCAATGAGAAGATCCTAAAGAACCTAACAAATGGTTGAACACTTCTACCAAAAGATCCCAGGATTCTTCGACTTTCAACAACTCTACACAAGAGCAGTAAACGAAGCACCCGAAAAAGCACACTTCATAGAAGTAGGAGTCAGCCACGGACAATCAGCCGCCTACCTAGCAGTCGAAATCGCTAACAGCAACAAAGAAATCACACTCGACCTAGTCGACCTATGAGGAACATGGAACGACCGATCACCCACCCCAGAAACAGTCAAAACCAACCTAGCACCGATCATCGACCTAACCCCGATCAACATAATCCAAAAAGCAAGCGTCGACGCAGCCAAAGAACACAAAGACCTCACACTAGACTTCATATTCATAGACGCCAGCCACGACTACAACAACGTCCAAAGAGACATAATCAAATGGCTCCCCAAACTAAAAAGAGGCGGAACCCTAGCTGGACATGATTACACCCACGACCACCCAGGAGTCAAAAAAGCAGTAACCAGCCTCCTGCAAAACGTCCAAATCATCAACAACAGCTGGTGGTACTACAGCAATTAACGAGCCAAGATCTCGTGCAACAATTCACTGGGAGGAGCGACCGTCGCCCGTTCCCCCCAGATCCTAAAGGCGACACACCTGCTACCCACTCGAAAGGTCAGCAACCATGGCTAAAAAAGCCCAACCCATCAGCGTTAACATCACCGGCCCCCAACAAGCGGAGACCATCCAAACCGTCTTCTCGGCTAAAAAAGCCGCAGACACGGCCAAGAAAGCCTACGACGCAGCACGAGAATCCGCAATGGGCCTCCTGCTCGGCAAAGTCCTCAAGCACTGGAGTAAAGCAGGAGCCACCCACACCGGCTCCTACGAATTCGACCTACCCGATGGCTCCAAGCACTCGGTCACCGTCCAAAACCGGCAATCCACCAAGGTCTGCGACCCCAAGGACGCCAAAGAGATCCTGGCCAAGCTCAACCTCGACTGCGACCCCAAAGCCCAGTTGAAACCATCGGACGTCTACAACGTGGTCACAAACCACGCAGTCCACCCAGCCGCCATGGCAATCCCCCGAGTCCGAACCCGGATCATCGAAGCCCTCACGGCCCTCGAAGCTGACCTCAAGAAAGAACGAGACCTCCCCCCAGAAGTCTCACTCGTCCTTGAGACCAAGCAACTCGTCCTCGCCGATCACGCCCTCGACCGGCTCCTAGCCCTCTCAGGCGACTTCGAGACCGCAATGGAAACCGTAGGAGGCCCCGTGACAATCAACCTCGTCACACCCAAACCCGCCAAGTAACCCTCCCCCAATAATCGCCAAGCCCCTGGATTGTAATGGTCCAGGGGCTTTCCGTGTATTATAAGAAAGAGATCTCACTTTACTCTATAAGGAACCAGCCCATGACCGGCCTCACACAGCCCCAAAACCTTAGCCCATTCATCGAAGCCCTCTCCCGACTCCCATCAACCCCAGCACCAGAACCCGACTGCTGCGGAGTCCCAGGATGTGAGCACGAAGAAGACACCCTCGTCAACCAAGTAGTCCTAGTCAACGCAGAAACAGTCGGACGCGGCCCAGCCACCCTACGGCTCGAAGCCTTCGTACTCGCCGAATACAACAACTCCCTCAAGCTCCGATTCAAAAGCAGGCACGAAGGATACTACTGCAACGAATGCGTCACCGACGAACTCGGCCCCGCAACCAGTGCCCAATACACCGAATTCGGCGTAACCGAGCCAGAAGCACCCCCTACCCCTGACTACAGCACCGGCACCTACATCGCCGTGACACCAAAGGGAGTCTTCCTCATGGAAGTCGACCGAGTCGGAGACACCTACTACATCCACGAAGTAGGCGGATCAGACGTCGAACCCCTCACCCCAGACATATGGGAATGCCTCGACAACTTCAGCGACCCAGACGGCCCAGGCGACTACATAGCCGACCCAGGCATGTACTACGTCGCTAGGATCGGAAAAATGATCGAAGTCATCCCACATGGCGGATACTCCTTCTACCGATTCATCAACGACAGCGAACTCCGACGACTATCCCCCAACATGGTCAAAGACTGCACCCAAGTCGAAAGCGACACATTCGAAGTCAACGCCATCATGGTCATGCCCCAAGACGCCCCCAAAGTCGAAGGCAAAACCGCCTACCGCAAAGCCCTCGACAACAACGAAGACGCCCCAACCGGGTGCTGCCAAGCCGTACCCCGCGAAGAGCCCGCCGAAGTCTAGAGACCCCCTCTCTAGCAACCATGGAGCCCCGGAGATCACTCGATCTCCGGGGCTCAATTTTTATACCCCCAGTTTTCCAACCTGGAAACTAGAATTCTTGACATTGAATACATAATGAAGACCGGACGCCTCAGAGATATAATACAATCCCTCACACCCACCACATTATCCATGACACGATCCCCCGCAACAATTAAAGTAAAGCTCGGTGGAATGCAACCCGGCGAAACCACCCTACCCATAGGCACCAGGCTCGCCTCAGTACCAGGTGTGATCAGGAACATGGCATTCACCACCAATAAACTAATTTGGGCCAAGGAAGATAATAATGGAAGTATTATAATTATAGACCAAGACACGGTCGAAATAGACGGGGAACAACATAAACTAGTACACCCCATCAAACTCAATCACCAGCACCTCTACTGCATCTGGATCAATGGAAACCCCGCTAAGCCTTAAAACATGGCCCGACGTCACAGTCTATGACACATTCATCACAGACACCCTCCAGGACCTTCGGCTTTCCAACCTGGAAACCGACTACGCCGAAACCAGCGACGGAAAAGACACCTGGACCATCCGGGACCCAGAAGCAAAAGCGGACATAATCTGCATAGTCATCGACGGAGCCCTACACCTCCACGTAGAGCCCATCCAAGCTGCACCAGCCATCCACTGGGTATGCGACCAACTCACACACGCATTCGCAGCCCGGAAAGAGGTCTTCAGCAACCTCAAAACCACCAAAGGCACCTACCTACAATGGTCCATGGCCCACCGAGCAATCGGCCCAACCATCGAAATGGCCCACAAATGCCTCGAAGACGAATCCAAAAGGTGCACCTACCCCAGCCTCGCACCAATATACACCGCACACCTACCCCAAGACCCACCAGACGGCCCCTGGACCAACCCCGGATAAAACAGATTTTCCAACCTGGAAAACCAAGTATATTATATCAAGCCCTTCCGCTCCCGTTTTAAGAAAGAAAACATGTTCGGACGCACCAAAGCCCTCAAATGGCACCTCAGCGACATAACATGCCAACTCGAACAAGCCCGAAAAGAAATCGGACTGCTTCAAAAAACCCTCTTAGACACTGAATGCTCCCTCGCAGACACACGAAAGAGCATTCAGACACTCACAGACGATCTTGAAATATTCAAAAAAGAGAACAACCGCCTCACGACACTCCTTACGAACACCTCGAACCTCGCAAACGCCCGCCTAAGTGCCCTTGTCGGCATGAAACGCTACCTCGACACCTTCTTCGAGCCCCCAAAAGAAGAAAAAGAACCCGAAACCAGCCTCGAATAACACCCTATTTTCCAACCTGGAAAACCAAGCCCCTCCAGAAAAAAGAAACGGGCCTTGTCCCCCTGCTAAACTGTTGCAAGAGGACAAGGCCCGTTAACTTATACATTCTATTATATCTCTTGCTTCCTCTCCCGTCTTAAAAAAGAAACCAAAACTCAAGAAAGACCATCAAGAATCTGCACCATAGTAAGATTCTTACTCACAACCCACGTCATAACAAGACACCCAACCACCGCCCCCGGAAGAGCAAGAAACGAGGCAGAAGCCAGAACAAGAAGACCCACCGCCCCAAGAGAAAAAAGCCCCTTAAAAACACCCATCCCCTTCGCACCCCACTTAACATAAACCCAACGAGCCAATGGGTTAGCCTCAAGCTCAAGGCCCCACTTCTTAATAAAGCGAAGCGTGAGATAAAGATCAACCACGTTCAGGACCGTCATAAGGACAAGAAGGCTGCAAAACAACATAATTCTATCTCCAAGATATACCAAAAGAAAAGGCTCTCCTTTAGCTTTCCTCGCACTAAAGAACGAAGGGGTCTCGCACCATGTACTCACTCGCATAAGGCCCACGTGAGCTAAAGGGGATGCTACCACGGGGCTCACGGGTCCCG
>Ga0136604_1000652_pt1 | contig 16928 bp, 14 predicted proteins | sample AntRauFillE10628_FD_104928 | JGI IMG/M metagenome (GOLD analysis project Ga0136604, IMG submission 104928) | Saline lake microbial communities from Rauer Islands, Antarctica - Metagenome Filla E10 #628 | ecosystem: Environmental > Aquatic > Non-marine Saline and Alkaline > Saline | place...
ACTGAAAAGCTTCCGGGTTTTGCCTGGGAGCTTTTTTAGTTTCCAATAGTAACAAGGCATTCCCGAGCTACTCGATGAAAAAAATTCATTACCTTTCCATCGATAAATTAGTGAAAGAATTGACAACAAGACAATGAATTTATCAAGCAACGAGAAAGCGATTCGCGAAGAAGGAGCGACTTATTTTCAAGATTTTGTAGGAGTAGGGGGTCACATGAGGCTTACCGAAAAAAGAATCTGTTTTAGTACAAATGCCAGTGCACTCAAGAAGTGCGATTTCGAAATTCAGCTAAAAGATATTTCTGATGTGACGCTGTTTAAAACATTGAATATCAATCCAAACGGGTTGACTGTCATGTTGAAAAATGGCTCTATTGAAAATTTTGTGGTTGATGACAGAAACTCCTGGAGAAAGTCGATTATCGATCAAATGCGAATGACCCGGGCCTAAAAGTGAGGCAACCCAAATTAGGGGTTTGACGTCTCCTGTTGTACATACTAATAACCTAAAGTAACACCGAAAACACCTAATTATGAAATCCTTAAAGACAAAGCTTATTAACGAAAAGGTGGAGTTTCTCTTCATCAAGAAAAAGCCTAATCGCAAAATCCTAATCTTCGCTCATTACCTCAATTAGTACTTTCTCTTTGGCGGAGCGGTTCTTTTCGTAACCCTGTCCGAAAGTCAGACGTATTGTACACCAACTGAAATCGCGCTACTATCGCGACTTCGATACTATTTCAGATAATATGAAAAGGTGTAAAATACGTATCAACGTTAAGAAATTTGAGACCATCAAATTGTACAACAAGAAGTTGTGCTTTAAAGATTTTGAGCACTGCCTCAATTGATGGTAACACTTATTGAGGGAAGACCTTTCCGGCTTCAGCCATAGCATCCTCCAACGCCTTTCTCTCCAATCCCAGTTCAATCTTATTTTTATCAAACCAACTGATCATGTTTTCGGTTGCCATGTTGCCAGTCAAATCGTCTTTGGCCATCGGGCAACCACCAAATCCTTTCAGTGCTCCATCAAACCTTCTACAGCCACTGTTGTAAGCAGCAGCAACTTTTTCTTCCCACGAATCTGGAGTAGTGTGCAGGTGTGCACCGAATTCAACATTTTCCAATTCTGGAATAAGACTGTTGAACATGTTGCTGATGTTGTTCTTATCCGATACACCGATGGTATCACTGAGCGCAATAATTTCAATTCCAATTTCACGGTGAAGTCGCTCCGACCATTTTATAGCAATTTCAGGATCCCATTTTTCACCGTAAGGATTACCAAAAGCCATGGAGATGTAGATCACTGCTTTTTTATGATTTTTCTCGCAGAGGTTTTGAATTTCCTCGACCCTTGAAAGTGACTCTTCGATAGTGCTGTTTGTGTTTCTCTTTTGAAACTTTTCGGAAATGCTGAATGGAAAACCCAGGTAATCGATCTGATCAAACTGAACAGCATCTTCGGCTCCACGTTTGTTGGCGACAATGGTTAGCAGCTCTGAACTCGACTCATACCAGTTGATCTTGTCAAGCACTTCAGCAGTGTCTTTCATCTGCGGCACAGCCTTGGGCGAAACGAACGAACCCACATCGATGGTATGGAAACCAACATCGAGTAGTTGATTAATATATCTAACCTTGCTCTCAGTGGGGATGTATTCTTTAATACCTTGCATGGCATCCCGGGGGCACTCAATAATTTTCATCTTCATAAGTTTTGAAACAGTCCAAAAGTATAAAAGTGTAAGAAGAGGCCGACAAGTTACCGGGAAAACAGCCTTACAGAAATCAAATATGTCTACACTTAATTTGAAACCATCAAAAGTGACTCGCTCATGAGGCGAATTTTGATCATAGACAATGACGAGATTACACTAGCGCTGACGCGCAAGTTTCTCGAGAACTATGGCTATGTAGTGACAATCGCCTCGAGCACTAAGCAGGCTCTGGATGAGCTTAGCGCACCGGAATTTGATCTGATTATTTCAGAGATCTTAATGTCGGGATTGGATGGTTTCGATCTGGTAAGGTTTTTAAAGAAGTGTTTTATCAAAATTCCGGTTGTGTTTCTCACCGTAAAGGATGACGATACCACAAGACGCGAAGCAAAAAATGCAGGAGTAGCTAAATTGATCAGCAAACGTGTGGACTACGTAAACCTTCCACACATTGTCGATCAGGTGTTGAGCCAGTCGCTGAAAGAAACTAAATAATAGTTGCCGCGTAGAATATTGGCAACGAGTGATTCAGCAAAGGTTTAAGTATAACTATACACACACCAAATTAGCTCTCATGGAATTAAGTGAATTTAATAAACTTCCTCTCGATCAAAAGACGAATTACTTGTGGGATAATGGCATTTGTCTGAATCAAAGACTGGTGAAAAACCAATACATCGTCTGCATCTTTTCCCTGGATACATTCTATGTGGAAGCTGTGTACTCCAAGCGAAACAATAAAGTGGACAGGATAATACCCATCAAAGACCTTTTAAAATGGGAGGCCTACGTGGATGCGGTAATAATGAATACCTGTTGTCCGAGTTGAAATAATAAGAAAACTTAGTAAAGAGATTGAGCCGGTTAGTAGCCGGCTTTTTTATTTACAAGGCTCCGCCACACTTCTTGCAGTAAATAGCGTCCTTGTCATGCCCATAAGCTGAACAGTGGGGACAGCTAGCTGTGTTGGTTCTGATCTTTTGCTGGTTCGAGATTTCCGAAGTCACTATTCCTGTCGGCACGGCAATGATTGCGTAACCCAGAATCATAATGAAAGCAGCCAAAGTTTGCCCGGTGATTGTCTGAGGCGCGATGTCTCCATAGCCGACTGTGGTGAGGGTTACAATCGCCCAGTAAATGCTTCTGGGTATGCTGGTAAATCCATTTTCACTTCCTTCGATGAGGTACATTAAAGTTCCGAGAATTATTACTGAGGTGAAGACGGTGGTCAAAAACACCGTGATTTTTTCGCGACTCGCACGCAGGGCATCGCCAAGCAAAGATGCTTCACCAATGAATCGAGTAAGCTTGAGAATTCTGAAAATTCTCAAAAGGCGGATGCTTCGGATAACAAGTAGAGACTGAGCTCCGAGAACGAACAGACTTAAATAAGTGGGTAGGATTGAGAGCAAATCGATGACTCCAAAAAAGCTGGTTACGTATTTCCAGGGTTTTGTAACGATGATGATCCTGGCCAAATATTCGAGGGTGAAAAGAATAGTAAATACCCATTCCAGGGTGTAGAGAAGCTCGCCATATTCCTGCTGAATAAAAGAGACACTCTCCAGTATCACTACAAAAACACTGAGGACAATTGCGATTAAGAGGCCGATGTCAAATCCCTTTCCCCAGGGGGTGTCGGCTTCAAAGATGACTTCGTGAAGTTGGTTTTTCCAGTGCTGTTTAAAAGGGCCGTTCTGTTCTGTCATTGATTAGGATAAGGTCTCTGGCTTTAAAACTTGTCGGGCTAATATAAAGTGAATTCACCAAAAGCTCAGTAATAGCTTACCAAAGCTCCTTTTTCTCTCACATCCCAGATCTCTATTTCCAACTCAGTAGCCTGCTTTATGAGCGTCTGTTTGTCAGGAGCTGAATGATAGCCGGTGAATACAATCGTATCGAATTCAAAATGTTCAGTAAAAGCAGATAAGTCATCGAGGTAGTAATCGGCAACGATGGCATAGTCCACTTTAAGTCGCTTGGGAAATTTGAACCGACTGAGGTCTTGGTTTAGGAAGACCAACCTTTTGTCGCACCACTGAAACAGGTGTTGATCTAAAAGCGGCTGGTCGTGAATAAGCAATGAGTCAACAGCCTGATAATGGACATCCATGACATCACGACTGTCCCAAAAGTTTTGCACGTGAAAGAGCATCGCCTCTGCATCACTGGCCAGGTTTTCATTGTAGAGAAAGAGGCACTCTTGTCCTTTAACGAGACTAATGGCCGTTTTCCCAGATGCATCGTGAATGACAATTGCTCGTTGTTGCAGGTGGTTGTGGTTTTCGAATATCTGGAGACCAAAAATGACAATCCACAGCGCGAAATGGAAAAAGGCGGCCTTGGCTCTTCTGTAAATGAGGGCGACAATACCTGAAATCATCAAAGCGTAGATCAACCAGGTTTCAAGAATATCGATTGAAATGTGATGCGACAACGGATGAGGCAGCAGTTCGAGAAGGTGGATAGTCTGATTGAGAAAATAGGTGATGAGATTGAGTAAGTTGGCAAACACATCACTGACAACTGGAATCCATGAAATGATGAAAAAAAGCAATGTGGCATAAAGCAGTAGCGTTGCAGCCGGAATGACCAACAGGTTCGATACGAAGAAATAATTTGGGAATTGGTGAAAGTAAAGCAGTCCTAAAGGAAACGTAGCCAACTGAGCTGCGACAGATACTGCTGTGAGCTGCCAGGCTTTGTCCAGCAGTTTGTTTTTGGGATTTAGCCAGCTGTAAATTTTTGGCTGTAGAAAAACGATTCCCAGCACCGCCAGGTAGGAAAGTTGAAATCCAACTTCAATGATCATAAATGGGTTGTAGATGAGCAACGCCAGAGCTGAGGCAGCAAGTGTGTTGTAGATGTTGGATCGCATCTTTGATACTTTTGCAATAGCGATGAAGGAGAACATCACCGAAGCTCGCATCACTGAAGGTGACAGTCCGGTGGTTAAAGCATAGAGCCAGATGCCGCCAAGGAGCAAGACGAGCTGTAGCTTCCTCGACCAGTGGGTCTTTTTCAGCGGGCCGGTAAGATAGAGCAAGACAATATAGATTAGACCAACGTGCAAGCCCGAGACCGCAAGCACGTGCATCGCTCCGGCACTGGCGTAGGCAGTGTGAGTGTCGTGCGAGAGGTAGTCTTTCTTTCCTAGCACCAGGGCAGAAAGCACAGCGTACTCTTCGCCCATAATTCCTTTTTCTTTGAGTTTAGCCAGTAAATTCTTCCTGAGATCTTCAAACGCACTCATAAACGGAGCCTCGCCATCCTTCGGAAGTGCTTTCCATTTGTCCGATGGCAAATAAACTTGCTGATAAATAAACTGGTGGTAGAGGTATCGCTTGTAGTTAAACTGGCCGGGGTTGCTCGGTGGCTCAATGTCTGTGGGAGCTTCTTTGGTAACGATTCTGTCGCCTGCAAGTAGATTCTTCGACCGACTGTCTTTTTGGAGGTAGACGATCATGGTGCCGGTTGTAGAATGCACCCCTGAACTGTTTTCAGTAGCAATCACTTTCACAACCGCTTTTATCGATCGGTCTTTTTCTACAGGCTCCTGTTGCACGCGCATTACCCACATTTTATCTGTGTGTAGTGTGTGGGAAAAGTGAGACTCATGATACCTTTCCACTCGCAACTGGGCGAGCATCATCCCAAAAAGGAATAGAATGACATAGGCAACTATTCCGCTGAAATGGCGGAGCCGGTAATGCTGCTTTCGAGCGTAGAGGAAGTTGTAGATCAAAAAACCAGCAAACCCCAAAGGGACAATCCACGGCAAAATTGGTAGGTGTAGTCTTGCTTGTGATTCAAATACAATCCCCAGAACGAATGGTAGCAGTATCCGCACGAATGGGGACTGGTGCCAGAAGCTCATGAGTTTTCATAGATAGTTTGTGATTAAAAAGGTAATGAAAATCAGGTAATTACAAAATAAACTGCAGGAAAAATGAGAATAAGCGACAAGCTTGCTTGTGACTCTGCGCATCGTGAAATTGATTGTATGAAAGTCTAAAACTTCGCACAGGGAATTACTCTCCTGCGTTTGTTCGGCAAGCGGTAAGGGAATTCATAAACAAGAGCAATTTCATGTGCGCCTCCGGTATAGCCTGTAAGTCTGCTAATTGTTATATCATAACTGTACCCGATCGACCAGCTGTCCATCACTTCGTATCCCGTGAGAAGAACAATTGCTTCGTTATTTTGATAGCCAGGCAAGTAGCTTTTGAGAGGTAATCCTCGATACCACACACCGAAATTGATTTGTTGATAGGTGAAAAAACCGCCTATATCAAGTTGATCCCAGTCGCCCTGGGACTTGTAGTTAAAGGCTACGCGAAATCTTCTTTCAACATTTTTAATCTCTTTAATCGGGATATCTCCTCCACCATGAATAGAATACTTGGGAGGGATTGGATCGACAGACCCTTTCATTGATTGATTCGGTGAGTTGAGATGGTGAATTGACATACCAAGCCAAATATTATCATTGAAGAACAGAACACCTGCCGAGAGGTCTCCATATCTGTGCGATTCTGAGAGTAAAGCGGCAGATTCACTCACATTAGATTCATTGATTACCTGATCAGCGAAAAGCAAGTTGCTATCATCAAAAGCCCTTTCTCCAAAGCCTCCTTTTACTCCAAGAGCCAGCGTTGATTTTCGAGATAGTCTGATGTGCTGACTGTAAGAAATGGAGCCATGGGTATTGCTAAGCCTGTGCTCTCCGGCAACATCTTTAAGCACAGAAAAGCCAAAGCCTCCATTTATCGATCTTACAAAATAGTCACCGCCTACACCAAACGCCTCGTATTTATTTTCTAGTCCCGGCCATTGATTCCGGTAGTTGAGCGTAATTCTACTTCTCTCATTCGTTCCAGCAAAGGCGGGGTTCAGATACAACGGATTGCTGTATGACTGGGAAAATTGGGTGTCCTGAGCAAAGATTCCCAATGACACGAGCGAGAGCTGTGCAAGCAACGATATTTTGGAAACCCAGCCCATTAGCGGAAAAGAGTAATATCTCCGGTTTTGGTCACTTTATGGCCATCGGAAAATTCAAATTCAGCTTTGTAGACATAAACATCCTGAGGGCAAGGACTACCACGATAGGTTCCATTCCACCCGTAATTGATGTTTTTGGTTTCAAAAATTAATTCGCCCCATCTGTTGAAGATGCTCATTCGAAAATTCTCGACATAATCTGCAAAGGGGTAAAAAATGCTGTTCGAAGTGCTTGATGGATCGTAGAGTCCGTTGTCACCGCTATCGGTTGGAGTAAATGCATTCGGAATGATAATGTCGTAAACAGGATTAACGGTCACGGATTGTAAAATGCTGTCGCTGCAACCGAAGTCATTTGTAATGAACAAACCAACTTCATAAGTACCTGTGTCCTGAAAAGTATGATTGATCTCTTCTAAGTCTTCGATCGAAGATCCTTCAATGGACCAATTTAGATTAGCAATCGAACCTTCTGTAGTATTCAAAAAGGTGAAAGAGGGATCGTCAATATCAGTCACCCAGGTGCTTGCAGAAAAGCTAGCAACAGGTGATGGAAAAACTTCAATTTGCATTTCGCTCTGGCCTTGAGTCGTACATCCTTCTGATGTTGTCACCATTACGGAAATGACGTGAACTCCGGGCTCCTCCACTATTATTTCAGAAGGGTTTCCCTGGGCTACATTTTCACCGTTTAGCATCCACTGATAATCGAATGTCGGATTGGAGTTGGCATCGTCAATCAGTGTTATCGCAAGAGGACTGCAACCTGCGTCCGTGGAAGTTTCGATGTCTATTCTTGGAATGTCTTGAATCGTGATTAACACTGAATCTGTGACGAGATTATTACAAGGATCAGAAACAGAAACTACATAATAAGTATCGGCATCCGGGCTGACAGTGTGAGGGCCAGGTGAAGCTGAAAGACCCTGGTTCCAGAAGTAGGTGTAGGGCCCATATTCTCCCTGGTAGTCGGCAGATACTTCTGTAGACGCTCCCGGACAAATTGCGATATCCTCCGAGATCTCCAATTGTCCCAGGTCCATGGTTGGTACTTCCATTAAAATCTCCAATGTATCTGACGAACAGCCATTTTCATCTTGAGCGTAGACGGTATAGGTTGTGGTTTCTGATGGTGTGACGGTTTGTTGACCAGAATTATCGAGACCGTTACTCCAGATGTAGATCAAATCGCCAAACCCACCAGATGCCGAGGCGGATATCGTAGCATCTTCACCTGGACAGATCAAGAAACCAGTGTCTCCGCTAATCTCTATCGGGTTAGGAGAGGCAATTTCAATTTCTACCGAATTTTCGCAGTTGTTGTCATCAATCACCTGCACGGTATGACTTCCTGCCTCAAGCTCACTATTGCTGAGGCTTCCTGGGTCGCCAGACCAAAGCACCTGATACGGTGGCGTTCCTCCTTCAATTGTGATTTCTGCATTTCCCAATCCGGAATAAGTGCAAAGAGGAGAGTTTACTTCAGCTACATTTATGACGAGCGGCTCGGGCTGATCAATTTCAAATACCTCTTCAGTGCTGCATCCAAATTGGTTGAAAATGGTTACCGAATATGTTCCGGCAGCTAAAGAACTTACAGTGGGTTGGTCACTTACGAGTTCGGCCCACTGAAAAGAGTAGGGGCCATTCTCACCATTTACACTGAGGCTGATTTCCCCATCGGAAAGACCGTTGCATGTTACATTTGAAAATGATGAAGTCACTTCTGCAGTGAAAGGTGCTATGCTGAAAGTCACTTCATCTGATGAGCCCGGGCAATCAGAAGCTGGCAGCACTGTCAAAACAAGTGTTAGAGTGCCATTTTCAATTTCATTTGCTGACGGTTCGTAGATAGCATTTGGATCGTTTCTATCTGGAATAAAATTTCCTTCCCCACCGACCCACATGCTGGAATCGGCTCCTGTGTAGGATCCGTTCAGCTGTATTTGCCCGGCCAGGGAGCAAACCACCGAGTCAGGACCCGCGTCTACGGAGATTGGCTGATCATACTCGATTACTTCAAAAGTAATAGAGGCTGTGGAGCAATCGGTAGTGTCCGATACCGTAACAGAATAGGTTCCCGGTTCTGAAATATCTGTGGTTTCACCTGTAGTGTTGTTACTCCATTCAAAGTTGTATGGAGGAAATCCACCTGTGGCTGATGCTGTAACTGTCACCTGTGTTTCGCCTTCGCATATCCCAGGGTTGGTGGGTTCAATAGTGACATCGAGTGTATTTGCTAAATAAACCCTGACTGTATCGCAGAATTCTTCTGTGGAACATCCACCGATTGCCAAACCGCAGATCTGGTAATCGATAAACTCGGGGATGTTGTCCGGAGCAAAAACCAGTGTAGTATCACAAGTTGGGCATTCGAGGTATTCATCATAGTCGCCTGGTGCACCTGGTGCCACTGAGGTCCAGCTGATACTGGTGGGATCGTATCCTGTCGAAGATATTTCTGCTGTGCATCCTTCTGTTGCGTAGGTGTTGGGACCTACTGCAGGGGCTGGTACTGAAGTGATACAGTAAACGTTGTTGTTATTTCCCGGCTTGCAGAATGTTAGTAGATGGGGCCCTGGTCCCGTGAGGCAAAGCACATCACCAACCGCGATCTGAGGTCCACATTCGATCTGGTAAAACAGTGCACCCGGAGGGATTGCTCCATCGCAGATATCGAAAATAATCCCCTGAGCATCTTCGTGGAGGGTAATGTTAAAAGAGATACATCGATCTGGTGCCGTTGTTCCGCAGCAGTTCCCTTCTCTTATAATTGAAGGGCTAAAAAATGTTGCTGCAGGATCACTCGTCAGGTCTACTTCCAGAAGGGGGACATTCGGGTCACATTGCGCTAACCCCTTCATGCTGAATAGACAGCACCAAAGAACACATGACCAGGTCAAGAGCAGATTAATTGTTTTGCGGTCCATTACTAGATCTATACGTGCAATTTCATTGAGTTGTTACTGCATGGACTTCTATATCCGGATGGATTTTCATCTGATTTTAGGGGAGGACTTTTGACAAGAATAACTCTCAACAATTCCCATATTTTTTATCGACTTCTTTGCATTTGATTCTGAGTAGACTACCAACATGATGAGGTGTCTATTGATTCCTTCAAGCTCTTAAATTGCTAAAATAATTAGCATCAATTGTAAATACTCGTTATTTTAGCAATCTAAAAAGATTAGCTATTTAGAGAGGTGAAAAAATGAATCAACGAGCGATCATGCATATGGACCTGGACACATTTTTTGTGTCGGTAGAGCGGTTGCTCGATAGCCGCCTGATGGGAAAACCCATATTGGTGGGAGGGACGAGCGATCGCGGAGTGGTGGCAGCCTGTAGCTACGAGGCGCGAACATTTGGCATCCATTCGGCAATGCCAATGAGGATGGCAAAAGAACTCTGTCCCGAAGCAATCGTGATCCGGGGAAATTCTTCCAACTACATGAAGTATTCGAACATGGTGACCGACATCATCAAGGAAGATGTGCCTGTTTATGAGAAGTCTTCTGTAGATGAGTTTTACCTGGACCTTACGGGAATGGACCGATTCTTTGGCTGCCTGAAATTTTCATCGGAATTGCGGCAGCGAATCATTCGCGAGACGGGTTTGCCGATTTCTTTCGGGCTTTCGCAAAACAAAACTGTGTCGAAAGTAGCCACGGGCGAGGCAAAGCCCAATAACCAGATCAAGGTAGATTACGGCACTGAGCGTCCTTTTCTGGCTCCGCTTTCGGTGAGGAAAATTCCGATGGTGGGCGAAAAAACTTACCAGAGTCTTTGCAACCTGGGAGTGAAGAAAATCCAAACGATTCAGGGTATGCCGGTGGATTTGATGGAGCGGGCGCTGGGCAAAAACGGTATTGGAATTTGGAAAAAGGCCAACGGCATAGACAACAGTCCGGTGGTGGCATACAACGAACGGAAGTCAATTTCGACAGAACGAACTTTTGACCGCGACACGATTGACATCCACAAACTGAAGGGAATCCTTTTGGCGATGGCCGAAAATCTGGCTTTCCAGCTACGCAGAGGGGAGAAGCTGACAGCCTGCGTGACGGTGCGGATTCGCTACTCAGATTTCAACACCTATTCACTGCAAAAACGAATTATTTACAGTTCGGACGATCACGTGCTGATTCCGAAAGTGATGGAAATGTTTGAGCAGCTCTACAACCGCAGGATGTTGGTGCGGCTGATTGGGGTGCGGTTTAGTCACCTCGTTGGCGGAGGTTATCAGATCAACCTGTTTGACGACACCGAAGAACAGGTAAACCTCTACCAGGCGATGGACAAAATGCGGGAGCGCTATGGCGACCGCTGCGTGATGCGCGCATCCGGAATCCACGCCCGAACGATAGGAAGAACAAACCCTTTTACGGGGGAAGCACCACTGCTGCTGGCGAATCGGAGACAGTGATTGTTCAATTATGAAACTTGTGCTGAACTTGTTTCAGTATGAGTCAATTACGAATTACGAATGCTTCTAGGAGTAGTAACTGAGGTTGGTTAGGTGGGCAGGCTGGTTGTTGAGCGCGGTCCTTGAGCCAAGTCGAAAGAGAGTCGAAACGAGCAGGGAGGAGAATTGAATTAATTAGCAATTACGAATTACGAATGGCGTGCAGCTACGATAAATTCCACGCGAAGGCGCCAAGACGCAAAGAGAAACGCGAAGCTTTCGGCTACGGTAGGTGTGAAAACATTAAGAAGGCATTTAGGTCTATTCATTAAGGCGCATTAAGTAGGTCTTAATGTCCCTTCACCCCTTAACTGCCTTCATGTTTCCCGTTCCGCAGTTGTAAAGCTCTGCTGTGGCTATGTGTTTTTTGTGCAAGCCAGTGATTAGACGCCAGAAGCAGTAGAGTTTGGAATTTGATTTTTGGAATTTACTCCTACGCCAAGGCTCTGGAGTACACATGGAATTTTTCAAACAATGCTAACAAACGTCCACACATATTACTCACTTCGCTTCGGGACAATTGCTCCGAAAGCACTGATGGAACTGTTGCAGCAGTTTGGGTATTCCACCTTTGCGCTGACGGACGTCAACAACACCTCGGCTTGCCTCGACACGGTGAGGCTGGCAAAAAAGTTCGAGGTCCGGCCGGTGCTCGGAATCGACTTTCGGAACGATGCTACTCAAAAATATGTGGGACTGGCAAAGAACAACCGCGGATTCGAAAACCTAAACCGACACCTTTCCAAACACCTACACGCAGAGGATTCGTTTGAGTCAAGAGCTCCGCAAATGGCAGATGTCTTTTTCATCTATCCTTTTGTGGCCTTTCAGAAAAACCCATTCGAGCTGCGCGAAAATGAATTCATCGGAGTTCGCCCGCAGGATCTGCAGCAGCTCCGGCTCTCGCCATTGCGAAACAACCCCGAAAAGCTAGTGGCCTTCGCCACGGCTACTTTCCGAAACAAGAAAGACTTTAACACGCACCGGCTGCTGCGCGCCATCGCCTGCAACACGCTGCTGAGCAAGCTCCCGCCAGAGCAGCAGTCTCCCGAAACTGACCGACTGCGGCCGGCCGATGAGCTCAGGGAGATTTATGACGAAGCTCCATACCTTTTGGAAAATGCAGAAAAATTGCTCGATCAGTGCTCAATCGACTTTGAGGTGGGCAACGAGGTGGTGCCGAAAAATCAAAAAAGCTACACGAGAGATACCGATCTGGATTTTCGGCTGATGAAAAAACTGGCTTACGATGGACTGCGCTACCGCTACCCTAAAATTGGCGAGCGCGTGATCAAAAGGCTTGAGAAAGAACTGGAAGTGATTCGCGAAAAGGAGTTTGTCAGCTACTTCCTCATCAACTGGAAAATTCTGAAGTATGCCCGCAGCAAAGGCTACTTCTACGTGGGTCGTGGGAGTGGAGCCAACAGCATCGTGGCCTACCTGTTGCGAATCACCGATGTGGATCCCATTGAACTCGATCTCTACTTCGAGCGATTTATCAACCTGTACCGAAAAAATCCGCCCGACTTTGACATCGACTTTTCGTGGACCGATCGCGAAGACATCACACGATTTATTTTTGAGCGATTTCCCAACACCTCTCTACTGGCCACTTACAATACCTTTCGTTTCAAAGCTGTGGTGCGCGAGCTGGGGAAAGTTTTTGGACTCCCAAAACACGAAATCGACAAGCTGAGCCAGGGGCATTTTGACATCAGTCGCGTGGATCAGATCAACAAGCTGGTGCTGAAGTACAGCGAATACATTCAGGGATTTCCCAACCACCTGAGCATCCATGCCGGTGGAATCCTGATTAGCGAAAAACCGATCGAATATTACTCGGCTACTTTTATGCCGCCAAAAGGCTACCGCACGGTGCAGTTCGACATGGTGGCAGCCGAAGATGTGGGACTCTACAAATTCGACATCCTCAGTCAGCGGGGACTCGGCAAGATCCGCGACACCATCGACATTGTGAAATACAACCAGCCGGAAGAAGCCGACATCGACATTCACGATCTGAAGCGGTTCAAAGAAGACAAAAGGATAAAAGACATGCTCCGGAATGCCCGCGCCATCGGCTGTTTTTATGTGGAATCGCCAGCCATGAGGATGCTGCTAAAAAAGCTGCAAGTGGACGACTACCTCGGCCTTGTTGCCGCCAGCTCGGTGATCCGCCCGGGAGTGGCCAAAAGCGGAATGATGCGCGAGTACATCCAGCGCTACCGGTTTCCGGAAAAGCGAAAAGAGGCTCACCCGGTGATGCGCGAGATCATGCCCGACACTTACGGAGTGATGGTTTACCAGGAAGACGTGATCAAGGTCGCTCACTATTTTGCCGGCTTATCGCTGGGCGAAGCCGATGTGCTGAGGCGAGGAATGAGCGGAAAGTACCGGGGCCGTGAAGAGTTTGAAAAAGCCCGAAAACAGTTTTTTCAAAATTGCCTGGACAAAGGCTACACTGAAAAACTCACCTCTGAGGTTTGGCGGCAGGTGGAGAGCTTTGCCGGATACGCCTTTGCCAAGGGCCACTCGGCCAGCTACGCGGTGGAGAGTTACCAGAGTCTTTTTTTGAAAGCCTATTTCCCACGCGAATACATGGTGGCCACGGTGAATAATTTTGGTGGCTTTTACCGCACCGAGCTCTACGTCCACGAGGCGCGGATGCACGGAGCAGAGATTATGCCGCCCAGTGTGAATCACAGTACTGCGGAAGCGGTGATTCGCGGAAAACGGATCTACCTCGGCTTTGGACTGGTGAAGGAACTGGAGATAAAAACCATTGCCGCCATCGTCCATGCGCGCCAGGCTGATGGGGAGGTTTCATCCATTGAGGAGTTTGTGAAGCGCGCGCAGGTTTCGCTCGATCAGTTGGTGTTGCTGGTGCGTGTGGGAGGGTTTAAGTTTGCCGGTCAGAGCAAGAAAGAACTGCTGTGGAAAGCGCACTTTCTGCTGGGGCACGCTAAGAAAAGCCGGCCTACGAAATTGCTTTTCGATGCCGACACCAAAAACTACGAGTTGCCCGATCTGCAAGCAGATGATTTTGAAGATGCCTTTGACGAAATCGAGCTGATTGGTTTTCCGCTGTGCAATCCGTTTTCGCTGATCGAGTGGGAAAAGGTGGAGAAAAAACCGATAGCCACAGCTGCAGAACTTCCGGAAAAGATTGGCCAGACAGTGACCATCGAAGGCTACCTGATCACCGTGAAGGAAACCAAAACCAGCAACGGTCAACAGATGCTCTTTGGTACTTTCATCGACCGCAACGGAGAGTGGCTTGACTCAGTGCACTTCCCACAGGTGGCTGCGCAGTATCCTGTTCGCGGGCGTGGCGTTTACCGGATCACCGGCAAAGTGATGGAAGAATTCGACCGCATCAACATTGAAGCAAGCCACATGGAAAAGCTACCGATGATGGAAGACCCACGCTATGCCGACAGCCGCACCGCCAGCAAAATCACCCGCGAACAAAAGTGGAACAAGCGCGAAAAAGACGTGACCAAACCCGGACAAAGAGACCACCGACCGAATAAGTTTTTGGAAGTGCAGAAGGGGTTGCGGGATGAGGAGTGATGGACGTTTATTAAGTTTACGCTTCACAAAACTAGAAAAATGAAACACTTAGTATTTGCCATTGCAGTCCTGGTCCTCACTATGTCAGTCTTCAGCTGCCAGGATTCAACGCCATCAAATCAAGAAACAGATTGGAAAATAATTGTACAGCCAAATTCGGATTACATTCTTAAGGGAGATACGTTTAAGGCCAACTTGCTATTAACGAAAGAACTACCTGCTGATTCGAAAATTCATTTTGAGGAAGATTCTAGTTTGTTCGAACCGAGGCGAGAGAAGAGAAGGCAATATTCGATCAAAAGAAAGGCTGACGGTGAGATGGGCATTCATAAATTGGAAGGAAGCGTGGTGATAGAGGAAGGAAAAGGAACTATTGAGTTGCCCTTTTACTACGAGTATACAGTTGGATCGTTTTACGCGAATGTTAAAACCAAATATCTTATTCAAGGAATCAGAAACCCCATCGAGTTAGCTGTTCCAGGCATTCCACAAAGTGTACTTAGTGTTGAGGTTTCACAAGGGGAGGTTATGGAAGAAGACTTCATCTACTACGTTATTCCCAAAGACAAAGGAGAACTCAAACTAAAAATAGAGGTTGAAATGCTAAATGGCACAAAACATGAATTATTTCATTTATTCGAGGTAAAGTAAGAGCTCAAACTGATTTTTATAAAGACTTTAGAAGAGCATTGTTGAGGAAGTTTCCATTTGCAGTTTTCTTCCTACTCAAAGAGGAGAGAGTTGTCATATACAGTGTTTTTCACACTCATCGAAACCCGAGAGAAGCTCCCAATGACTACTGATTTTGGAGTTTAATTACCCCCTGATTTTCGTATAATTGTCGGAAACCAGGTCCCGGCTTTTCCGGAAACGCCAACTTAACCAGACTTATGAAACGCTTTACTCAACTTTTGGCTGCCTTTGTGGTTGCGAGTTTGTTTCTAGCAAGCTGCGCTACTTCGAGCGATGTGGCTTCCTCCAACCTCATTCAAAAAAGAAAATACCGAAAAGGCTTTTTTGTCGCCTCACTGAATAAGAATAAGAAGGATGAAAAGAAAGATCGTGATCAGGCTGCTCAGGAAACTGAAGAACTCCCAGTTTTAGCTGCCAGAAATTTGGAAACAGCCTCGCTCGAAAACCCCTCAGAACGTCAACCGGCAGAATTGGGCAATCCCCTAACAACGTTAGAAATCTTTCATGCACCAGCAAAGTCTGCCGAGCAATTCTCTGGCTGCGACATCATAGTGCTCAGCAATGGAGATGAAATCGAAGCGAAAATCATCGAGATCACCGAAGACGTGGTGCGCTACAAAAAATGTGGTCGACTCGATGGCCCGACTTACGAAAAGAATAGAGACGATATCGTTCTCATTCGCTACCCGATGGATCCAAAGACATGTTTAACAACGAGAAAGTCAATGAATCCAGAGAAGACAGTTGGGAAGACGATGTGAACCGGGCCGGGGAAGATATCAACAGAGCAGCAGACGATTTGCCGATAGGTGACAAGAGTCAGATGTTAGCACTTGGATTATGTTTTTTTATTGGGTACATAGGGATTCATCGTTTTTATCTCGGTTATACCGGTATCGGAATTATTCAATTTCTCACCCTGGGTGGCTGCGGGATTTGGGCGCTTATCGACTTTATCCGAATTCTTACAGGATCACTCAAGCCGAAGAACTCAGAATATGAGCAGACACTTGATGACATCTAAAACTGGAAGCGTGAAGAAGTGGAGAGTTGGTTTATCTGTCGTTTTGATGGTTTTGCCAATCGTTCTGTTGGCAATGCCTGCCAACTATTTCGACAAAGGTGAAAGCATTTGTCTTTCGCATCTTCTGGCTGGAGTAGACTGCTACGCTTGCGGAATGACTCGCTCTGTGATGCACCTCATTCATTTTGATTTTAGCACCGCCTGGAATTTCAACCCATTGGGATTTGTGGTTCTTCCGCTTTTAGTACTCTACTGGCTGAAATTGGTGCTTCAGGGGTTTGGAGTGAGAATTCTAAAATGGTTTTAAACGATGGAAAACCCCTGGACCTTCACCGAAAAAATTATCGGCATTGCCTTTTGCCTGTTTGCACTGACCTTGCTGGCCAGATCGATAGTCGATAAAAATAAAATAAAGGATGAGGTGGACGAAGATGCTGAGTC
>Ga0136604_1000654_pt1 | contig 16902 bp, 13 predicted proteins | sample AntRauFillE10628_FD_104928 | JGI IMG/M metagenome (GOLD analysis project Ga0136604, IMG submission 104928) | Saline lake microbial communities from Rauer Islands, Antarctica - Metagenome Filla E10 #628 | ecosystem: Environmental > Aquatic > Non-marine Saline and Alkaline > Saline | place...
ATTTTAATGCACCCGTGCGAAAAAGACACAGAGGATCGATATAAGCAAGCTCAGACTCACTACCGCAAACTACTTCAATCAGAAAACCTCATTTTCCCGGAAAGAGAAGAAAAAAGCTTATCACTTTTTTACGACATGAACATTGCAATTTCGACCCACTCGAGTTCAAACATCGAGCGACTTTTTCTAGGTCTAAAAACTTTCTACTTTCCTTCTCAGATTTCCGCTCCACTCTACAAACAGACTCAACTCAAAAACATCAGTCTTAGAAGCCCCGATGAGCTCGTAGAAAATTTAGAAACAGCTTTCAGCCAAACGAATAAAGAGTTTTTTGAGGAAAAGGGGATGGAAAGTTATGTCAATTTTGGCCTTTAACAAAAGTAAAAAACCGTCATTTCAAAACAGCATGAATAGCTCGCCAAACAAACTGCTTATAGTCTCTTACACCTTCCCCCCCTTCACCGGGTATTGGAGGCAGAAGGTGGGCGAAGTTTGCCAGGTATCTCAACAAAGAAGGTTATGAGGTACATGTCTTGTGTCACAAGAGAAAAAATAAGTCATGCCTTTTCTCAAGAAGCGCTGAACTGAGAGATATTAACATACATGAATTCGGTGGGTTTTACCCACTCGGTTTGCTCTCTGAACGCCTCGCCATAACTTGAAAGCAAACCTGATTTTCGCAAAGCCAGAGTGCTCACCGATGTATTGATCGAAATCTGTAGAAGTCCCTGTAAAGAATTCCTGATGTTCTAATTTGTGACTTGATTTCATATTACCGAATTTCAATTGCAAAGAAACACTTTTGAGGGTGGTTGTAAATGCCCTTAGGATAATTTCTATTAGCTTCGCCTCACGAATACAGCGACTAGATTTTTGATCTCAATACAGTCCCGAATGGTTCTAAAAGTCAATTTCGTGAAGAATGAAGTTCAAAGGTTTCTGAATTGTTGACATTCAAAAATGGAATTCCATTTTACTGGATTAGCTCTTACGCAGAAAATGAAGCACTTGACAAATAAACTACTTATTGTTTCATACACTTTCCCTCCTTCCCCAGGCATTGGAGGTAGACGGTGGGCGAAGTTTGCGAAGTACCTGCATAAAGAGGGCTATGAAGTACATGTATTGTGTCACAAGAGAAAAAACAAATCACCCCTTTCTTCAGATAGTGCTGAACTGAGTGGTATAAACATACATGAATTCGGTGGCTTCTATCCGGAAAGCTTATTACAAACCCCAACGGACCTATGGCAAAAGGTGAAATATCAGTTCTGGATGCGAATACTTCCTTTATTTTACAAAGGAACCATCTATGACAAAAGCATCCTATCCGAGAATTCTTTCAAGCGAAAGTTTCAGCAAATAATAACCCGTCATGATATCAACAACGTTTTCATTACCACCGCTCCCTTCAACCTCGGTTTTTATGGAGCACAGCTCAAAAAAAAGCACAACTTCTTTTTAACAATAGATTTTCGCGATCCATGGACATGGGGCGAAGGTTATGGTTATCAAATGATCAGTAAGAAAAGGAAAAACTATGATTTACAAAGGGAACGTTTTGTAGTAGAGAATTCTGATGCCATTACAGCACCCTCCGAAGAAATCATCAAACACCTATCAAGTTCTTACCCGAATCATCATGAGAAATTTTTAGAGGTACCTCACGCCATTGACACGGAAAAGTTTTCTTACAATTTCCAGGAGTATCAGAAACTTCCACGACCAAATGGAGATAAATTTTTCTATGCCGGAACGTTGTATGAAGGATTTGACATATTCCTGAGACAACTCATTGACACTTTACAGAAGTCACAAAATACTCATCCTGAGTTCTATAGACATTTCAAGTTTGATCTTTTCTGTATGTCAGATTATCAAACCCACGAAAAGCTTGTGAAGGCTAATGGTCTAGATGACAAAATCCAATTTCATGAGCCTCTGGAAGAACAAGAGTTATTTAAAGAAATTGCGAAATATTCAGCAGCACTGATTTTCTTTCCTGACAAATTCCGTGATTTCATATCCACAAAATTCCCAGAGATCATTTACACCAACACTCCAATTATTTATGTGGGGGCTGAAGGAAAAGTTTCCGACTTTCTTACGAAAAGTGAAGTCGGGATTAGGCTGTCTTTAAATAAGCTAGATCAAATCGTTGACGTTTTGTCCGAACAAAGTTTTTCGGGATTTGAAAATTTTCCTATTTCATCTTTTGAATTTGAAATTGTCACAAAACAGATGATTGCCGCCTTGGAAAAGTTAGATTTAAAAGGTGAGTTCTGGAAGAGGCCAAAAACGTGAAACTCCTGAAGTATTAAAAAGTAGAATCCTCTTTTCTAAACAGTGACTATTTGCCGTTTATTTTACTTTTGCCATTAACTGCAACAACCTCAATGAAACTTTTCTCATCACTTTTTCAAACCAAACTTAGCAGCAAAGGTCTTGGGCTATTCCGAATAGCCTTTGGAATTTTGCTTTTGAGTGAAGGCTCTCATGTATTCGAATTTCAAAGATTGATCTTTGATGATGTTCCTTACTTGTCTACTTTCGACTTTGAGTTATTGCCTTTATTCTCAATTTGGATTATTGCTCTTACTTGTTTTATTATCGGATTGAAAACTCGCACAGCTGCAATTGTAAGTTATGCTATTTCACTTTTTATATTCAACAATCCCCCTTTCGAATACCATATGCATTACGCCTATCTGGGGCTCGGATTTCTTTTTATTTTCCTACCTCTCTCAAAGAGTTTTTCGGTCGATAGGATATTGATGAAAATCAAGTATTCCAATCTCCGAAAGCACTACATTCCAAGTGAAGAAACAACACTATTCAACTATCTATTAATTATCCTAACTGGTCTTGGTTTCTTCTACTTTGACTCTGTACTTTTTAAAATCACCTCAAATATTTGGATGAGTGGGCTTGGAGTATGGTATCCAGGAACGTTGCCACAAATCACAACACTTAATGATCAATTCCTACTGGATCAAGAGTGGCTCATGAAAGGGCTGTCATGGGTTACGGTCATATTTGAGTCAGTATTCATTTTTCTTTTTTGGTTCAGACGATTTAGAGTTCCACTACTCATTATTGGACTCGGACTTCACTTAGGCATTTTAATCAAATTCCCCATTCCGTATTTTTCTTTCGGCTATCTCTTCCTTTACATTCTCATGGTACCCCCTTATTGGTGGATTTCCATTGCTAAAAAGTTCAAGTTAAAAAAGCCCTTATTGAAATTTTACTACGATGAAGAATGCCCGCTTTGTCTTCGAACAGTAATCATCATAAATTCAATTGACATTTTCGGTGCGGTTGATTGCAGAAGTGTTCAGCGTTTTGCTTCGCATGAAAAAGTACTGCAAAGCACTCCTGAAGAAAGGCTACTCGCAGATATTTATTCAGTTTCTGGCAATTCTGTTTATAGAGGATACTTCACTTATGCGCAGGTTTGCCAAAAGTTGATCTATACCTGGCCAATCGGTATTATCATGCTTATTCCAGGAATATCGCACATGGGCCGTTGGGTTTATTCCCGAATTGCAAAACATAGATTTGTGGAGCGCTGTACATCAGACAATTGCTACGTTCCAAATTTGAACCCACCACCGGAATACGATAAAATGACAATCTTGAAAGGCCTGACACTTTTCAAAGTGAAGTCTTTTGCTTTGAGCTTATTGATGATAGGCCTAATTCTCTTGCAACTGAACGTTTCTATCTGGAGTCCGGCAGCTCAAAAATTTACTGGTCCCATTCTGTATTCCGATAGCTGGGGAATGGAAAAAATCAACGGAATGAGTCAAAAATTGAAATACCTTTCAGTGAAATATTTTGGCATCACGCATCACCCAGTTTTCATGGATTTTCATTTCAAAGACCTTGACCATGTGATAGGGCTTACTTTTGAGGAGGAAGGGATGACTGTGTGGTTGCCTATTACCACTCGAAGAGGATTACCAGGTGAATATCTAAAAGGGGACATTTGGGTTAACTGGAACTGGCGTGTTGTTCGCAATCAGATTGATAAAAAAATCTTGATTGATGGCCTCGAAGACTACACGGCCTTTTGGCTCGGCAAAAACGGACATGATTTTGACGATGCACACTTCAAAGTGAAGCTGAAGGAATTCGAGCTTCCCGATGGGTGGGAGAAAGGATTTCTCACGAAAGCACTGGAAAACGAGTGGCAGAACATGGGAGAAGTTTCGTGGCAGGATGAAGAATTTGTCGTCAACCTTTCAGACGAACTTTTTGAGAGCAAAAAGACAGCAGCAGATGGGGAGTAAAAAGGCAGCTATTTTACAATCGAACTACATTCCGTGGAAGGGCTATTTCGACCTGATGGACGAGGTGGATGTTTTTGTAATCTACGATGAGGTGCAGTACACCAAGAACGACTGGCGCAACCGCAATCTCATTAAAACGCCAAAAGGCACAGAATGGCTGACCATTCCCGTAAGGCAAAAAAGCCTGGAGCAAAAAATATCAGAAACGGAAATCACTTTTCCGAAGTGGAACAAGAAGCATTGGAAAACCATCCAGGCAAATTACTCCAAGGCTCCTTTTTTTAAGGAGTACAGCCAAGCCTTTGAAGAACTGTATCTCAACAGCAACGTGACGAATCTCTCAAAAGTGAACCTTACTTTTATCGAGAAGATCTGCGAGATTCTGAATATCGACACCGAAATAATTGACAGTGCGGAATTGGATCTTACCGGAGATAAGAATGACCGGCTGATCAACATCTGCCAACAGCTCGGTGCCGATGAATACCTGTCGGGGCCCGCAGCTAAATCTTACCTTGACGAGCAGAAATTTAAAGAGGCCGGCATCAGCGTGGAGTGGATGGACTACAGCGGATACCCAAAGTACGAGCAGCTCCAGGGAGAATTTGAACACGGGGTGACGGTATTAGATCTTATTTTTAACACCGGAGACCAGGCCCGGAAATACCTAAAGAAGGAGAAATGAAAATTTCAGTTGTCATTCCTGTTTATCACGGTGAGCAAACTATTGAAGAGCTTTACAACCAGCTTCAGTCGTTTTTTCAAAGAGAAGCTATCGACTTCGAGGTGATCTTTGTGTGGGACTGTGGGCCAGACGATTCCTGGCAGGTGATCAGCAAACTAAAATCGCAGCATCCCGATCGGATTACGGGAATCAGGCTGAGCCGGAACTTCGGTCAGCACAATGCCATTATCTGCGGATTCGAACTCGCCAAAGGAGATTTTGTGGTGACGATGGATGAAGATCTTCAGCACTCCCCTGCAGACATAAAGTTGCTGCTTGGTGAACAGGCAAAAGGCAATTTCGATGTGGTGTATGGAAAGTACGAAACCCGTCAGCACAAGCGCTACAGGAATGTGACTTCCGGGATGTTGAAAAAACTGATTTCCGTGGGTATTCCCGACCTCCATCCCGAATATTCAGCGTTCAGACTTATCAAAGTTACAATCGCCAGGAGCTGCACCGAGATGAGCAATTCGTACACTTTCCTTGACGGCTACCTTTCGTGGATCACCAAAAGCTTTAGCTACACCACGGTTTCCCATCAACAGCGCGTAGCAGGAAAAAGTGCCTACTCGTTTAAAAAGCTGCTGGATCATTCAATAAACATATTTGTCACTTTTTCGAATATGCCTATCCGCCTTCTCACAGGTACAGCCATTATCGTTTTCATGATCAGCCTGGTTTATTCGGTTTATGTGGTGATCCGCGAATTGATTTATGATGATTTTGCAGCTGGTTTCCCGAGCCTGATCATTGCCATTGGTTTTGGCGTCAGCCTGATGCTTCTGGGTCTTGGGGTGGTTGGTGAATACGTTTATCGCATTAATTTGAAGACAACAAAAAAACCGAACTACCTAAAACAGGAAGTGATATGAAACTGGCTTTTATCGGATACGGTGCCCTCGCCCGACAAATCGAGTCGATGATAACTCAGGAAGAAGGCAAACCCACGGAAACTGTCCTCTTTGACGACCAGGCAGAAAACGCTGTTCCTTTTGATAATTATCTGGTTGACGAATATCGCGAATTTGAATTTGTGGTGGCACTGGGCTACAAGCACCTTGAGGCCAAAAATGAAATCATAGAAAGCCTGAAAGAAAAAGGACGTAAGCTGAAAACTTTTGTCCATCCCTCGAGCTTCAAATGCAAATCTGCTATTTTGGAAGATGGCGTTATCGTTTACCCGATGTGTACCATTGATCAAAAAGTAATGGTGGAAGCTGGAACCATTTTGAACAACGGAGTGATCCTTTCTCACGGCAGCACTGTTGGGTCTTCGTGTTTCTTTGGACCGGGTGCAATTGTAAATGGCAACTGCCAGATTGGAGCTTCCACATTTGTTGGGAGCGCAGCAGTAATTTCCAACGGAATTTCGGTGGGCCAAAACGTGCTAATAGGAATTGGATCTGTGGTAGTTAACAACCTACCTGATGACATTACAGGAATTGGGAACCCACTAAAGATCCTTCCACGAAAGCTAAATTTAAAATAGTAGCGTCCACCACTCCCGAATTGATTAATTAGTTTTGAATCGAAATTGCCAATCACATGATCCCATTCAACAAACCCTTCCTCACCGGTAAAGAAACTGCTTACATTGAGGATGCTGTGCAGTCGGGAAAAATTTCCGGAAATGGAAAATACACCCAGCTTTGCCAGGAGTTTTTCGTGGAGCGCTATGGTTTCAAAAAGGCACTGCTCACCACCTCCTGCACTGATGCGTTGGAGATGGCTGCTTTGCTAATCGATATTCAGCCCGGGGATGAAGTGATCATGCCGGCCTACACTTTTGTGAGTACTGCCAATGCTTTTGTGTTGCGCGGTGCGAAAATCGTTTTTGCCGACAGTATGGATTCAAATCCGAATTTGGATGCAGATCAGATTGAACCGCTGATCACAGAAAAAACCAAAGCCATTGTTGCTGTTCACTACGGAGGCGTGGCTTGCGACATGGACACGATCATGGCCGTTGCCAAGAAGCACAATCTTTTTGTGATTGAAGATGCGGCACAGGCCATCGATTCTTTTTACAAGGGAAAACCGCTGGGCGGGATCGGTCACTTAGGAACTTTTTCCTTCCACGAAACAAAGAACATTATTTCCGGTGAAGGTGGAATGCTGGTGATCAATGATGAACGATTTGTAGAACGGGCAGAGATCATCTGGGAAAAAGGAACAAATCGCGCGGCCTTTTGGCGTGGCGAAGTAGACAAATACGGCTGGGTGGATATTGGCTCGTCCTACCTGCCCTCTGAAGTGATCGCAGCTTTTTTATACGCCCAACTCGAGCATCTCGATGAGATTCAGGAAAAGAGAATCGCCATTTGGAATAGATATCTCAAGAATCTTGACAATCTAAAGAGTCAGGTCCGGTTACCGGAAATCCCTGCACATGCAACTGTAAACGGCCATTTATTTTATCTCGTCCTTAAGGATGAAGATCTCCGACAGAACCTGATTTCTCATCTCAGAAAAAATCAAATACATGCCGTCTTTCACTACCTGGGCTTACATAAAAGTCCTTACTTCGAAGATAAGCATGACGGACGTAGTCTCACTAACTGTGACAGATTCACCAACGGGCTCTTACGACTTCCTCTGTTCTTCGATCTGACACTGGATCAGGTTGATCAAATTTCAGATTGTGTCAATGAATTTTTGAAAAAGTAGGCAAATGAAAAATCTATGCCGCCCCAGCCAAATCTTGGTTGTTGTTTTAAGTCTGCTTATTTGTTCAGTTTATTTTATTTCGCTGGACCAGGATGTTCTACCATACAGCATCATCAGCATCAACCAGGAAGATGAAGCTTATTATTCGGCATCCGCCATTGAGGAATATAATCAGCTACACAATCGTGAAACTGACTTTGACACTCCTAACAGTTCGTGGGTCATGTATAGCTATCCCTTCACTACCTTAACTCTAAATACTTTTGGGAATAATTTTTATGGACTACGGGTCCCCGTGGTCTTAATTGGGTTGCTCTCAATTTTCATTATGTTTATTTCCATTCGGAAAGTAACTAAATCCAATTTATCAACAGGGCTAATCATATTGATCTTTAGCTTTCTAGCATTAGATTTTACCTTTTTCAATTACGCGAGGTACTCCAACCCCCAGGTCTACTCTGTTCTTGGAAATGCAATTTTATTACTGGTCCTGATTTGGAAGCAGGATATAGATAAAGTGCAATCTTTTACCCTGGGCTTCCTGGCCGTGTTCATCGTATTGTTTATTTATCCGTACAATGTGTTTTTGAGCTTGGCAGTCGGACTGTACCTGTTAATCTATTCCATAAAAAAGAGACATTGGTCACTACCTTTGTGGGGAGTGTTAGGCGCAGTAGTCTCAGTTGGTCTATTCTCAATATGGCTCATGTTTTTCGGAGAAAGTCTTCAATCTTTCATCGATGCATTATCTGCCCACGGAGGAGGTGTAGAAGCTGAATCGACCTTTTCATTTATCGGTTTGTTAAAAAGCTTCATCTATTCTGCAACTGGAATTTTATCAACTCACCTCTTCAGGTACAATCCATTGCTTCTTATCTCTTTTATTTGCGCATTTATTCTGAGTATTCGAGTATTGTTAATCAATAAATTAAAAGAGACCCTTAGCCCAAGAAAGTCCCGGGTGATTTACTTTAGTTTAATCGCTCTTTGCCTTGCCGTTCTGCAAGGCACATTTGTACATTCTTACCCCTTTAAAAAATGGATTTCCTTGTTGCCGGTAATAATTCTGCTAATTGCAGTGGTTGGGCAGCTGGCCATAGTTAAGTCGAAAAGTTTTAAAAAATTTAAACTATGGCTTTCTGTCTCCACTATTATTGGACTTCTCGCTTATCTATTTGTTTTTAGAAATCTGAACACTCCAGAGTTTTGGAATCATACCTGGAATTTTACCACGCTACCTGTTTGGGCGAAAATCTTTTCAATTGGACTGGCCTCTGTTTTAACTTTGCTATTTTTCTTCTACATCTTTACCAGGAACTTCAGGGTTCTTCTTTCGGGATTATTTTTGCAGGTATTCTTCTCAGTCGCTTTAGTAGCTCATTTCAATTTTAAAAATGCAAGCTATGAAATCCGAAATGCCCTAATTGATATGGAAGATAAGACCAAAGGCAAATTAGGGGTGAATGGATTCACTCATTTTTATCAGTTCTATTCAGGTCTGATTCCTGCATATCACCATTACCGTAAACGTGAAGACCCTCAATTCTACGCGGCACTCGCTGACAGTATTCATAGAGGAGAAGAAGAATGCTTTGACATTTACAAAATAGTTCCTGGATATGAGTTTAACCCAATGGACGTACGACATTTAGAAAGCGCGACTGATGTGAGACCTGGAGATTCAGTGGATATTTATGGCTATTCCATGAAAGTTGTGGATGTTTACCCTTTTGAAGAATATTTTTATTTGCTCCTCTCAAATAAAGACAATGCTGACAATTAAAAATTCGAAATCGGAAAGCCCCGCTAAATGAGTGTTTCCATTATCATCCCCAACTTCAATAAGGTCGATTTCATTAAAGAAACAATCGACTCCCTGGTTGTCAATCTGACAGAAGGTATAGAATGGATAATTGTTGACGATGGATCTACGGATGGCTCCTTGGAGCTTCTTGAAAACCTTTCGAAGAAACACGATCAACTTCAATTATTCAGTAACCCAGGAAAAGGTGGAAGCAGTGCCAGGAACTATGGAGCGAGTCGGGCGAAGGGTGAATTCCTTATTTTCCTCGATTCTGACGACTTGATTTCTCAAGACTGCATCTTCAATAGAATTGAAGCGACCTCTGCCTATCCCGAAAATGACTTATGGGTTTTTCCGATGGGAGTTTTCTTGGAGAAGCCCGGAGACCTTCCGAGAAGCTACAACTGGATTCCAAATGAAACCAGAATGTTATCGAGATTCCTCAGCCACCAACTTCCCTGGGCGATCTGTCAACCGATTTGGCGAAAATCACTTTTCGAGAAAATCGGTGGTTTTGACGAGCGATTTCCACGACTGCAAGATGTAGAGCTTCACACTAAAGCACTGCTGAAGGGAGCAAAAGTGAAGTGCTTTCCAAATGCAGAACCAGACTGCTTTTACAGGACTTCTGCTAATCGCATCTCTTTCTCAGCAGAGAGCTTTCAAAAGAAATTTATCGATGGAGCTGTGCTCTACTATGAAACCTTCTTTATACAACTTAATAAGCAACAGCAAAAATATTTGTCAGGAACGCTTTTGGAAACGCTTAGTGTTTTGGTCTATCAGCTGAGACAGGGCAATATCTCAAAGTCGGACTTTCAAGTACATCGCGATAAACTGATTGCCACGTGCAAATTCTCCGGCCAGAAGAACCTGCTCAAGTCTTATGCTGCCTTGCAGTCGGCATCAACAATTCACATCAAAGGTCTAAAACGAATTACCAGGTCTCTTCTCTTCTTGTAAGCTTACATATCTTTGTGCACTTCACCCATAAACAATGCAGTTGAAAATCGCTCTTCTCACTGACGGCATCTATCCTTTTGTAGTTGGCGGAATGCAAAAGCACTCCTTTCACCTCGTTCGATTTTTTACCGAAGCCGGCTATCAGATCACACTCGTGCATGGAGTACCCGAAACCAAAGAAATACCTTCCAGAGAAGAAGCATTGCGTATGCTAGAAGTAAGGTCGAGCAGCAACATTGAGATCATCACTTTCCATATCCCGAAACACATTTATTATCCCGGTCACTACATTGCTGAGCAATATGCCTACTCCAAAATGATTTCCAGAAAACTCGAAAATCGCTGGGATGAGTATGACTTGATTTACGCCCAGGGCTTCACCGCCTGGCATTACCTTAAACACCGGAAAAAAGCAACTCCACCGGTGGCTGTCCACCTTCATGGGCTCAACATGTACCAAGCTCAATTTAGCATGCGCTCTAAACTCGAAAGCTCGCTATTAAAAAAAGCTGCCCGCGCAAATCTCAGAAGGGCTGATTACTGCTTTTCTCTGGGAGGAAAACTTTCCCAAATACTTCTGGAGCAAACCAATACATCTGCGAATGTGGTGGAAATCCCTTTGGGCATTGGCAGCGGCTGGTTGCGAAAAACAGTTGAGCCAAAGAACAGGAAGTCATTTGTGTTTGTTGGCCGGAACGAGCGTGTGAAGGGAATTCGAGAATTGTGGATAGCTCTGGACAGACTCAACCGAATGCCCGAGAAAATTGATTTTCACTTTGTAGGTCCTGTGGACAAGCCGTCTGGATTTGAGGAAAAATCCGTTATACTGCACTTCCACGGCATGGTGAAAAATGAGGAAACCATTCAAAGTATTCTCGATAAATGTGATGTTCTGGTTTGCCCCAGCTTTAGCGAAGGCATGCCCAATGTGATACTGGAGGCCATGTCTCGCGGACTGGCAATTATTGCGACAGATTCCGGAGCTGTGTCGGAGCTGGTGAGCAGTGCAAATGGTTGGCTGATTCCCAGTGGGAATGTACCGTTACTCACGGCTTCCCTTTCTGTTGCAACCACGCTAAATTCCAATAAGTTGTTTGAAATGAAGCAAACATCCCTCGAGCGTGTTCGGTCTGCTTTTTCGTGGGAGCAAGTGGCAAAGCAAACAACGAGTGAAATTGAGCGCCTGGCAAAAACTGCAGACTTATGAAAATCTCACTTTTCAGCGATGGCATCACCCCATTTGTAACGGGAGGCATTCAACGTCACAGCTACTATCTGTGCAAGTACCTGGCGAAAGCCGGAGTAGATGTAGATTTGTACCATACTGTTCCTTACTTTGCGCGGGGTGATGGTCGTAGTGCGGCAAGCCGTTTGTCGAGCGGAGTCGAGACGAGCAGCGATGAGGCAAGCCGGTTGTCGACTGCGGAAGCCCAGCTTAAGAGTGGCGGAGACAAGACAAGCCCTGAGAGCGACAAAATAGATCTTAATAGTAACCCTCCTGACCTTACCAAAATCTTTACAACCCAAGAGCTAAACAACATCACTCCACACTTCATCCCTTTTCCAAAGCACAAAAAACTACCGGGACACTATGTCCGCGAGTCTTATGAATACTCGTGTCGCGTTTATGATGAATTCCTCAAAAACAGCAGCAATGTCGATTTCGTCTATTCGAAAAACTACACTTCCTGGAAATACCTGGAAGAAAAGCAGAAAGGAAAGTCACTTCCACCAATGGGCGTAAAACTACATGGCTATGAGCTTTACCAAAAGCAGACGAGCTTACGCGATTGGATGGGCGGATTTTTCCATAGTCAGCCTACGCAATTCAATTCGCGAATGGCAGACATCGTGTTTTCGTATGGAGGTAAAATCACAGAGATCATGGAGAAAAAAGTCGGTGTGCTACCCGAACAAATCAGGGAGATCCCAACGGGTATTAGCGAGGACTGGTTATTGAAAGATCAGAAGCAAACTAGACACAACGGCAAAACAAACTTTGTTTTCATTGGACGCTACACCAGGCGAAAAGGCATTCACCTAATTGAAGAAGCTATTCCAAGTTGCGACCCGGAGAAATGTACATTCACCTTTATTGGACCTATTCCAGAAGAAAAGCAGTTAAAGTTGCCGAATGTTAACTATACAGGTCCACTTAAGGAGGAAGTTGAAATCCGCAAAGAACTTCAGAAAGCAGATGTTCTTCTCTGTCCGAGTTCGGCCGAGGGGATGCCCAATGTAATTCTCGAGGGAATGGCTTCGGGCTGTGCCGTAATTGCCACTGATGTGGGAGCTGTGGGGGAAATGGCAAACGAAAGGTCAGGCTGGCTTATTCAGCCTGAAAACGCAAAGGCACTTGAAAGTTCAATACAGCAGTCTGCCTCTCTCAGTTTAAATGCACTAAAAGAAAAACAATTGCAATCTGTTCGGATTGTAGATCAGCACTTCTTGTGGGATAAAATAGCAGACCGCATAATCACAGAAATTAGAACATTTACTTCGAGGCAGTGAACCACCGATTGTGATCGATAATCCGCTGCTCAGGAATAAGTTTCCTCCAGAATGCATTTTTTATGAGTTTCACTTTAAACCCACTATTCTTTAAGAATGACATGCAATCTCTTTCCAGCTCCAGTGAGTGTGTTTCAATAATTAAGTAGCATTTATTTTTCCCGAGTATTTCTTCCAATCCTCTGAGCACCTCGAGTTCACCACCATCCACATCGATCTTGAAAAAGATGGTTCTACCTTCATTTGGAATCACAGATGAAATCTTCACGGAATCCTCATTGTCAACACTTCCGACAAATTTTTGTGAGCTATGGAAATTCGGAGTAAAATCATTCAACTTGAAATTTAGGCTTTGCAATTCCTGAAACTGAGGCTGTGGTTCAAACAAAAATATCTCACCAGAGTTATTCAGTTTTCTGTAGAGTAGACCATAATAACCATCCGAGGCTCCGATATCGACAAAAGTGTCACATTTCACTGCGAACTTTTTGAAGTCTTTCATGATCTCTTTCTCATCCAGTCCAAGCACCCGTTGAGCCTTATTTCGAATATCGATATTCATCTTTAAGCCGCGACCAATTCCGTATTTGATCCGGTAAACACCTGGCTCCTCTTCCCTGAGCAAATGTCGCTTCAAAAACTGTTTCATTCCCATCTAAATTTATTCTTCAAAAATACTTGTTTAAATTCTATTGAATATTCATCTTAAAAATAAGCTTCCAAGGACATGGAGCCTATTTTTAGAAAGCCCCGCTCTTCTGGATTTGTTAGATTTGTTTTTCGAAAACAATCAAAGAAAGCTAGATTGAAAATCACCCTTACACATGCCGGAAAACAGCACGCCTATAAAGTGGCGCGTGCAATGAAAGAACTGGATGTGTTAGATCAGTTTATGACCAGTGGTTATATCAAATCAAAAGCACTTCAAAACCTTATCACCAAATCTGGCAATACTTTTTGGCCCAGAAGGTTTGAAAGCGGACTGTCGGGTAAATCAGTAAATCCGAATTGGCGATTTGAAATCCCAGAATCCGCTCAGAAATTCTTCTTCGGTAAAACCCAAAAGCTTGAACAATTGGTGTATCAAAGGGACGAAGCCTTCGATCGGTGGGTATCAAAAAAGATCATGAACAAAGATTCAGATGTATTTTGGGGATTTCAGGGGAGCTGCATGCATTCGCTTCTGTCAGCAAAGCAATCGCAAAAAATAACGGTTTGCGAGCTGGCCACAGCTCATGTGACAGAAGCGAAGAACATACTTGCTGAAGAAGCTACGCTGCACCCAGAATGGGCGGATACCATCACCAATCTGGTTTTTCCTTTTGCCTATGAAAAACGCCTGGAACTCGAACCTTTTTTAGCGGATTATGCTGTTGTGGCTTCCAAATTCTCCAAAGACAGTCTAATTCAAGCTGGCATGGAAGAAGAGAAGATCCACACCATACCTCTGGGCTTTGATGTCGATCATATCACTTACTCCAAAAAGTCGTTTGACGACTGGAACCAGCGACCAATGAAAATTCTGTATTCCGGTACCGTGACACAGCGAAAAGGAATCTCCTATTTACTGGAAGCCATGTACCAATTTTCAAATCGTGACGTTGAACTTCACATTATTGGAAATGCGGATACCAGCCTTCCCGCTTTCATAAAAGAAAAATCTTTATTTCACTATCACGGTTCCATGGCCCAATCCGAATTATTTAGAGCCTATGGCAATTACGACCTGCTGGTTTTACCCACTCTCTTTGAGGGTTTCGGTCTTGTGATTGTTGAAGCCATGGCTGCAGGGTTACCAGTAATAACTACCTCACATTCCATTGGTCCAGACCTGGTTGAGGAAGAGGCAGAAAGTGGAACAATAATCCCAATCCGTTCTTCGTCAGAAATAGTAAATGCAATCGAGCACTACAAAAACCTAAGCAGAGAAAATATGATACGCGCGTCTCTTGCAGCAAGGCGAGCATCTTTAAAATTCACCTGGGATCGCCATAGCGAAAATCTCAATACCTTTGCCAACACGACACTTAAAAAGTGAGTCTCAAGCCGATGGAATCATTTTCAATCAATAACCTAAAACGTCCCGAACATGTGTCGATCTGGGTTGAGGTACTCGCATTCCTGGCAATATTTATATGCACGATTATCTTCTTTCGGTATCCATTTGAAGGGTATTTGTATTACATCGCCTATATACTTTTACTTCCGCCATTTTTTCTGAGATACGGAATCCCAAAAATCACTGTAGCTATTTTGGGGTTCACATTAGCTGTTGGCTTTGTTAGTGTCATGGCAGGAACTGCCACTCCCTTTGTGTTCTTCAAAGTTTGGGGCGGTATGCTTTTATCCGTTTCGTTCTTTTTCTTTATAATCAAGTACTACAAGTTTGACGCACAATATCTTTACAAACGTTACTTGCAGATATGTTACTGGGTAGCGCTGATAGGTCTTTTTCAGGCAGTAACCACTTTTGTAGGCCTAGAACAGTTAGGTAATTTCAAATGGATTCTTAATAAATGGGGTTACAATCCAGGAGGTATCGTTGGTGTTCGTGTCAACTCCATTTTCACTGAGCCAGCACAGTTCTCTATAGTCATGGCACCCGCTGTGTATTTGTCAGTGTACAACCTCATGAAGGGACAGAGACATTTTTATAAGCCCTACCAATCGGCCATCATCCTCCTAGTAGTCATTCTTTCCTCATCATCAACAGGCTATCTCGGCCTGCTGCTAATTTTCTTCATGGTTACGGAATCATTCAAAATCAGGTATGTTGTATTTGGTTCAGTTTTCGTTGCTCTAGCTTTCTGGTTGTTCTATACAAATGTCACCGAGTTTCAAAAAAGAGTTGACTCCTCGATTGGACTTTGGGCCTATCAAGACTACAGCATAGAAAACACCAACTCATCGAGTTTTGTGCTCTACAACAACTGGCATATCGCAATGCAGAGTGTGCAGGACTATCCTTTTTTCGGAACCGGCCTGGGATCGTACGAAAAAGCCTTTGACCGCTATACTTTAACCAAAACAGTAATCGATTACGATTTTGAATTTAACAAACCTGATGGGAACTCACTCCTCGTTAGGCTTATCACTGAAACGGGGTTGATAGGCACCTTGGCATTTATTGTAATCTTGGTGCGTGGCTTTATAGGTAATAGAATTTATGAAGAGGGTCTGCCATACAAGTTAGCTAGCAATGGACTTTTGGTCATGTTGCTTATGTGCCTGCTCAGGCAGGGGAATTATTTTCTGAATGGTCTTCCTTTCTTTGTAATGCTCTATCACTACAACAAACAGCAGTTTCTCGATATGGTCTACGATAAAGTAAGTGTAGAAAAGGAAAGAAAGAAACAGAAGCTTCAACCAGAGCACATAGCTCAACATTCACTTACTGATAGAAATGAAAGTTCCAATTTTTAAGACTTCTCAATCCTTGGGTTTGCGTATTTCTACCTCAGCCATTTAGATTAATTTCCATTTATTTGTGACCAAAGCGATACCGCTCTCCTTCCTGAAGAGTTTTATTTTTCAACTAAGCATACCATCAAGCCTTCACTAACAACTAAATGTAAGTCAAATAAACTCAAATTGCCCCACCCTATTCTTAGACTACTCTAAGACTTCAAAATTTGATTTAAAAATTCATGGTAGTTTGTTTCAACTTCAAATTTTCCTTCCCAAAAATCTCGAATGCCTTTTCTGAAATTGAGATCCCGTGTTTTATCAACGAGCATTTGCTGCATTACTACACAAGCGATTTCAGGATCAAAATTCTTCTCGATAAGCACACCGGTCTTCTCATTCACTATGTCTGAATTGCCACCTACGCAACTAACAAAAACGGGAATTACAAATCTTATGGCATCCATCATCGAATCGGGCAGTCCTTCGTCTTCGCTGGTAATCAGAAGAAGGTCTACCGCATTGCCCTC
>Ga0136604_1000656_pt1 | contig 16865 bp, 12 predicted proteins | sample AntRauFillE10628_FD_104928 | JGI IMG/M metagenome (GOLD analysis project Ga0136604, IMG submission 104928) | Saline lake microbial communities from Rauer Islands, Antarctica - Metagenome Filla E10 #628 | ecosystem: Environmental > Aquatic > Non-marine Saline and Alkaline > Saline | place...
CCAAAGTTGATCCGCAGGTCGGGCTCAATCTCAAGTTCGGCGTAGGGGTCATACAGGATGGGCAGGCGCTGTCCGGTCAACTGCAGCGATACCTCGGGGGCATCCTCCCAGCTGGCCTGACCATCGAGCTCACCGGAACCCTGCTCACTGCTTGTCCACCGCCCGGAGAGATCGGCCTGATAGCCGTTGAGGCTGAGATTGAGGGCCACATCCCGCAGCGGCAAAGGCAGCGAGGCATCGGTAATCTCGCCGCCGGTCAGCGCCACCGCGCCGTTGACGGCGGGTTTCACCAGCGGGCCGGAAATCCGGCCCTGGCCATTCAACTGGCCCTTGACCTCTTCCAGCCCGGCAAAGACCGCCGCCAGCGCTATATCGAGGTCGGCAATCCGGAAGCTGCCGTCCAGGTTGCGATCCTCCGATTGCGGATCAACGCTGACGTCGGCGGACAGGGTTCCCAATCTTGGACCCTGGAGCTCGAACGCCAGGTCCGCACGCTCGGGTAACAGCTGTACCTGCGAGGTCAGGGCGTCGTATTCGAAGGTCTCCCACTCGTCGCCGTTGAGAACGGCAAACTGGCCGTCCCCGGCATCCACCGACAGACTGCCTTCCGGACCCGACTCTGAAGTCTGGAACGCAATATCCGCATCCAGCAGCGTATCCCAGCGCAAAGTTGCCGGGAACACCGGCGCCAATGCGGTGGTCGGGAAATTCCGTATCCGGTAATCCAGAACCGGCTCCGGCAGCAGTGTCTGCTGGCCCGCGCATACGGTGGCCTGCTGCCACTGCCAGCAGTGCTGGCCGAAGGTGAGCCGGCCAGCCTCGTTGTAGGCCAGATCGGCTGGCTGGTTCAGGCGCCAGAACTGATCCTGGCTGATAACGTCAATCTCGCCTTTGGCCAGCTGACCGCTCCAGGTGGACCAGGCGGAGCCAACGGCCCCGGCAAAACTGAACACCAGCTCGGCCTCGTCATGAACCGCGTTGATCTCCAGGCGGTGATCATCCCGGGTTCCCGACAGTGCAAGAGAAAGAGTCTCCATTGCTTGTCCGGCTGCGGCGAGTTCGGATGCCGTCAGATCGGCCTGTATTCTCTCCCCGGTGGTCAGATTGGCGGACAGGTCAAACTGCCCCAGTGCAAACTGTTCGTCCCAGGCCACTTCCTTACCGGCGAGGGACACTGACCCGAGGGGTTTTTCCGGCGTGCCACTAACCGAAACACGGCCGGTAAATGCACCACCAAGCTGGGGAAGAATACTCTGGGGTTGAGGCAGGTCCAGCTGAAATTCACCGCCCAGCTCTGGCCCCCATTGCCCGCTACCGGCAATCCGGTTGTCATCCACGAGCAACTCGAGATCCGAAAGCACGAGCGCATTACCGGACTGATCCAGACTGCCCCGAATACCTGCTTCACTGGCCCGCCAGCTGCCGTCAAGATTCCAGGCCGCCTGGATGCTGGGCGCATCGGCGCCTTCAGGGTCCAGCCTGCCTTCACTGGTCACCTCGCCGTTGAGGCTGGCCTCCAGAGCGGGCACCCAGAAACCCGGGTTAAACTGGCTCAGGTTCAGTTTTGTCTGCCAGGTCACCGGTCCGGCAAAGCCAACCTGCGCCTCGCCATTCAATGAGCCGGCACCGGTATTGACCGTCAGCCCGGACAGTTCAAGCGATTCCAGGTTACCCTCGATGTTCGAGGCCAGATCAGCCGCGCCCTGCGGCCCGTCCACCACGGCTTCCAGCGTGGCGTTATAGCTGCCGTCCTGATAGGTAAGATCACTGTTCAGCTGCTTCAGAACCACCGGAGGCGGCTCAACGCCGGGCAACAGATGAAACCAGGGAAAGGCATTCAGCGCGACCCGGGCATCCAGAGCCAGGGCCTGCTCCCAGCTCAGGTTGCCCTTGATCGACGCAGTGCCGGTGTCGGCATCGCCGGTACCCTGCCCCGTCAGGTCAAGCGCCAGATCCTGAACCTCAGTGGTGGTCACCAGGCCACTCAGAGCGAACCCGATCTCTCCCTCTGTGCCGGGCAGCTGGCCTTTGCCATCCAGCCTGAAACCTCTCTCAAGGCTGCCATCAAGGCCAAGGTCCGTATTCAGAAGTGTCAGCGTGTCCGGCAATGCCCCACTCGCTTTAAAACGCTGAGTCTGCACGCGCAGGCGCGCCGGCAGGGCCGAATTAAGCGGTTCAAGCCCGCCGGAAACACCGGCGTTGAGATAACCCTTACTGTCACCACGTACCCGCAGATCGACGACGCTGCCGGTCAGGTTCAGAGCCAGCAGCCACTGATCACCCTCCGGTGGCGGAATCCGCGCCTGCACATCCAGGTCCAGAGGCCAGTCACCGCGGGTTTCCAGACGGCCGGACACATCAAGGGACGCGGCCTGACGCTGAACACTGAGTTGCGAAACCGTCCAGGCAGCCCCGGACCCCCTGGCACTGAAACGGAAGCGATCCCAGATTTCCTGATCGTTGACGACAAGCGGGCCCAGTTGGACTGAACCGATGGTCACGGTCAGCGGAAGGTCAAGCTCCGGCAGGCGGATAGGCGCGGGCTGTTCATTATCAGAGCCGGGGGACAGCAGGGTGACATTGATGGCTTTTGCTTCCAGCTGATCCAGGCAGAGCTCTTTGCCAAACAGACAGCCGGGTGACCAGCGAATCAACGGGGACCTTGCATCCACGCCGACGCCAAACCCCCGCCATACAAGGCCTTCTGCCTGCCATTGCCCAAGCAGCGAGCCCTGACCCTGAGTAACTTCCAGGCCGGGCACCTGCTCTATAACCCAGGCGGTGCCGGTCTCGGATCGCAACACCAGCAAAAGTGCACCAATCAGCAATACCGGCAGCAGAACCAGAACCGCAAGCACAGTGAACACCCGGAACCGCCACCTGGGAGGTTTTGCTGCGGGAGGTTTTGCGTCGGGCGCTTCGGATTCGCGGGTATCGGTCATAATTCCGGCCCCATGGAAAAGTGCACGCGCCATTCGCCGCCGAGTTCGGGGTTCAGGCCTTTGGCAACGTCCAGCCTTATCGGCCCGACGGGACTGATCCAGCGAATACCCACACCCGCGCCGGTTGCCAGCGTTTCGGAAAGATCGTTGATGGCGTTACCCTCGTCGACAAACGCCGCAGCGCGCCAGTTGTCGGCAAACTGATACTGATATTCAAGGCTGCCAACCAGCAGATAACGGCCACCGACGCCCACGCCAAGGCTGTCCTCGGGCGACAGGGATTCATAAGCATAGCCGCGGACCGTCTGATCGCCACCGGCAAAAAACCGCAGTGACGGTGGCACCCGCGAAAAGCGGTTGGTCGCCACTGCACCGAGCCGGACCCGGGACAGAAATCGATGGTTATCCGCCAGAGTGTAGAGCCCTTTACCCAGCATAAATACATGGAGAATATCCGCATCCGACAGCGCCGCCCGGTGCGCGCCAGACACCTCGACCGACAGGCGGTAACCCCGGGAAGGATCAAACGCCGAATTGGCTTCAAGACGGGAATACCCGATGCCGGGCAACAACAGCCGGGTGCGATCCTGCGAGCCATCACCAAAGCTGAAGCGCTCTTCCTCCAGCTTCGCCGAAAGCGTCTGCGTCCAGCCGTTGTCCAGCTGATGGTTCCACTGCTGTCCCAGGGTTAGAAGCTCCGACTCCACATCTTCGATATCCTCGCGCTGATAGCCTGCGGACAGCCGGATGGAGTCCGTCATGGGCGGGTCCAGCGGCAATTCGTACCAGGCCGAGATGTTCTGGCGTGGCTGGGACAGTTCCGTTTCCGCTCCCCGGCGGTGGCCCATGGGATTGACCCAGTGTTCACGCCAGGTGCCCCGCAGGCGCGGGCCCACATCGGTGGAGAATCCCACGCCCGCGGCAATCGAACGCGGGGCCCGGGTGCGCAGCTTCACGACCACCGGAATAACGCCCTCGTCGGCGCTGGCGGGGTTTGCATCCACATCCACACTGGCAAAGTAGCCACTGTTCGACAGATCGCTGCTCAGCTTCGCTATCTTGCCGGAGTCGTACACCGTGCCCTTTTCAAAGGTCACGAACTGATTGAGCAGCGATGTCTCGAATCCGTGCCCTTCTTCAAAACGCACATCCCCCAGCCGGAACCGCTGCCCGCTGTTGAACACCAGCGTAATGTCTGCGGTTTGCTCTTCCGGATTCACCTCAAGCCGCCTGGTCTCGAACTGCCCGTTGAAATAGCCGAGCTGACTCGAGGTATTGCGGATTGTCTGGCGTAGGGCGTTGTACTGTCCGTGGTTCAGCACATCCCCCTCGGCAGGCTGGGTTGGCAGGCTCAGGTTGAATTCACTGTCCTGGTCAGCCGGGCCCTTGATTGTCACCGTCCGGGATCGCACCCGCACAGGTTCACCGGGCGTCACCGAAAATTGCAGTTGTGCGGGGACTTCCTCATCCTCTGGCCGGGTAATCTCCCAGTCAATATCGGGCTGATAGTAGCCAAGCGCTTTAAGGGCATTGCCAATCTGGTTTCGGGCGGTACTGACATAGCGGCGCAAACCGTCCCGGGAGCGACCGTCCACCTGCTGGACAAAAGCCTCGGCATTTTGCTGCAGCCCCGGGTAATCGCCTTTTACTTCCACAGAGACCTGACTTGCCAGACAGAACGGCGCTGCCGTGAGTAACACAAGCAGACCCGGAAGGGCGTGGCGGGGTAATCTGCAAAATGAAGGACGGCACATCCTGATATTCAATCGTCTCGGTAAGGTGAAAGAATCCTGACGGGCTACATTGGGTGTTTCCGAAAACCAGGTCAAGTTAATCCATGGTAGGCTAATGCTAACGAACGCCATACAAAACAGACGCCTGAATGCTCAAAATTAATACAGACAACCTGAAAAAGAGCCACCAGCTTATCTGGTTCACCGTCGACTTTGCGATGCTGGGCCTGCTGATCATAAACCTGGCCTTCATTATTTTCGACTCGGTCTACGGTTTCGAAATTGTCCAGAGTGGCCTGGGGGCTATTTCACCTGCCATCAACGACGTCTATCAGCCCATTCACAGGAACTTCATCGTTTACGACCTGGCTTTCGTTGCCGTGTTCCTGACCGAATTTGTGGTGCGCTGGGGCTACGCGGTCAAAGCCAGAGTGTACGCTCGCTGGTACTTTTACCCCTTCATACACTGGTACGACATTATCGGCTGCATACCGGTGGGCAGTTTCCGCTTCCTGCGGATTCTGCGAGTCATCTCCATTGTCTATCGTCTGCACCAGTACAAAGTCATCGACGTGACCCAGACCCGGATTTTCAAATTCGTCAACTTCTATTACGAAGCCTTTCTGGAAGAGCTGTCCGACCGGATCGTTATGAAAGTACTCACCGGCGCGCAGGACGAGATCAAGCGGGGTTCGCCCCTGTTTGAACGCATTCAGAACGACATTCTCTACCCTCGCCGGGAGATGATCACTGACTGGCTGTCCCAGCGGGTTGCGGAAGCCGCCCAGGAGGGCTACGTACCCAACCGGGGCGCGTTGCGCAGCTACCTGGAAAACCGGGTAGACAACGCGCTCAAACAGAACCTGGAGCTCTCCCGACTGAAATATCTGCCGGTCGTGGGGCCGCAGATCCAGGAAACTCTGGAAGAATGCGTGGGGGATATTGTCGCCAATGTCATTCATCAGATTCTCGAAGACCTGGCGCTGTCATCCAACCACGCTTTTATTGAAGACATTGTAAGCGTGTTCCTGCCGTCACCGGAGGACACCGACGAAGACGTCCAGAACGAGGCGCTGATAAGCCTGTTGACAGAAATTCTGGAAGCGATCAAAGCCCAGGTCCGGGTCAAACACTGGCGGGAAAATCTACCATGAGCAATCCTTTGCATTACCAGAGCGCAACCGACCTCATTGCGGCGTTGAAAACCGGCCAGCTGACCAGCACCGACCTGACCCGGGCGTTGCTGCAGCGCATCCGTGAATCCAACCCGAACATCAACGCCGTGGTCACACTGAACGAGGACCAGGCGCTGGCCAGAGCCGCCGAGGCAGACCAGCGACTTGCCGGCGGCCAGCCCACCGGCCCGCTGCATGGGCTGCCGATGACGCTGAAAGATACCTGGGAAGTGACCGGCATGACCTGCACAGCCGGGGCCCCTGCCCTCCGCAATCACCTCCCAGGACGCCATGCCGACATTGTTCAGAGGCTGGAACAGGCCGGCGCCATTATTCTCGGCAAAACCAACGTTCCGATCTACGCCACAGACCTGCAAAGCTATAACAAACTGTTCGGCATGACCCGCAATCCCCACAATCCCGACCATACCCCCGGCGGCTCATCGGGCGGCGCGGCAGCCGCTTTGGCATCGGGCATGACGCCGCTGGAAGTGGGCAGCGACCTGGCCGGTTCCATCCGCATTCCTGCCCATTTCTGCGGCGTATTCGGTCACAAACCATCCCGCAGCCTGGTATCCTTTCGCGGCCACATTCCCGGCCCGCCCGGCACCGAATCACAGCCCGATCTTGCCGAGGGTGGCCCCATGGCAAGAACTGCCGGGGACCTGGCACTGCTTCTGGGTGTGATTGCCGGGCCAGCCGAAACGGAGCAGGCCAGTTGGCAGCTGGCGATGGCGCCGGCGAAATTCCAATCCCTTGACCAGGCCAGGGTCGGCCTGTGGCTGGAAGACCGCCTCTGCCCGGTTGACCCGGAACTGACCGATGGGTATCAGGCACTGGCCAGAACTCTTGAGCAGAAAGGCGCCCTGGTTGCCGAGGCTAAAAATGACCTTCTTGACCTCGCTCAACTGCTACCGGTGTATTTTAACCTGTTGGGCAGCCTGCTGAGCCCGTCACTCAGCGACGCCCAGAGACGCCAGATGAAGTGGGTTGCCCGACTGCAAAAGTGGCTGCCGCTGTTTGGCCCGGTCACCGCCCACATCGGTGAATACGGCCGGGGCGCGAATCAGCGGATTGATCAATGGCTGGCCTGGAGCGAGATCAGGGAGAAAATGCGTGCCCGGATTATGGGGCTTTTCGAGGAGTTTGACGTTCTGCTCACGCCTATCACCCCCACCGCTGCGATTCCCCACGATCACAGCATGCCGGTTTTCAAGCGACAGATAACGGTCGGTGGCAAACCCCGCGCGTACATGGACCAGTTCTGCTGGATAGCCCTGGCCACCCTGCTGGGGCTGCCCGCCACCTCCGTACCCATAGGCCGGACCCGGAACGGACTGCCTTTCAGCGTCCAGGTGATTGGCGCACCGGGCATGGACCTGACAACGATCAGGTTCGCGGAATTGCTGGAGCAACAGGGCCTGGCGGGGTTCTGCCAGCCCGAGCGCTAGTCTTCCGCCTCGCGGTCGCGACGGTTCCACCATGATCTGACCACAAAGGCATGGGGAACCGTCAGGGCCGCCAGCCCCCAGAACATCACTCTCACCGCTTCAGTCAGAAGACTGGAAGCGGGATCCCAGAGGACGACAACACCCCAGGTCGCCAGCGCAAGACCGATAGCCATCAGTGTGGCCGGGGCGGATTGCCTTATCAGAAACCCCAGCATCTGTCTGACATCGGTTTCAACAAGGCGATTTTCAGCAATGGCCAGAAAGTGGCGAACGCTGTGAACGAGGCAGAAATAGAAAGTGAATGCCAGCAGGGGTGGCAATAGCAGCAGAACCGCACCGACGGTCACAAGCTCGGCCAATACCCGGAACCCGAGATCGCGATAATGGCGAACGACCAGAAACCCAAGCCCGGCCAGCCATAACACCGCAACGATCGGGCCGGCTACCGTCAGGACCGACAGAACCGCGCCGGACTCACGGCTGATCAACCAGGCAAACAGCTCACTGGTCTGTTGGGGATGCCCCAGAACCGGACCCAGAACCGGCAGGCTGCCGCTCAACCACAGCAAAACGGTATTGTCGGATGGACTCAGATAGGCCAGATCGGTAAATCCGAAGTGCCAGATCGACAATGCCAGAAACACCAAAAGCGCCCCTACCGGGAAAAACCAGATCAGGCCGATGAACGCCATCGAGGCACCGATATACAGGGCAAAGGCCATAGCCATGGCATGGGGACGTTCCGTTACCAGCCGCCTGAGAATAAACGGATCAGCGCCACCGTGGGACAGACCAAACACAGCGACCGGTGCGAGGATGATCCAGAACTGTTGCTCCAGGGACAGGGGCGGCAGCTGGGCGGCGACGACAATGGCAATCAGCGAGACGGCCAGCACACACCATTGGTGCAAAGCCCCCCGGGGACTCCGATAGAGACTGCCGCCAACGGTTTCGGAACGACCGGGCGTCATGACACTGCCGCCTGCAAAAAACGGCCTGTAGGCAGGGCAGATGCAACGGACACGGCATCCCGCCAGCGCGGCTGGTCATTCATGAAACGCGCCATCTGCTCGGCCGTGGTGGCGGCAAACAGATCCAGAAACCAGTCAGGCGCGGCTTCAGGGTGTTGCTGCAATGCTCTGAGAAAAACCCTGTCCATCCAGTCGAGCCAGGGTTTGCGGGTCTGCGGCGGTTGCAAAGACCAGTGCCCGCTGGCAGCGGCAGCCATAATCTGGCTGGCCAGGTCAGCGCTGTTCCGCTGGCAGCTGGCAAAGTGATACCCGGTGGCGGCACGCATCCAGCCAGCGCCAACCCCTGCTTTGATGATCCTCCCCGGATCGCGACGCCCGGTGATTGGAAACATCGGCAGTGCGGCGGATTCCGATCGTTTCACGGTAAAGCCTCCGAAGTTCTGCTCATCCAGCCAGGCATCCAGACGGGCGCGGCAGTCCGGTCGTTCACCGCCCGGATGGAATTCGGTCCACTCCACAAGCAGGTTATCCGTATCCAGGGGCAAAAGGTAAAGGAAACAGACGTGCCCATCGCAAGGCTGAAAATCCATCAGCGTCGCTGTTTCGCTATCATAGCCGTGTCCCGGGCGATGAATCTCGTAGCCGGTAAACACCTGCCAGAAACCGAGAGCCTGATTCAGGCAGGTCGCCTCCGGCGGGCGTGTGTCGATAACCGCCCGGGCTCGCCACTGCCCGGCCGTCGTTGAGACCAGAACACCGTCGGCGGACTCTTCGACTGCCTGCACGGTAACCCCCTGACGAAGGCTGAACGCGGGGCAGGACCGGATACAGTCCAACGCATGCCGGTAAACCTCGCCAGCCGGAAGCATGGCATAGGGTGCCTGCCTGCTCGACTGCGATACGGTGCGCGTTCCCCTGCTGACCTGCCAGCGCGACCAGCGGTGGGTTATCAGTTCCCGAAAAGGATGAGGTTCAGTGTCCCAGAAACACCAGGTGCGGTCATTATGATAGTCAGTGCGTGGTTCCAGCAGGCAGACCCTGGGTAAGGTCTGGTCTGTCTGCCTGGACAGACTGTTCAGCCAGCAGGCCAGGCTCAGGCCGGTCAGGCCGGCGCCAATGATCACCAGGTCACAATCAGCTGCTTGCTCGGTCACCATCGCTCAGGACCGGTGTTGGCAATGGAGGAGACAGGTACTCAGATCACGATGCAGACGGGAGTCGTGGTCAGTCTGTGGGTGACTGCTGGGCTCCCCCGCCAGCCTCGACAGTGCTTTCACGGTCACCCAGAGTTTACGCCCCGGGCTGACCACACTGCGGCGCTGCCAGTAAATCGATTCGCCCTGCCGCAGAATCTGCGCACCAATTTCCCGATAGACCTGCGCGGCGACGGCTATCGCGAGCCGCGCCCGCGCCGGCAGAAAAACCAGGCCTTGCCACCCGCTTTTATAGTAGCTCTCCGCAAGTGTCACCAACTCGCAAACGCCCTGCCAGGCCTGATGGCGCGACTCTGTGTCGCCTGCCAGCAGGGCCGCCGGTTCAACAGTGCCGGCAGCGCCGTCGGACGGCAGATAAACCCGGCCAAGTCGGGCATCTTCAAGAACGTCTCTTGCGATATTCGTCAACTGCATGGCCATGCCCAGATCGATCGCATGGGGCAGGGCCCGGCTTCGCTCACGGGCTTCCAGCAGACAGGTCATCATCACGCCAACGGTGCCCGCCACGCCATAGGCGTATTGCAGCAGTTCCCGGTGGCTGGTTACGCGCACCGGTTGCAGGTCCTGCTGTACCGTTTGAATCATGTCCCGCAGAGCGCCCATCGCCAATGGCTCCCCGCCCAGCAGCTCCAGGGCCTGCTGGTAAACCGGCCGCAGATCTCCCTGCGGCGGGTATTGTTGCGCCAGTGCCTGGTCCAGTTTAGAAAGTTTCTCCCGGGCCAGCGCCTTATCCGAGTCTGTCAGTGCATCATCGGCAAGGTCATCAATGCCCCGGCACAGGCTGTAAAGCCTGGCAGCGCTGGCCAACTGCTCGCCACTGAGCAATTGCCCGGCCCAGTAAAAACTGCGCCCATGGCGGCGAAGTACCTCAGTGCTCTGCACTCCCTGTTCCGGTTCCAGAGCCGACGGTTTCATTTGGCACTGCTCATCTGAACATCATCAGACTCGTTACCGGAGACGTCCGGTAACGCAAAGGCCCTGTCTACCAGATTCTCCACCACTGCTGCGGAGCAGACCACACCGGGCACGCCGGCACCCGGGTGCCCCCCCGCCCCGACGAAGAACAGATTCGGATACCGCGGTGACTGGTTATGGAACCGCAGCCCCGCTGACTGGGTCAGAGTGGGTGCGATAGAAAATCCGCTGCCGTAGGGGCTGTTGAGTTCGTTCTTGAAATAAACCGGCGAGATGCTGCTCTTCGCCCGCACCTGTTGTGGCAGGTCCGGCATCAGTCGCCGGGCAAGAATCTCGATGATTCGCTGCTCCAGAACCGGCGCCAGTTGCTCCCAGTCCTGGTTGCCCTGGAGATTCGGCACAGGTGCCAGAACATAGAACGCGTCTCCGGTGTCCGGAGCCATGGAAGGATCTGTTGCGCCGGGGCGATGCAGGTACAGGCTAAGATCATCCGGCACTTCGTGCTGATCAAAAATCTGGGTGAGAATCTCCCGGAAGGTGTCTCCGAATACAATGGTGTGGTGCTCGATCCCGGGATATGTCCGATTGGTCGTGAAATAGAGAACAAATAACCCCATGGACTGCTTGAGTCGGCCCCGATGGCTGTCGGCCAGATGCTGCATAGGTGTCCGGGCGATCCAGTTGTCGTAGACATAGAGCGGATCGGCGTTACTCACCAGCAGGTCGGCCCCGAACCGTTCACCCTGTTCGGTCAGCGCGGCGCTGACTTTCAGCCCGTTCATTTCCAGACGATTCACAGACTGCCCGGTAAACAGACGCCCGCCGTGCCGCTCGAACAGTTTCGCCAGGGCGTCAATCAGCGCCCCGGTCCCGCCCTGAACGTACCAGACGCCGCCTTTGCGCTCCAGCGCATGAATAAGTGCATAGAGCGAGGAAGTCCGGAATGGATTGCCTCCGACCAGCAATGAGGGCACCGAAAACGCTTTCCTCAGGCGCTCATCCCGGAAAAACCGTGATACAAATTGATAGATGCTTCGGTCCGCCCGCAGGCGAACCAGATCCGGCAGCACCTCCAGCATGTCACTGACCCGGGTAAACGGGCGGGTTGCAAGCTCTACAAACCCCCGTTCGTACATGCCCTCTGCCGCCGCCAGAAAGTCCTGATAGTGAACACCCTCCCCCGGTGACAGACGCTCGATTTCCGATACGATGGCCTCGGTGGAATCGCCATAATCAAAATGGCTGCCATCAACAAATTCCATACGGTAGTAAGGCGCCACGGGCAGCAGGGTTACGTGATCCTACAGTTTTTCCCCGAAACGCTCGAACAGCTCCCCGAACAGAAACGGGGCGGTAATGACCGTCGGGCCGGCATCGAAGCGATGGCCATCCAGCTCGAAGGTGCGTGCCCGGCCACCCAGATCCTGATGCTTTTCCAGAAGGTCTACCGCGTAGCCCCGTGCCAGTAATCGCAGTGCCACGGCGAGGCCGCCGAACCCGGCACCGACAACCACAGCCTGGTGCTTCACATTACCCTGCGACAACGCGTTCATGGGCGTGTAACTCTGTGGCTGATTGGTGATTGCGGCGATGTGCCAGCGCCCTTTGCTCCAGTTTCGACAGTAACGGACCGATCGTAGACTCCAGAGACCTTGCGACCCCGCCCTCAAGCTGTCCCAGCAAACGCCTGCCCCGTTTGAGCGACGCAATGGCGTGCTGTGTGGCTCGTCTGATTCGCGCCTCGGCGTTATCACTCTGGCCTTCCCGGTGGTGATGCCATGCGTGGAAAGGATGGAGGGACTGGCGGTTGGCGTTCAGGTCATCCAGATCGTCAATGATCTGATACGCCAGACCAATAGCAGATGCGAACCTGCGAATGCAGGTCTGGATATTTTGATCCGCCCCGCCCGCAGTCGCGCCAGCGATCAATGGCAGCTCTATAAGGGGCGCTGTTTTCGCTATGGTGGCCTCAAGATAGGCTCGCAATCCGGGTAGGGCCTGGTTGCCCGGGTGGGCAATCTCGATGCTCTGGCCTACGATAATCCGGCCAGTCATGGTTGCAAGATGCTGGCTGAGCAGTCTGGACTCGCCGGGATCATCAAGTTCCGCCGCGACGCCGAAGGCGGCGCACAGCAATAAATCTCCGGCGCAGAGGGCGACGCCATCGCCGTACTGCTTCCAGACACTGGGCGCGCCACGACGGAGCGTATCCCGGTCCAACAGGTCGTCGTGCACCAGGGATGCGTTGTGGACAAGCTCACAGGCAGCGGCTGCCCCAACGCGATAATTCTGTGAACTTCCAAAGGCTTTTCCGCTGGCCAGTGCCAGACGCGCCCTCAGCAAGCTCCCGCCTGATTGCACCTGATAATGTCCGGCCGAAAGAGCCGGCCCGTGCATCAGGCGCTTCAGGTGATTGGTCATCAGTTCCTGAACCAGCGCGAGTTCCCCCGCCTGGCCCAGTTCATCATTGTCTGCGACAGGATAGACGCCTGTCTCTTTCTTTAAGGCTTTAAACATAACGGCTGGTCCACAAGAGGTTGTCATTGTTGGATTCCTCTTTGCCGATTTCGCTGCAGATGCGGGCCGTCCCTGGCCATTCTATCCGCGTTTCATTCCGCGGACATTATCCCACGTCCTTTAAGACTTCGCAGCGGCCTTGGTGCCACCAGCCTTGGCTTCCTCGGCTTCCGACTTGCGCATGGCAATGACGAAAATCACCAGACCGAATACGGCTTTCGCCACAATGTCCGCAACGGTGTAGCCCACTTCGACTGCAACAATCGCGGAGCCACCTGTGATGCCAAGCAATGGCAACAGATAGACGATCGGGTAAAACGCCCAGGAGGCAATAACCAGATAGGTTGCGTAATGAATCAGTTGCTTCACATTCTCAGGCTGCTTGGAGATGGACTCTTTGAGACCCACAACCAGCTGGAAGAGTATGTAGATGAACGGAATCATCGACAGCACCCAGAAGCCGAAGCGGGCACCGCCACCTTCAGCCACTTCACCCGGATAACCCAGCACGATCATCAGGGCCGCTGCGCCGCCCAACTTGACCGCCCTGTCCCAGGTTTCCTGTTGGCTCAGCTTCATGACCAGGATCAACTCCACCAGCAACAACGGCACTGTGAGCAACCAGTCCACATACCGGTAGGCTTGGTTGAACGGCTCTCCGGTTGCGGCAAGCTCGCCGGACGTGACGTCTACCGCCTTGTCCCAGGACAGCATGATCTGCAGGTAGTGATAGGCGGCAATGGCGGTTACCAGACCGGTAATCGTTATTGCCATTCGGTAACCAGGCGCGACTGAAGAACGCATCAGCCAGAGGAAGAGAGTCGTCGAAGCCATAACGGCCAGACCGAAGGAGAAAGCATTGCCTACAAAGCTATACTGTTCCAACGAGAGCGTTTCAATACTCAGCATTGTTGTCACCCTTTTTTGATTGAAACCGGTTGCCCAGAGAAAGCCCGGCTCACGACTGAACCGGAAGCCGACCCTGAACGCATTCAGCTGCAACATGATTACTGTTTTGCAACTTTCCATAAGCCATACGCCGCTTAACGAAAACTGGATCTGGAACAAGATTGAAATTTTTTAGATCTTTGTTGAGTCAAAACCCACCAATCCAAAATACCGCGAAATCCCTATCTATCTCTGGGGCTGACCGAGCTGCCCATGTTGCTGCAACCGGGAGATTTAACAGTGATGAAGCGGAACCGTGCGGACATCGTCTCTTTCGACAACGAGCCGCTGATTCTGGTCGATGAAGACGACCAGATATTGGGATATGAATCCAAGGTGGCATGCCATCAGGGTGGCGGCCGGCTACACCGCGCATTTTCTGTTTTTGTTTTTAACCGTAAGAATGAGCTGCTTCTGCAGCAACGAAGCCCACAGAAACTGTTGTGGCCGCTCTACTGGTCAAACAGCTGCTGTAGCCATCCACGAAAAGGCGAGAGCGATCTTCAATCTGCACAGAGACGGCTTGAAGAAGAACTGTCGTTAAGCCTTCAGCCTGAATTTGTTTACCGTTTTCGTTACCACGCATCATTTGGTGAAATCGGGGCGGAGCATGAACTCTGCTCGGTTTATATCGCCCGTTCCGACCAGCGGGTTGAGGTCAATGAGAACGAGGTTGCCGGCTGGACTTACACTGCCCCTGAAACCCTGGACGTGGAACTGGCGAAAAATCCAGACCGCTATACGCCCTGGCTCAGAATGGAATGGCCGCGTCTGCGGGAGGAATTCTGGCACCGGCTGGAAACGCTATCAGAGTGACTCAAACCTGCACTCGGTTTACTGCATAGGATACAATTGCCGACCGCAATCAAAACCGAGAAGAGTACTCATGACGTTAAAGCTAAAAGATTCAGCGCTGCTCCGGCAGCAGGCTTATATAAACGGCGATTGGTGTGCGGCCGACGACGGCCGCACCTACCCTGTTACCAACCCCAGTACCGGCGACCGGATCGCTGATGTGCCAGAGCTGGGGGCAGCCGAGACTGCCCGCGCCATCGACGCTGCGGAAGCGGCCAGTAGCGGGTGGGCTGCCCTGACGGCCAAGGCACGGGCCAACACACTGCGCAAATGGTTTGAGCTGATCCTCGAGCATCAGGAAGATCTGGCGACCCTGATGACCAGTGAGCAGGGCAAACCTCTGGCGGAATCCCGGGGCGAAGTCGCCTACGGTGCCTCCTTTATTGAGTGGTTCGCCGAAGAGGCCAAAAGGGTCTACGGTGACGTCATCCCGTCCCACGGCCCCGACAAGCGCATTATCACCCTGAAGCAACCGATCGGCGTCGTAGCGGCGATCACCCCCTGGAACTTTCCCATCGCCATGATTACCCGCAAAGTGGGCCCGGCACTGGCAGCGGGTTGCACGGTAGTAGTCAAGCCCGGAGAGGACACCCCTCTTTGTGCCCTGGCCCTCGCCGAACTTGCAGCGCGCGCTGGCCTGCCTGCCGGTGCCTTCAATGTGGTCACCGGTCAGGACGCGCCTGCGATCGGTCAGACCCTCTGTGCCGACAGCCGGGTGCGCAAGCTCTCGTTCACCGGATCCACGCCAGTGGGCAAGCTGCTGATGCGTCAATGCGCCGATACGGTGAAGAAGGTTTCGCTGGAGCTGGGGGGCAACGCGCCCTTTATCATTTTCGACGACGCGGACCTGGACGCGGCGGTAGCCGGAGTGATGGCCTCAAAATTCCGCAACGCCGGCCAGACCTGCGTCTGCACCAACCGCATTCTGGTTCAGGATACGGTTTATGACGCCTTTGTTGAAAAACTCGGCAGTGCCGTATCCCAGCTGAAAGTCGGTGACGGATTTAGCGAAGGCGTTACCACAGGACCGCTGATCAACGCCAAGGCCGTGGCCAAGGTAAAAGGCCTGGTAGCCGGAGCCATTGAGCAGGGCGCCAGACTGCAACAGGTCGACAATGCCGAGGGACTGGGAGAGAACTTCTACGCCCCGGCTATCCTCACCGAGGTGACGCCGGCCATGAATATCGCCAACGAAGAGATCTTCGGCCCGGTCGCAACGGTTTTCCGCTTCTCTGATGAGGCCGAGGCCGTGCAGGCTGCCAACGATACCCCCTTCGGTCTGGCCGCCTACTTTTACGCCCGGGACATCGGCCGCATCTGGCGTGTAGCCGAAGCACTGGAGTACGGCATGGTAGGCATCAACGAAGGGATAATCTCTACCGAGGTGGCACCCTTCGGAGGCGTCAAGGAGTCCGGCATCGGGCGCGAAGGCTCAAAGTACGGCATCGAAGACTATATCGAAATCAAGTACCTGTGCATGGGCGGCCTCAACTGATCGGGCAGATGGGCCGCCAATAGCGTATCCTCAGTCAATAATCAGTCGGCGCCGTCTGTCGTTCTTGTCAGCGCGTCGACTGTATAAACGAGAAGCCCCAGCTCCGGCCGATATCCGTGAATTTCCGTGACGTCCAGCGCCTGCAGGAAATGCAGAATCTCTTCGCTGATGACCTGTCCCGGAACCAGTACCGGGAACCCCGGCGGATAAGGGATCACGAAGCTGGCTGAAACAACATCCCGCCCCTTTTCCATCTGTTTCTGCAGTTCGCCATTGTCAAAGCGCAGATACTCGGTGTTTTCCTCGTCGTAACTGAGGAAATAGGCTCGACGAATGTCCCCTTCCGGACTATCCGGGGTCGGTCGGAAAGCATCGTGGAAGCGACTGAAGTCCGGCAGCGGCGGCAGGTCCTCGGTCAGGGATTTCACCTTGTGCTCTATGATCTTCCGCTCCGGCCGACTGCTCTCTTCCCAACGCCGGTCAAAGGACTTCGCCAGCTTGATCAGCACGTCCAGCAGATAGGCAATAGAGCCACGCGTGGTGCCGATGTTGGTCATGAACAACACGGTGTTGCGGGACGTCTTGTTGATCTGGATACCGAACTGATTCATCAGGTATTCGTTCTTGAAGGTATCCCCATCAATGCCGG
>Ga0136604_1000657_pt1 | contig 16811 bp, 21 predicted proteins | sample AntRauFillE10628_FD_104928 | JGI IMG/M metagenome (GOLD analysis project Ga0136604, IMG submission 104928) | Saline lake microbial communities from Rauer Islands, Antarctica - Metagenome Filla E10 #628 | ecosystem: Environmental > Aquatic > Non-marine Saline and Alkaline > Saline | place...
CTGTAAAGAATAAAGAAAGTGTAAACAGGCACCATTACAATGAAAGAGAATACCTGGGATACGGTGCTGAAAGTTCCCTGTAAAATTCCGCTACTCGTTTGCAACACGCCCGACAGGTTTTCTTCGAGTTTCGACACGGGGTCATCGAATGATACTCCTAGCGTATCTTGTAGATTGGTGAGCCACTGTTTGATCATTTCCGTTGACTTCACACTGAGTTCGGGAAGGTCGCTAGCAAAGTTTTTGAATTGCCAGTAAAAGAAAGTTCCAAGGCCGAATGCAATGATCGTAAGAACAATGAGAACCGTGGTAATACTAAAAAAACGGTTGAATCCGAAACTCTCTAGTCGCTGGCAACTGGGAAGAAGTGCGAGAGACAGAATGAGAGCAAACAAAAAAGGCATGAATACCTGGCCGAAGTAGTAAGCTCCCATAAAAAGGAGCGCAGTGATTACCAGGATCTTGTACGTGATATCAAGCGGTGTCTGAGTCTTTTTTTGCGTTGTCATCCGAGCTTACTTTAGAAGATAGTTTAGTGATCACTGACCAGATTTCGTCCTTTATCTTTGGACTGACCATGAGTAGAAGTCGATCTACCACAGTGTATGAAATACTTTTCATGAACCCAGGGTTTTTATGCATGCCCAATAGTCTGAATGTCAAAGCACGGAGACCTCCAGAAATCATTTGGGTGAAAGGATTAGCAGACATAGCAGGTGTAGTTATCAATCCTGCAACAGAATCGCTTTTGAGCACCGTCTTCACGGTTTCACTCATTTTTATCCTGGTTCGGAGCGCTTCATTTTTAAGCTCTTCCTTTCTTCTATAAAGTGTCGTGATACCAGTCACTTTAGTTTTGTCTGAAAACATTGTCATTGAAGTTTACGGATGAATAAGTGTTCTGATCACATAGTTGATAAAAGGAATTCTCAAGAGGTATTTTCTGAAAATAAAAAGAATCAAAAGCAGGATTGCATATCCACCTGTCACCCAGGCAAACCCAATCCATAGGCTGTTGTACATCGATCCGAGATAGAAGGATAAACCAAAACTGGCAAACATCAGCACCAGGTATGCAAGGAGTGATAGGACTGAGCCCGCCAGAATCCTTCCGGTGTACCTTGCTGCTCGTTCAGTAGCCTCCAGTTGAATGAGTTCTTTTTGAATGTCAATGTATTCCTTGCCCTGGCTTAGAAGATCGTCTGTAAAAGCTTTAAATTCTTCTCTTTCCGCTTTTTTCATAATTTTAAAATATCGGTAGGAGTATTAATTACGATAGCCTTGTCACCTCTTATTGCTACTGGCAGATTCATAATTTCCGGGTGAGTGCGAATCATCTTTATCACATCTTCCTCATCCTCCGGCAATCCGCTATAATTATCTTTAAAGTCCGGATGATCCGTATTGATAAGCTCCTTAAGGTTTTTCTTTAATTTTCTCGCAAGGGTGATGAGCTCTGTGCCCGTTACTTTATTGCCTCTGATGTCTATGTCATTGACCGGAATCCCCTGGCCTTTCGCATAGGCGAGTGTTTGAGTCCCATCACGTGATGAAGCATCGTAAAACAGTGTGATTTCCTTTTTTGAAGTATTCAACATGAATGATTTTTCTGAGGGTTAAATTACAAATTGTTTGTCGGCCATTAAATATCTGAGCTAGTCGTCTTTAGCATCTATCTCAACAGCCTTCATAAACTCGGTCATTTCACTGTCGCCATAAGTTCCAAATGGAAGTGTGACGAGCCCTTTAGTTTCACCTTTGCTGCCACATTCTATGGCATACAATATAGACATGTCATCGGGGTTAGATGTTCCCTCAAATCGATGAAATGCCTCGATTTCCACTTCACTTTGCTCAAACTTCTCTTTCGTTTCGAGACAAAGGAGCTTACCTTCCGACATTTTAAAGTTTTTATCGAATCCTTTCTCGTTCAGCGCTCTGGTCGCTTCACTTAGTGTCTTGAATTTATTCAGTTCCATTTGTCTGGTTTTTTCGATTTGTCAAATATATAGTTCTCACACATAATGGGCGTTGAGAAGAGCAAACCTTTACAATTCAAGCAATTTTTAATTTGAACCTTGCTCTTTCGAATTTTCACGGTATTTGCCATGTAGAGTTATTGAAACTTTTGTTCCACGAGTTCACAGAATCAACTTGGAGGTTCCAAGTGCCTGAGAAATGGCGTCTTTAGAATGAAAACTCGATTTCAAAAAAGACGAGCTGTGAGAAAATGAATGGCCCGGATGGGAGTTGGATACATTAAAGTGTGAAAAAAAATCTACGAAACGCGATGGGTTCAATGATGACAACAACACGAAGAGCACTGATAATAGATGATGAGCAAGACATTTGCTTGCTTCTGGCTGCGGTACTAAAGAAAAGTGGTTTTATTACGGACTTTTCAAATACTCTGGAGGAAGCCTCTAAGAAACTTCTCAAATTCGATCCTCAGTTAATTATTCTCGACCTCAATTTGCCCGATGGAAGCGGCTTTAGCCTAATTCCGGAAATAAAGGAAAAATTACCCAATGTAAAAGTTGTGGTTTGCAGTGCTTACGATGGACCTAAAGAAAAGAACAGAGCCAAAAGAGAAGGTGCTGATGCTTTTGTTGGGAAACCTCTTGAAAGATCAGCTTTCAAAGATGTGATTGAACACCTGAGCGGCCGAGGTGAAAATGGAACGAAGACAGATTAATCTCAAATATTTCCATTCACAAGCATTAAAAAAAGCCACTCTTAACAAAGGTGGCTTTTTCCATTACGATCTAAATTCTTCTGAAAATTAATGTCTCATTACTGCCAGCGCTGGATTGTCGGTTTTCATCATCTTTAAGTATTGGCTATCGATGAGATGCACCTTTCCGCTGTTTTCGACTGTAGAGATTGCAGCCAAATTCAACAGGTCAACTGACTCTTCTTTTTCACTCTCGTGTATTTCAATCTCTCCATTTTTTTCATCGTAGCTACCCCAAAGTTCCTTGCGGTTCTCAATGTAGAGCTTCTCAATGTTGCCATCCATCGCATTGAAAAGGATGGATTTGATGTCGTCATTCACACGATCTTTAGATCTGAGCTCATCGACCTCTTTCTTAATCTTTTCGTAATTGGTTTCGTACTGATCTTTCACAGCCTCCCAGGCCTCAGCTTGTAATTCGAATAAATCGGCATGCTCGTAATTTCCACTTAGGTGTTTTTCAACAAGATTCTGATAGTTGTTTTTCTCTTTGAAAATTGGGAAGAGGTGGTCTACGCAGGCAACCACCATCGGAGCATCAGAGTGTTTTAATATTTTGTCCAGCTCGGCAGAGAGCTTTCTATAGTATTTTTCAATCTCTTCGCTGTCCTGATCGTCAGGAGCACCATGACCGTGATAAATTGTTCTACCTGAAGAGTGGTGTTGAAGCGAACTGGAGTCTTTAAGCTGCTCCTCAAAAACAATCGATTCAGCATCCAAATCTTTAGTGTCAATTTCCGCAATGCTATATTTCGTGGCCTCATAGAGGTTCACATCATCTTTGGTGAGGTTCAGTATAAAGAACTCACCGTTTCCTGATAGCATCGGAGTAAGTGGGCGCAGGAAAAAGTGGTCAGCGATATATTCAAACGCTTCAAACTTCACAGGAAGCTCGTAGTACTTCATGAAGTTTGGAGTCGCAAAAACCGCTAATCCTTCAGATTGGTTTTCCCAAAAAGATTTGTTGTCCTGAAGTTGATTGAGTTGGGAAATAATTTTATCAGAAATTTCCTTATCAGTATTGGCTTTCTCAAGCCTCTGTTCTACGTTTTTCACGGCATTTTTATAGCCGATCCGATTCTTTTCGTAGTCACCGGCAACTTCCATGGGTACAAAAATGCTGATCGAAGTTTTATCGCTGTTTTTATGAAGATTATTGAATTCGTGTTCGCTAAAGAGATACATAATGATTTTGGATTTTTAGTTCTCTTAAGAAATTGAAAAAACTATGCCTGCCAATTAGGATTCTCGAATAGAGACTCTAATAGTTTTATTATCAGTTGTTAAGGTTTTTTTGTTGATTGAAAAACTTACTCTCTCTCTATTGGTTTTGGGGACATAATTACACCATTGGTGGATCCAAACAAACATTTTATGGCTGGTCTTCGGTAGGGGATTTGGGTGGCTGATGTGTAGCTTATGCTTCTCTTTTTTCTGTTCATTAGTAATTGCATCGACCTGATTTTTGTGAATGAATTCAGATTGTGGCAATTGTCGGTGATGTGTAGAACAAAATACCCGCAATAGGGGTTGTGTTTTAGCAGTATTAGATGCGCAGCCAGGGTGAATATCAATCTGAAATCTAATTAACACATAAGGAGTTCAGTATGTTACGTCACTTTTCTTTGGGTCAAAGAAGGTTTTAGGGTTCGGGATTTGTAGAGAATGGGCAACAATTAATAAGACTTCAAACTTATTGCTGAAAGACATGAAGAAAGTACTGATCATAGATGATGATGTGGATATCTGCATGCTGCTCAACAGATATTTGAGCAAAAACGGGTTCCACGTTGAAGAGGCGTTTAGAGGGGAAAATGGTCTCAAAATGCTCATCAAAGAGAATTTTGATGTGGTTTTGTGCGACTTCAGACTTCCAGATTTTAATGGGTTAGAGCTGATTAAGGAAATACGCAAGCATCGCCCGCAAACCCAAGTGATAATTATCACAGGCTACTCGGATGTGAAGGTTGCTGTAAAAACCCTCAAGTCGGGTGCTTTTGACTATGTGACTAAGCCTATTCAGCCTGAGGAGATTCTTCTGACGATCAAGAGTGCCATGGAAATGTCTCCCGGAGAAACTGCTGCTCCTGTTGCGAGTGGTAAGTCGAAATCGTCCGATAAAAACTCTTCTAAAACCTCAAAGGGTGGTGGTGACAAGCGGCAAAAATACGGTGAGTATTACTACGTAAAGGGTGCGAGTTCGAAAGCGACTCAGATCCATCAGTCTATAGAATTGATTGCGCCAACCGACATGTCAGTCATCATACTTGGAGAAACCGGTACAGGTAAGGAAGTGGCGGCAAGGACCATCCACGCAAAGAGTAAGCGAAGCGACAAGCCGTTTGTAGCCATTGACTGCGGAGCTCTCCCAAAGGAACTCGCTGGAAGTGAGCTTTTTGGTCATGTTAAAGGTGCCTTTACCGGAGCCGTACAAGAGAAGCCCGGTAGCTTCGAATTGGCAAATGAAGGAACACTCTTTCTGGATGAGATCGGTAACCTTTCTTATGAAAATCAGATTAAGCTCTTGCGGGTTTTGCAAGAGCGTGTTATCAAAAAAGTTGGCGGAACTAAAGACATTGAAATTGATGTACGGGTATTGGTAGCCACAAATGAGAATCTGAAAAATGCCGTTGGTAATGGAACTTTCCGTGAAGACCTTTTTTACAGGTTGAATGAGTTTCGTATCGAACTGCCTCCTTTGAGAGAGCGGAAGTCAGACTTAATGGAGTTTGCGCATTACTTTTTGGAACTGGCCAATGCCGCTCTGGACAAAGAAGTCGAAGGCTTTGATGAAAAAGTGGTTGAAAAAATGCAGAACTACTACTGGCACGGTAACTTGCGTGAATTGAAAAATGTAGTGAAGCGTGCAACTCTGCTTTCTTCAGGTAAAAATATAGACCTCAGCTGTCTGCCGGACGAAATTATTCACCCCTCCTTTATCGCTTTTAAAAATGATGAAAACGATGAAGAGATTACTGATCTCAAGTCAGTAGCAGAAAGAGCTGAGAAGAGAGCCATTTTGGAAGTTTTGAAAAAGACCGGGTACAACAAGACCAAGACAGCAGAGATTCTAAAGGTCGATCGCAAAACCCTTTACAACAAGATCAACGCATACAACATCGACCTGGGCTAGATCTTTTTCAGTTTTTTCTCATCCAATAATTCATTCATCCTTGTGATCATGCGATTTATTCGCTGCTTACCTTGATCAGTGGTGATTGAGCTTTGCATTTCTAGAATCAGACTTTCAGTAAAATTGGTCAGTGTAGTCGAGTATGCCTTTTTATGCTGATCGGTGTAAGCCAGGTTTTTAAGCCCCTCCAGTAAGTTGAGCATAACCAGAGGATCCTGCTGACCATATTGCATGATAGGTGTAAGATTTAAGAATAGAAGTTCGTCCAGCGTCAATGGCCGGTACAACATTCTGAGCTTGCCATCCTCATCGAGCTCAAATTCTCGTTCTGGAATGGTGAGCTTCTCCAGAAGCAGCATGACAAGTAAATCCGTGCATTTCACTGCGGTTCCAGGATCATTAATTCCAGGGCTCAGAGCCTTCACAGCAACCTCTGAAATTTGCTTCATCCCAAAAGTATAGTGGGATCCCACGTACTCTTCGATATAAAAAGTAAAGCAGCTTTTGATTTTCTTACACAGGTCTTCTTCAGAAGAAAGGTCGCGGTTCACCTTAAGAAATGGATAATCTTTTACTGTAAAAAAGCCGATGTCTACAGTCATTGCAGCAACAAGGTCGTTTTCATACAAAAGGGAAATCAGCTCTTTTTTATCAATGTTCTTGAAATAGCCTGGCGAGTCGGCTGTCAGGGTAAACCAACTATCTGTTTCTGGAAATGAAGGCTGGCTCTTGAGCGATTCGTATTTACCTTGCCTCGCCTTCATCCCTTCGCGGGTTTCTTTAAAAATGCTTTCGACAATCTTATCTACCTGAATAGAAATTGAAATGGAGTGAATGAAGTAGACGAAAAGAGCAAAGCTGAATAGCATAAACAACATTGCGAAGAAAACTCCCCAGGACGGCACAGTTCGTTCACTCAGTTTTATGACCATGAGTATTGAATAGGTCAGTGATCCGATATAAAAACCGAGTACAACTTGATGGTTTTTTCGTGTGATGAGCCCGGGAAGAACACGCGGGGAGAGTGTAGAGGAAGCTGTGTTTAAGACTAGCATTACCATGGTAAAACTGAAGACAATGAGCGAAATTAGTCCTCCGATAATTGAACTCAGAATAAGACGTGAGTCTTCGATGTTGGTCACTAAAAGCGGTTCGGCTATCTCGCCAAGTCGAATGCTCAAGTTCGTGTCCTCAAAAGCACGAATTGCAAAAAAGAATACGAAGAAAATAAAAGAGATTAAGGCAGGAAGAAAGGCAATGCTCCTTACCGTTTTCTGATAAACACGTTTGATAGAGTTTCTGAGTCTTTTCATCTGGCTTCGGTTTCTGCCTCTTGCAAATTTATTTAGAGACCTACCGCTGAAAAGTAAGGATTTTCGATTAGAGAAATCTCCTAATTTTTAGGCATAAAAAAAGACCCTGAGAACAAATGCCTCAGAGTCTTTTGGTTTTTCAATTTAAGCTTCAATGTTTAGACCTCAGTCGTAAACAAAAGTTTTTTAGTCATGTCGATTTCTTCTCCTGCTGCATCAATGAAGAGATATCTCAACTCTCCCTGGCGAAGCAGTTTGATTGCAAAGAATTCTTCAGTCAGCATTTTTACAAAATAAACTTCCTGAATGTCTGAGTGGGAGAAATTACTCGCCATGAAAGCGGTTTTCGCTCCACGAGGAAGCGTAGTGTAACTCATTACGGTAATAGTCTCTTCAAACTCTCCGATAGGAGTGTAATAGGTTCTTTTAATAACTTCACCATCTGTGGCTTCAACCATTATGTATGACTCTTCAAAATTGACATCTGTCACTTCATAAGTGTCATCCAGACGTGTTTCTACGTCAGCTCTTACTTTTTTGTCAAGCTTTTTCGTGTCTCCATCTTTCTGAGCCATTACTAAAGATGTAGAAGTTAAGAGTAAAATTAATCCGAGGGTAAATATTCTTTTCATCATTTTATTTTTTTCGTAGTTCATTATTATTCTTTAGTCAGCACCCATATGGAGTAAATTACTCCTGGAAGCCACCCCAAAAGGGTGAGGAGAATGCTGATTAGTAGTTTTCCGCTCACCCCAAATTTCATTGCTACAGGAATTGGCGGGAGAAGAATAACCAAAATGATTTCGATTAAATTCACCTTCTACTGAATGGAACATTTATGCCATGATTCTTTAGCTGGTTGACATCTGGAGCGTTAAAGCAGCATGAAATCAGTGTGTTGAAGCATGTTATGCCCAGTAGGGAGGTTTAGGGCATCAGATAAAAGTTTTTAAAAATGGTGTGGGGAAAACTGCCCAAAACCATCGCGTTTATTCAACGTTTTGTTTGTGAATCGTTTCAATCCTGCTGTCAACAGGTGGTTGTAAGTCAGTCTGTTTTGACTGCGAGGGTCATTTGGTTCGGGCCTTGAGTTATCGGTATGAAACAATAGAATCGTCAAATCACTAATTGCTATTATATGGAGCAGCATTACTCTAAAGCTAGTATAGGACTCAAAAATAACTTGCATTCAACACGAGAAAAAACTGAAGGAACCAAGACTTCTGCGGTAGAAATGGCACGTGTTCTTCCTAAATGTCTAAATTTGCTTTCTTCAAAATTCGAGCGCTAGTTTGAAGTAAAAATTAGCTGCCCGAAGAAATTGAACTAATTGAATTTTACCATCCAATCTCAAGACAAAGCATGTTCGTAAAAGAATTGAAAAACCTTTCGAAAGAAGATCAAAAAAAGGTTTTGGACGCACCGATTTGGATTTCTCTGCACGCAGCAGTGAGCAATGACGGAGAAATTGATCCGGCAGAACGAAGTGAAGCCATTAAGCAGGCACACTTCAGAACTTATACCTCCCCTGTAGATTTACACACATATTACAAGGCTGTTGACGAGAATTTTGCCGATCGCTTTGAAGAATACAGCAAAACGCTTCCTAAAGATGAGGAAGAAGCCGAAAAGTTTATCAGCGAAAAGGTTGAAGAGATCACAACGATTCTCCAGCATCTCGATAAAGATGAGTTTGCGGAGCAACTTCTAAAAGATTTGCAGGAGTTTTATAAATACGTGTTCAGATCCAACAGCAACGTGTTCCAGTACTTTGCATTTCCATTGATTACAAATGCCCTAAACAACAGAAAGAGTTAAGCTGCTTTCTTATCAAAATATTCAGAAGCCCTGGTTTGACCAGGGCTTTTTTTGTGGTGTACCTTGCTCCGTTGTGTAGACATTGCGTAACAGAACCTTCGTTGAAAGGAGTTCTCAATTCCCATGAGCCGGTGGCTCTGGGCGGGTGGCCTGGTTTTTCCAATGATTTATTTGAACCAAAAGATTGATGAAAATGATGACAGACGAAGAAAAACAAGTTCACCTAAATAATGTGATTAAACTTTTGAGCGGTACCCAGCGCCAGGTGCAGGGAATGGATTTCAATCAATTTTCCCGCGAGGAGCAAGTGTATCAGGAAGTTTACGGAAATCTTCAAAATGCCGGGCAGGCTGCCCACATGTTGCAGCAAGAGTCTGACGATCGCTTGCGCGCTATCGGCCTGGAAGCTTTGGCCAATTTTAGGAATGCTCGTTTCAACAGCGAAGCAGAGATGGATCACAGCGTAGTCTGGGGATTCTTGCGAAGTGAAGACGTTGAAAATATGCTTGATGAGCTCGAAAAGGCTTCTGCCGATGTCGGAAGCTCACATGAGCATCTGGAAGATGATAAGAATCGTCTCTAGTCTAGGATAATTACATAGGAAACGAAGCAAAAAAGGCGGGTCGACCCGCCTTTTTTAATTCAGTGAGTTCCTCTCTCAGGAACGTGTCAGAAAGTCAATCAGTTCATCCGGAAACTTCTTTTCATCCTTTAGGGTCTTGGCATACATTACGTCCTGGCTGCGAATAATGCTATTGGTGTCTTCACCATTGCGTGGCGCCCCAATTTCTTGAAATACGTCTGTGTTCTCGAGAATCTTTTCTCCACTGCCTACGGCTACTATTGGCGTGTGGGCTTCAAATTCTCTTTCGATAAAAGACTTGATAGCATCTTTCTCGGCCATTTGGCTGTGCTCTATTTTACCTGAAACGAGCAAGACTCCATCGTAGGTAGATTCTTCAGTGTGGCTGCTATCCACATTCACTGATTTGCTTCTATTGGCGTTGGACTCTTCATAAGGTCGCACTTCCAAATTGCCACTGGAGACGACCTGAACTTTGGCACCAGCTCCTTCGGCAATATCTCGCACCAATTGATACTCGTCTTTGTCAAATCCGTCTTCCAATAAAATAGCTATTCGCTTGTCGGCTAACTTCTGCTCTTTACTCATCTCTATATTTCTTTTTTGATAAGTGCCGAAAAACCCTGCCATCCGGTTTGGCTTAGCTTCGTCCTTGAGTGTGAGTATTGTCATTACAGATTCATAGTGGATTTTAAATGGATAGCTTTTGTAGAATTCAATCCACAAAATCTCCATTAACATCACCATTGCTTGAGCTGGCACATGCAGTCTTTTGCTTTGCTTTGGGGGTTTTGGAAGGATGGACGGAGATTTGACTAGAAACAGTTAATTAAAAAAAAGAAGAATTCAATTATGAAATTAGAAGAAGCTAAAGAAACAGTAAGATCAATTGATAAAATGATGCTTGACAGTGTCAACCTGATTACAGCAGCAAAGGATCGTGCGGAGGGCTCTGTTTTGACTCGCTACTTAAATGAACTCCAGGATGACCGGAGTGCGCTATTAAAACGTTTTGATAAGATGGAGATGGAATTGAAGTCTGAAATACCCAATAACGAACAAGTGGGAGGTAGTATTCAGGCCACATATCTTGAAGATAGTGACCTCAGTGATAAGGCGATTTTGAAAGAAGTATTGAATGGGGATCAAGATCTCCTGGAAAAAATGGAGAAGGAAATGGTAAAGCCTATCAATGAAGATGTCAAATCCCTTTTTGAGGAAGGTGCGCGAGAATTAATTCGCAACACCGAGACCATGAAAAATATGATCGAAAAAGATGAAGTCTAGAACCAAAAGCCACTATACAATGAAATATTCAATTATATCAATACTTGTTTTACTCCTTTTTACTACTGCTATTCAAGCACAAAATCTGGATGAAACTGAAGAGGGCTTAGTGATAAACTATTTGCGCGATGCCAGTCCCGGAGCTGAAGATGTGACCTGGATGAGGGTAGAAGGTACCGACCGGATCAGAATCAGCTTTGTGGATGACGATGTGAAGGAATATGCGTTAGTTAATACAGAAGGAGTAGAGTTTGAAACCGGATCGCTAATCGATGAAGATGATATCCCCGGACCAACTGATGCAGCATTTCACGATAGTAAATATTCCGAATGGGACGTATTGGGGATTTATATATCGGAGACCCCACGACAGGGGGAGATGTACCGGTTCGATGTGTCCAATTCTAAAGGTGAGTTGGTGACACTTTATTTCAATGAGTTGGGCGAAAGCATCACGGTTAAGCATAATGTCAATCCAGCCAAATAGTTTGGCCTAATTCACGCTATATTTTAATCTAAATCAATAATCAAAATCAACAATTATGAGAAGTTTACTCTGGTTAATCGCTGTGATCCTATTGATAGGTTGGCTCGTAGGCTATTTCGGCTTTGGAGACGCTGTAGGCTCCTTTATACATATTTTATTGGTGTTGGCTGTGATAGCCATTCTCATCCGACTGATCACCGGAAGAAAAGTTTAGCGCCTACCTGGCGCGTTGGGGTAGCGAAATAATGAATCTTGTTCCTTGTCCTGGAGTGCTGTTCACGTCAATTTTCGCATGGTGACTTTGCACAATGTTTTGAGTCGAAGTCATTCCAAGTCCCATTCCACTGTTTTTACCTGTATAGAAGGGGTCGAAAAGTTTTTCGACCTCTTCTTTTTTCATACCATGACCATTGTCAGAGATGGCTATGCAAAAGGAGCTCTCTCCGTTAAAAGTTTCTACTTTAAGTTGAGGAGTGTCTACTCCTTCCATAGCTTCAATCGCATTGGTTACGATGTTGATAAGCGCTATTCTCATCTTCTCCATGTCGAATCGTACTTGACCTTCGGGCTTATTAAGGTCCTTCACAACTTCGACTTCCAGCAGCTTTAGGCGATCATCGCAAAATTCTAGTGTACTTTCTACAAGTTCGTTTGGATCCAACGGTTGCAGGTCTAGTTCACTGGGTTTTGCTGATTTGAGCAATTCAGTGATCAAGTCGTTGATACGATGTGAATTTCTTTTTATGATATCCGTGTACATGACCAGATCATCTTCGTGCTTCTCCTCAAGCTCTTCCTTTAATTGCTCGAGTGAAAGGTTGATATTGGTGAGAGGGTTTCTCACTTCGTGGGCAATCATTCTGGCCATTTTACCTGTAAGGCTCAGCTTCTCGGCTAAGCGAATGTCGGCCTCGGCTTTTCTCAATTCTGATATGTCGTGAATAAGGCCCTGGTAACCCGAGATACTCTGCTTTCGATAGTTGAGTTCGGCCATGGAGATCGTGCAAGGAGCTTCAGTGCCATCAGTTTTGATAATAGAAACAGGAAAGTTGTTTACCGCCTTCCTCTCGCTCAATAATTTCACAAAGTCTTGATACTCTTCTTCATTAGCAAAAATATCCCTCAATGAATTCCCATCCAGCTTGTCGTCTGCTACACCAGTCAATCTTGCGAAAGAGCTGTTGGCTTCCAATAGTTGAAGGTTCTGATCTGCCAAAAATATAGGGTCGATCGAATGCGAGAATAACATCTGATAGCGCTCTTGTTGCTCGAGAATAGTATGCCTGTTTTCAGAATTTTCGAGCGCGTAGCGAACAGCTCGTTCCAGAGTATGTGCATTAATCTCTCCTTTTACAAGGTAGTCTACCGCACCGGCTCTCATGGACTTCAGGTCGATTTCCTGGTCCCCTTTCCCGGTCAACATAATAATTGGCTTGGTGCAGCCACCACTAATGGCCTCTTCGAGCAGATTGAGTCCTGTTTTTTTGCCCAGCCTGAAATCGACTAAGTAGAGATCAAACTTATTGGACACTAATTTAGGTAGCGCTTCATCATAAGTGCTTACCCACTCGAGCTGATATTTTCCGCTCATCTCGGATAAGTAATCCTGAGCGAGGAAGTAGTCGTCCTCGTCATCATCCACTAATAAAAGGGTGTAAGACGAATCGATCATTCTTGTTTAATTATTTGGGAGGTTCACAACTTCAAACCAGTATTTGCCAATTTGGCGTGTTACTTCTACTAAGTCGTTGAATAAGACTGGCTTAGAGATGAAGGAATTGACTCCGAGATCATAGCTGTTGATGATGTCCGCCTCTGCTTTTGAGGTAGTGAGGACAATGACAGGTATACGCTTGAAATTCGGGTTTTCCTTTATTTCTCTCAATGCTTCCCGTCCGTCCATTTTTGGCATATTGAGGTCGAGCAGGATCAAATCTGGTTTGGGTGCGTTTGTTTTATTAAAGCTCTTCTTCTGGTTGAGATAGTCCATTAATTCTACACCATCCCTAACAAAGTTCAGTTCACTATTTAACTGGTTTTCTTCCAGTGCTTCCTTCGTTAATAATCGATCATCGGGATCGTCATCAGCCATGAGGATGATAAGAGGTTTAGTCCTGTCTTTATTCATATTTCAGTTATAAGCGATCAGGTAAAAATATGTAAAATTCGGCACCCTCTCCTGAGATTCCTTTAGCTGTGAGTATTCCTGAGTGGTTCTCGACAATCTTCTTGCAGACAGCCAAACCAATCCCAGTACCTTTAAACTCGCTTTTGCCATGCAGACGCTGGAAAATGGTGAAGATTTTATCGATGTATTCCTGTTCGAAGCCTATGCCATTGTCTTTGATAGTTATTTGATGGTATTCGTTGAAAGTGAGGTCAGGGGTTTGGTCATGACTGAAGACGTCCGAGCCTCGCACCTTTTTGTAAGACATCACGACCTCTGGGGGTGTTTCTTTTTTGGCGAACTTGATAGCGTTTCCGAGTAGATTCTGAAAAAGTTGCCGCATTTGTGTGCGATTTCCAGAAATGGTCGGTAGCGTTCCTTTCTGATCCAGCTTTCCTTTCTTAGCAGCTAGAGATACGCTGAGATCGTCTACTACTTCATTAAAGACATTTTGTAGATTAATCTGCTCTTCCCTTTGCTGACCACGGCTCACACGGCTGAAAGTTAAGAGGTCATCAATCAGTACCTGCATGCGCTCGGCCGCATTCTGCATACGTTCCACATATTCTTTACCCGGCAGTTCTTCTTCCTGCGAATATTTTGAAAGTAGGCGGTCTCCAAATGCCCGAATTTTGCGCAATGGCTCTTGCAAGTCGTGAGAGGCAACGTAGGCAAATTGCTCCAGTTCTTCATTGGACCTCTCGAGCTCTTCCATGGCTGAACTAATTCTTTTAGCTGAAAATACTTCGTTGGTATTGTCTCGAACGGTACCAATGAATCCAGCAAAATTACCGCTTTCATCTCTTTTTATCTGTGCAAGTTCTTTCAGGTGTTTGATGCGTCCATTGATTTTTATCCGATAATTGACCTGATAAGGCATTTCTCGAAGGCTTGCCTCCCGCATGATATCCTGGTTTTCCTTGAAATCCTCCTTGACAATGTGCCGTGTCATGTACTCGTAAGAGGGGTTGATTTCATCGTTTTCGAGTTCGTAGATTTTGAACATTCCTTCCGACCAAATCACTTCATTTGTATTGATATTCCATTCGAAACTGCCAATACGGGCAATACTTTCGGCAGCCGTCATTAGTTGAGCCACAGAGCTTAGCGCAGCTTCTGCTTTTTTTCGTTCGGTAATGTCTATGATTGAGCCTGCCAGCCGTGTAGCTACACCGCTACTATTAAAGTTGGCCTTTGCAGTAGCATGAAACCAACGGTACTCTCCAGACTTAGACCGTAAACGGTAGTCGACCTGATAGGCTTTTTCGCCCTTGAGAGCCTGATTCAAAACCTCAAAAGTTCTATCGACATCTTCAGGGTGGAGCAATTTTTTAAAATGAGATATTGACGACTCTATTTCATTTGGCTCATAGCCGAGTAATTCATAGAATTTCGGTGACCACCAGTTTTCATCTTTGGTCACATCAGTCCAGTCCCAGATACCAGCACTACTTCCACGCAACACCAGGTCATAGATTTCTCTGGACTCTGCCAGGGCGCGAGTAATGTTGTGAAGCTCAGTGACATCTCTCCCTTCAGCGATGAGAAGGGTGACCCGTCCTTCTTCATTAAAAAATGGCTTGAGAGAAAAATCAATCGTTGAAGTTTTACCATCAGTGTTGGTCACATGTATGTCATTGCGATAAAATTCTCCGCTTTGAGCAGTTTTGATTGCCTCTTTTATTGTATTTCTTCCTGTCTTGCTTAGCTTCTTTTTGGTGATTTCCCACAGTGACTTACCATCAATGTCTTCTGCGTCAATCTCCAGGAAAGCCAGAGCCGGCCGATTGGCGTCTAGCATGGACCCTTCTTCATCTGTGAGACCCACAAATTGGAATGACTGGTCGAAAAGTGCCTGAAACTTAAGGTTACTTTCTAAAAGCTGTTTCTCGCTTTTTGTTCTGCGTTTCAAGTCATGGGAGATCTTGAAAAAGGCTACCACGGCTATAATCAGCGTTATTAGACCAAAAAGCACTGTTTGAAAGAGAACGTCTGAGGTAGAGTCTTCAAAATTTGAAATACGCTTTTCCAGAATGGCCTTATCGCGATACTGTATTTCGTGTAAATAGGTCTGGATACGTGTCGATCGGTCGCGGATATCCTCTATTAGATTGTCGATAAGAGATTGACTACCTTTTTCTGAATGGATACGAAGCGCGTAGCTCAGGTCTTCCTTTTCCTGAGCGATCAGATCTTCTATTTTTAGAAGTGGTTGAGCCTGGCTACTATCCCGCGCGGCATCTTTTGCTTCAGCAATGCCACTGTCCAGTGAGTTGACATGATCCCTGTATTCGTCAAGATATTTGTTGTTGTTCGATTCGAGAAAATTTGAATGGGCTTCAACAGCCGACTCTAAATCAAATTCAAGCTCATCAAGTTCTTCCTGAAAGCCCTCACTCTGTGAAATCCACTCCACGTCATTGATGGAGTTGTTGAGCTTTACATAAGAAAATATGGTGTAGGCGATGATGAGGATGAAAGCAACTACAAAAATGTAGTTCAGTCTCAGTTGTTTGAGCTTGGGTGTTTTCAATCTTGCTATTGTTTGAAACAAAAAAATGACAGAGGAGAATCATTCCCCTCTGTCAAATATATTAATTGATAGGCAGGTCTTCCTATAATGGTTTTAGGTGAAGCTCTGTGTCTCCTCCTGCCTCTTTGAGCCAAAGTTCATTTTCCTTTAGCCTCAAAATATCGTAAATCCTATCTGCATCATCATCTTCAAAGTCTAGCTCAAGTTGCTCTTTGCTATCCTCGAACGACCAGGTGCCGTCAGTTTCGTATTCGAAGGTGAGGTCGCCAAGGGTGTAAAGAGCCGCAAGCGATGCATCGTTATTGTCGAGCATTTCCAACTCGTACTGATCATATTGATCGGTGATGTCCTCTCCATCTTCAAGCGCTTGCTCAACTTGCCATGTGTTTGCGATTCTTGCTTTCTTGCTGCGAAAACTAATTAGAGGTCCCTCTTCGTATTTGCTACAAGAGGTGAGTAGTGTGGCAGAAAACAGAGCGAGTATTGCTATTGAAAGTATTTTCTTCATTGTGATTTCGTTTTTCAATTCTTAAACTATTAGGATTACTTCTCTTTGAGGTGAATTTCTGTTTCGCCTCCGAGCTCTCTTAGCCAGAGCTCATCTTGAGTGAGTCTCAAGATTTGGTACGTGTTGTCTTGATCATCATCTTCGTAGTCGAAAGAGATGTTTTCCTCATCATTCTGAAACTCCCAGGTGCCGTTTGTTGATGTTTCAACAGTGACTCCTCCAAAGTTATACTCTGCGTCAAGTTGAGC
>Ga0136604_1000658_pt1 | contig 16795 bp, 13 predicted proteins | sample AntRauFillE10628_FD_104928 | JGI IMG/M metagenome (GOLD analysis project Ga0136604, IMG submission 104928) | Saline lake microbial communities from Rauer Islands, Antarctica - Metagenome Filla E10 #628 | ecosystem: Environmental > Aquatic > Non-marine Saline and Alkaline > Saline | place...
TCAACGGCTTAGTAATTTTCGAAAACGCATACAGCCTTAAAGGAAGAGGCACACCTAATATAAATGGCAGCATCATAGTTGGTTATAGCGATCCGGATTCAAACACAAATATTGATATTAGCGGCAATATTCATCTACAGTACGATTGTGACGCTCAGAAATATGCCGATGAAGCAACTAATAGTGTATTAAATACTACCCTATATCAACAGCTTAGCATATACGAATAATTTACAAAAGGCAGGTTATAGCAGTATCCCCAGCGGATTTTGGAGCATGTTATTTAATGTATTCAAGAACTGCGCGGCGGTAGCGCCATCCACAATACGGTGATCGCTGGAAAGTGTAACCTTCATGCGCTTACCCGGCGCCACTACCCCCTCCTTCACCACGGGCACATCCCGAATGGCTCCTACTGCCAAAATACAAGCATTGGGCGGGTTGATGATAGCCGTGAACTGCTCAATGCCAAACATCCCTAAATTACTGATCGTAAACGTACTGCCTTCCATCTGCTCGGGTTCCAGCTTTCGGTTGCGCGCTTTTTCGGCCAGATCTTTACTTTCTTCCCCTATTTGCTGCAAGCCCTTTTGATCGCTGTTCCGGATCACCGGCGTCAATAATCCTTCATCAATAGCTACGGCAAATGCAACGTTTATATCTCCGTGCTCCAGAATGGTATCATCCTGCCAGGAACTGTTTACCATCGGGTGCTTACGAAGCGCCGCCGAACAGGCTTTTATGATGATATCATTGAAACTTATTTTACCTTCTATACTCTCGTTCAACTGCTTGCGAGCCTCAAACATCTGCTCCACATCAATATCAATGGTTTCGTAGTAATGCGGGCTGCTATACTTGCTCTCCGCAAGGCGTCGGGCAATGGTTTTTCGCATCTGCGATACACGGTGTTCAGTATCTTCGCGGCTGGTTTCCATGCCAGGTTCAGCAGCCGGTTCATATTCTTCAATATCTTTCTTAATGATGCGACCTTCAGGACCTGAGCCTTGTACCTTGCTCAATTCAATGCCCTGCTCCTCGGCCATTTTTCGCGCCAGGGGTGAAGCTTTCACGCGCCCGTTCTCAGAACCTTGTTTACCATTGGTTGATTTCTGTTTCTTATCCGAGCCCGGCTTCTTCAGTTTGCCATCATCCTCCTCATCATCAGCCTCAGCCTTATCCTTAACCTCATCTTTCTCAGCCTCATCTTTTTTCTCTTCTGAAGCCTCTTTATCCTTATCCTCTTCTTCTTCAACCTCAGACTTTTCTTCATCTTTCTGCTGCTCATCTACTGAATCTTCCCCCGAATCGTCATCTTCACTCTCAACCTCAACCTCATCCTCATCCTCAACCTCAACCTCAGCCTCCCCCCCGCCCGTAATATCGCTAATGTCTTCGCCCTCTTCCCCAATCACGGCCATTAGTTCACCAAGCGGTACGGTATCGCCCTCATCAACCAAAATCTTCAGAATGGTACCGGCATCAAAAACCTCTACCTCCATCGTGGCTTTGTCAGTCTCCACCTCGGCTATAATATCGCCCGATTCCACGGTGTCGCCTTCTTTTACATTCCACTTGCCAATCACACCCTCTTCCATGGTGTCGCTTAATTTGGGCATTTCAACTTTTGTGGCCATTTTTTATTAATTTTGAATTGTGAATTTTGAATTATGAATTACCGTATAAAAATCTACCAAACTCATATTCAACATTAAAAACTAAACATTTACAATTACTTACGGTACGTTACCGTATTCACTGCATCAATAACCTCTTTAGGACTTGGCAGCCATTCATCAAACAGATTTTTGGCGAAAGGCGCACTCGTATCGGGCAGGGTTACCCGCTGCACGGGCGCATCCAAATAGTCGAACGCCTCACGCTGTATCAGGTAACCCACTTCCGCCGCCAGCCCGCCAAACGGATGCGCTTCATCTACAATAACGCAGCGGTTTGTCTTTTTAACAGATTTGATAATGGTCTCTACATCCAGCGGCTTTACGGTACGGGGATCAATGATTTCTATTTCAACTCCATCCTCTGCTAATTTTTTTGCCGCCTGCGTAGCTATGTGGTACATTTTGCCGTGAGCAACTACCGTTACGTCGCTGCCTTCACGTTTCACTTTTGCTTTGCCGATGGGAATGGTAAAATCTTCTTCCTCCGGTACTTCGCCTTTTAAACCATACATCTGCTCTGACTCCATAAACAGTACGGGATTGTCATCCCGGATAGCTGATTTAAGCAATCCCTTGGCATCAGCCGGTTCCGAGGTATAAATAACTTTCAGGCCGGGAAAATGCGCGTACATCGAATCATAAGAAACCGAGTGCGTAGCGCTGAGCTGCCCAGCCGAGGCATTGGCCCCGCGAAATACAATTGGAATCTTAATTTGTCCGCCCGTCATGTACCGAATTTTGGAGGCGTGATTGATGATCTGATCGGCAGCGAGCAGGGCAAAGTTAAAGGTCATAAACTCAACGATGGGCCGCAGTCCGTTCATGGCCGCTCCGGTGGCGATACCAGAAAACCCGAGTTCGGCAATGGGCGTATCAATCATGCGCTTGGCGCCGTATTTATCTAACAACCCTTCGGTTACTTTGTAGGCGCCGTCGTATTCGGCAACCTCTTCGCCCATCACAAAAATATCTTCATCCTGAGCCATTTCTTCATCAATAGCGGCCCGTATTGCTTCTCTGAATTGTAATTCAGCCATGGTTGGTCTCTGTTTCTACGTTATTCACTAAAAAATTAAATTCGAATATTTCGAAATTTCTGCTTTAAAATGTAAGATAGTAGATGCCGGATGATCAGAATCCGGTATCTGCTATCCGGCATCTGCCTCACGTATGAAACGGATAGTCATCTTCCACAAAAACATCTTTGTACAAGTGCTCTTTATCCGGGAAGTCGCTTTCTTCGGCAAATTCAATAGCTTCCATCACTTCATTTTCAACCGCATCTTCAATGTCATCAATGATATCCTCACCGGCGATTTCCTCATCCAGCAGGTACTTTTTGATGCGTTCAATCGGATCAAGTTCCTTATATTTTTCCAACTCTTCTTTGGACCGGTATTTCATGGGATCGGACATGGAGTGCCCGCGATAGCGATAGGTACGGATTTCAAGCAGCCACGGCTCGGAGTTTTTGCGCACGTCCTCGGCCACTTCCTTCATTTTTTCATATACGGTAAATACATCCATACCGTTGATAACATCGCTTTTCATGCCATATGCCTTTGCACGGTCAACGAGTTCACCGACTGAATGGCGATGTACCGCAGTGCCCATGGCATAGCCGTTATTTTCTATCACATAAATACACGGCAAGTCCCAGTTTTGGCTCATATTCAGGGTCTCATGGAAAACTCCCTGATCGACCGCACCATCCCCCAGAAAGCAAGCCGTAACGCGATCATTTTGCTTGTACTTATTGGCAAACGCAATACCACCGCCAAGAGGAATATGTCCGCCGACAATTCCATAACCGCCCCAGAAATGATTCTCAACTTTTGCAAAGTGCATGGAACCGCCTTTGCCTTTAGAGCAGCCGGTTATCTTGCCGTAGAGCTCGGCCATGGCTTCGTTTGGCGTAATGCCCCGCGCCAGGCCCCAGCCGTGATCACGGTAAGCAGTGATAATATCGTCGTCATCATTAAGGGCGTACACCGTTCCGGTGGAGATCGCTTCCTGCCCCATAAATAAATGCAGAAACCCGCCAAACTTCCCTTTTTGATACATCTGCATGGCACGCTCTTCGAACCGGCGCTGCAGGTACATTTGCCGAAACATATCCACTAAATCTTCTTCCGATAATCCCAATGATTTATGTTTTTTGCGGGTAGTAGCCGGCAGTTCCGTACTTCGTTCAATTTTGCCGTTATTTTGGATGCCGGTTCCTGAGGGGGTAAAAGTAACTTCTTTCTCTTTCTGCTTTTCAGCCATAATGATACATCAAATTGGTTACATCAATTACTATAAGCGACTCATTTTTCACTGTTTTGTCATGGCACAAAATATACCATAAATAATGGAAGATTACAGAAGGACGTTCCATTTTTTGAGATGCTTATCATAAAATAATTATTATTCAAATTTTTGATCAGTCAAAGTGCTCCGTTGGCAGTGGCAATTGGCAGGGATGCTGGATCCTTGCCCACCGAAGCTTTAGCTTAGGCGGGCTGAATGCTGAAAAATGTTGATCATACATTAAAGGCACAATTTCAATCCTTTTTTAATATGATTAACGCTTTCTTAACTGCTTACTGCCAACTGCACCTGCCTCCTGTCAACTGCCTGTCCGACGAAGCCTTGGCGGAGTCGGGCAAACTTACTCAATCCGACAACTGCTCAGCGATTAGCTCCCCCGCTTCTGCAAACACCTGCTCCAACATCTCAGGTTTGCTGCCCCCCGCGGTTGCAATATTTGGCTGTCCCCCTCCGCCACCGCCTAATTTTTTACCGAGTTTGCCGACCAGATCACCCGCCTTAATTCCCTTTTGTTTAATAAGATCCTCTGTAACAGTTGCAACTATATATACCTTGCCTGCCTGCTTATTTTTTGCACCCAATATGGTAACAGTGCCCTTTGGATTTTTCTCCAGCGCCTCATAGCCAAGCTGTTTTAGCAGATCCATATCGCCATGCGGCACCTCACCCTTTACCAGAAGAACAGCGCCGTGTATTTCTTCTGCGGTTTTAATTAGCTGATCCAATACCGAAGAGCTTTGGTCGCGCTGCACCTGTTCGATCTCTTTTTGCAATTGCTTGCTCTCCTCCATCAGCCGGCGCACATCCGCTGCCGGTTCATTTGAGTTGCCGATCTCATTTTTTATGGATTGCAATACTGCTTTTTCGTTCCGCAAATATTCATCCGCGGCTTTGCCTGCAACCGCTTCAATCCGCCGTACGCCAGAGGCTACCGATGATTCGTTGGTGAAGCGCAAATAACCGATTTCGCCGGTGGCATCAACGTGCGTACCGCCGCAAAGTTCTATAGAGTAATCGGGATCAAAGGTAATCATGCGCACCTTTTCTCCGTATTTCTCACCGAACAGCATCATCGCGCCGGTTTTTTTGGCTTCTTCAATAGGCACGTTTCGCTCTTCAGATTTCTTAATATTCTCCTGAATATGTTCATTCACCATTTTCTCTATTTCATCCAGTTCACTGTTCGTAACACTATTAAAATGCGAAAAATCAAACCGCAGGTGATGTTCATCCACCAGCGACCCTTTTTGTGTCACGTGATCACCCAGCGTTTGGCGTAGTGCTGCATGCACAAGATGTGTTGCCGTGTGATGTTTCTTGATTTCGCGTCGCCGCCCGGCATCAACTTTAGCTTGCCATTCACCTTCCAAATCCGATGCCAATTCATTCACATAGTGCACAAACCCCCGCTCGTTTTTTTGCACATCAAGCACCTGCATGGTCGTTTCTCCATTGGTGATGGTGCCGGTATCAGCCACCTGCCCTCCGCTTTCGGCATAAAAAGGGGTCTGTTCCAATATCACAACCGGCTGATCTCCTCCTTGTCGATACGCTATAATACGGCTTGATACGTTTAGCTCATCATATCCCACAAATTCTGATTCAAGACCGGAATGCACCTCTGACCACTCTTTAGATTGCGACTGATCGGCTTTAAAGTTACCGGCCGCCCTTGCCCGCTCTTTTTGCTGTTTCATCTGCCGCTCAAAGCCTTCATAATCTACTTTCATCCCGCGTTCGCGAGCCATGAGTTCCGTCAGATCAATCGGGAAACCGTACGTATCGTGCAGTTTAAAAGCATCGCGGCCCGATATTTCCTTTTCGCCTTCAGCCACTTCATTAAAAAGCCGGATGCCCTGCCCAAGCGTATTTAAAAAACTTTCTTCTTCTGACTTGATTACGTTTATCACAAAATCCTGCTGGTCATCCAGCACCGGAAACACCGCTGCAAACTGCTCGGCCAAAGTAGGTACCAGCTTGTGAAAGAATGGCTCTTTAAGATTTAATTTATCCCAGCCGTAGCGAACAGCACGACGCAAAATTCGCCGCACCACAAACCCCCGGCCTTCGTTATCAGGCGAAGCACCGTCTGCGATTGAGAAACTTACCGCACGAATATGGTCAGCAATAACCTGCATGGCAATATCAGTTTCGGGATCGGCCTTGTATTCAACACCAGCCAGTTCACCGATCTTTTCCAACAGCGGCGTAAAAAGATCGGTATCGTAATTAGAATCTTTGCCCTGTAATACGGCACACATACGCTCAAAACCCATGCCGGTATCCACGTGCCGGGCCGGAAGCTTTTCTAAGCTCTTGTCCGGCTGACGGTTAAATTGAATGAAAACCAGGTTCCAGATTTCCATCACCTTAGGGTGATCTTTATTTACCAGTTCCGCGCCGGGTGTTGTGGTTCGTTCTTCCTCACTGCGCAAATCAATATGCACTTCAGAACACGGCCCGCAGGGACCGGTATCACCCATTTCCCAGAAATTATCTTTTTTATCGCAGGCAAGAATATGCTCAGGATTTATCCCGGTCTCGGATTTCCAATATGAACGCGCTTCTTCATCGGCAGGCAAGCCGTCTTCATCATCACCCCTGAAAATAGTAGCATACAGACGGTCCGGCTCCAGCTCCCATTCATCAACCAGCAGCTCCCATGCCCAGCGGATGGCTTCTTTTTTAAAATAATCGCCAAACGACCAGTTGCCCAGCATTTCAAACAAGGTGTGGTGATAGGTATCCCGGCCCACCTCTTCCAAATCATTATGCTTGCCGCTCACGCGAATACAGCGCTGCGTATCAACCGCGCGGTCCCAAATTTTACCCTGATGCTTAACGCCTTTCTGCTCACCTAAAAAGATGGGTTTAAACTGGTTCATCCCTGCATTGGTAAATAACAAGGTTGCATCATGCCGGGGAACCACCGGAGCGCTGTCAACAACCGCGTGTTTCTTTTCTTCAAAAAACTCTAAAAAATCCCGTCGAATTTGGGCTGAAGGTTTATGCTTCATCAATATGGTTATTCTGGATTGCGTAATTTTCTGTGAGCCATTAAAAATAGCAAAAATTCCGTTGGAACTCACCCGTAATAGTTACTTATGCAATTTGAAATGCAAAGCAGCAAAAAATAGTATAGATTCGGTGCAAACGTTCAGGCAAAATACAGCAAATCCAAAGTGCCTGACTTCTAATATCTTAAAAAACATCTCATTGTTATGAAAAATATTCTAAACTACTTTTTTAGAGGCCTCCTTTTTGTATTCCCGGTTTTTGCTACCCTTTATATAATTATTGCAGCGGCAAAATGGTCAAATAACGTATTAAATGATTTACTATTCCAGTGGCTTGGCGTGGACATCCCGGGTCTTGGAATCATAACGGTGTTCTTGGGGGTCAGCTTAATAGGCTACCTGTTCTCCCGGGCTTTTGTGAAACCTATTGTGGGCTATTTTGATCGCTTTATGGCAAAAGTTCCGCTGGTCAAAATTATTTATACCTCACTGAAAGAACTCACCGAAGCATTTGTGGGTGATAAAAAACGGTTCAATAAACCGGTCATCGCCGATTTTATTCAACCCGAAGGAAACCATATAAAGCGAATCGGCTTTATTACCCAGAGTGATTTATCAAACCTGGGCCTGAGTGATATGGTCGCGGTCTATTGTCCGCATTCCTATAATTTTTCCGGTAACTTATACCTATTACCGCAACAAGCAGTAACCCCTGTTGATCTAAGCTCCGCTGACGTTATGAAATATGTAATTTCTGCCGGGGTTACCAAGTTATCCGATTGATTACATTATCTTAAGAGCGCAAAAACGATCGCCTGTCTTCTTTAATTTTAATTAGCTGAAAATTTCCGGATGCAAAAAAGTTTATTCACCACGGTTAAACATTTATTTACTGAAACATTTAAGAGTGCCAATAACCACGATGTAGCCTTATACGGCGCTGCCATTGCTTTTTACACCATATTTTCAGTGGCGCCGCTTATTGTGATAATTCTCGGCCTGACCACCGTATTTTTAGGTGAACAGCAAAGTGCCGCGGTTTTTTCTGAATATCTCACCCAACTTACCGGTGCCCAAATCGCTGATTCCCTTTTGGAATTCGCCAACGTTTCTCAAAGAGAATCATCCGGTCGTATCGCTTCCATCATTGCCACTGCCATGTTAATTTTTGGTGCAACCACAGTGATAACGCAGCTAAAAAACGCTCTAAATAAAATTTGGGGGATCACAAATCCTAAAATAAGTTCTGTTGTACTATATATTTTCAACCGCTTTCTGGCGCTGATCACCATTTTGGTCCTTGCAGCCTTATTCATTGCATCACTGCTTCTTGAAGGCGGCATGACATTCTTTACCGGTTTATTCCTGCCCTACCTCCCAAATGTATTTACTCCCTTTTTAAAACTTGCTTCGTCGCTGCTCTCCATCCTGATAACGATTTTTTTCTTCACCCTCACTTTCAAACTTCTGCCTGATGTACATGCCCGCTGGAGAGATATTTTTGTGGGGGCTTGCATTACAACCGTTCTGTTTTTGATCGGCAAATATTTGGTTGGCTTTTATTTAGCCAGCGGCTCATTGCAGCTAACATATAAAGCGGCAGGTTCGCTGGTGGTTTTTTTGATATGGATATACTATAACATTCAAATTGTGCTGATCGGAGCGGAATTTACCCAGGTTTATACCAAGCGGTTTGGAAAGGACCTGCGCGCTTCCCGTAATGCAGAATTTATGAGCTCTTAATGAATTCTTGGTATTCATCATATCGCTCTGCGGTATGATGGCGCTTTGACGCTCCGCGTCACCAATCTTATTGCTAATTATCTTGTCCGGGCGCGGAGCGCCGGGGACAAGATGGGTACTATTTATTCTTTTGGATTGAGAATGTCATCAATGCGGCGTTCTACATCATTGAGGTGTACCCGGGTTGCGCGATCATCCACCTGGCTTTGCGTCCGTTTCACTTCGCGCTGCAGAATCTCTAACTGGTCGCGTACAATCGGACGAATATCAGATTGGCTTATATCCACATTGTAATCAAAGAACCGCCGGAATTGCGGTGGAATACCGTCCGGGATAGAAAGCTCTTCGGTCATTAAATATTCCATATGCTCGAGATAAGCCCGCTGTAAATTGCGGCGATAAACACTCACTTCCGGTGATCCTTCGTTGAGCTCGCTCCAGATGCTGTTCCGCAAATCGTCCATTAACTCAAAAGGGGTGTAGGTATCGCCATCCGAACGGGATTGCCATTCAATAAGCCGCCCCAACACCTGGGGTGATGCCACACTGCTAATCAGGCTCGACTGCGCACTACGAATATCATCCACAACAGAGCTTTCATTGATGCGATCCAGTACTTGCTCATTGAGTACCCAGCCGGGTATGTTAAAGCCATATTCATCAAGCCAGTTCATGGCTCGTTTTTGCTTTTCCTCAGGCACAAATTCATATACCGGTCCGTCTTGGTCATAGGTTTTGTCCGTCTCATATATGCCGGCTATGTTGCTGGATACGTGGCCCAGGTATCGCCGCCACTGATTTATAATCTGTCCATACAGTTCCTCAAGCTGATCGTAATCTTCCCCTTCCTGCCTGGTCCATTCCATCAGATTATTCGTCGTTCGCTCAAGATTTGCCATTCCCAGCTCACTGGCTCGCATGGCGTCGTTGGTCAAATCTTCCGTTTGTGACCGAGGGTCATTTCCGCCGCCACCGTAAAAATAGCGGGGATCATCTGCGCGCTGCCGCGTCCACTCATTAAGTGTAGCCTGAACTTTCTCATCGCTCATATCTTCAGGGAACCACGAATAGCCCCACTTAATGGCCCACTTATCGTACTCACCGATGGCAGGATAGAAATTGGTGACGCCATCGTCGGGTTGTGCTACATAATTAAAGCGGGCGTAATCCATGATGGAGGGCGCGGTGCCGTGGGTGTCAGTGAAGCTTTTGGAACGCAGCGAATCCACCGGATAGGCATAGCTGGAACCAAAGTTGTGCGGCAGACCCAGCGTGTGCCCAACCTCGTGTGCCGAGACAAAGCGGATTAAATCACCCATAGTTTCAGTACTAAACTCTACGCCGCGGGCTTCTGGATTAGAAGCAGCCGTTTGAACAAAAAACCAGTTGCGCAGCAGGTTCATCACGTTATGATACCACCCAATGTCACTCTCCAGAATTTGCCCCGTCCGCGGATCGTGCACATGCGGTCCATAGGCATTTTGTACATCCGAAGCAAAATAGCGAATGGTTGAATACCGCACATCTTCGGGGCTGAAGGTGGAGTCTTCCTCAGCGGTGGGCGGATCTTTGGCAATAATCGCATTTTTAAATCCTGCCGCTTCAAATGCTTCTTGCCAGTCTTCCACGCCCTGTTTTAAATAGGGCCTCCATTTTTTTGGGGTAGCGGGATCAATGTAATAGACAATGGGGGTTACCGGCTCTACCAATTCGCCCTTCATGTACGCCTCCTTGTCTTTGGGAACCAGCTGATAGCGGGTTACATAACGCACCTCTTTCGCTTTCTGAGCCTCTGCCCCATAGTCGGTATAATTTATGCTAAAGTAACCTACCCGGCGATCATAGGCACGTTTCTGCATCTCCTCTTCCGGGAGCAACACCATGCTGTGATTAATTTCAAGTGAGATGGTTCCGGTTGAAGAATTAGAGGGCGGCTCCCCGGCTTCATACGTCACAAGATTCCGAACTTCTATATTCTTGGGATAACTGTGAATGTAATTGATGAAGGTACGCTCGTCATCCAGCCGCCGAACTTTATACTGCTCCCTGCGGCTGCTCTGTAACCCAAGTGAGGGAATGTCGTCTTTGTATAAGTCCGTTACTTCTATGACGGCCCCGGCCGAATCTTTCGCCAGTGATTTTATATTGAATGATGCAATGATGGGCTCAAAGTTTGAGTTGCGCACAGCTTCATAAATAGGCAGCGTGTCGCTTGCTACATTCTCAAAAGATACGTGCCGAAGCAAAATGTTATCATCTTTCTTTTGCCAACGAACCACTTGTGTATTAAGTTTTTCGCCCCCATACCCAATATTGTTTTCAGTCTTGGCAATACGCGAAACCAGCAGCATCTCTTTTTCCATCAGCGAATCGGGAATCTCATAGTAAAATTTATCGTCAATCTTATGAACTCCGAATAATCCCTCGTCTGTTTCGGCTTCATCGGTGATTACTTCACTGTACGGTTTTAAATCATCATCATTATCTTCTTTTTGAGCCGAGGCATCTTTACCTTTTTTTTGGGCTGATTTTGTTGAGGCGCAGCCACTAAAAAGAGCGATACTGGCGATAAGTAAGAAAGCCAATGCATTTTTAAATGAAATCATAAAAGATGGAGGTTCGGGTTTACGTTACTGTATTTTTTATATCAAAGAATAAATTAGTTCGAAATACTATTCTTTCAAGCCTTAATTCGTAAAAACATTATAAAGATCTGTTGGTCCATTCTTGTTTGCTTTCTTCGGGCCCAACCTATGTTTTCAAACAAAGTATATTGAAATTTATTTTTCTCTTTTATAGCAGCTTTATTATTTTAAAAAATATTTGAATCAACAAGAGGTTGCTTGGAGTTTTTCATTCAGTTTATAAAAGAACTAAAAAAAACGGGAGCTATTGCCCCAAGCTCGAAATTTTTAGCGCGTGATTTAGTTGAACAACTGCAAGCTGATTTAAGGTATAGTAAATGCCCCCCTCTCAATATCCTGGAACTTGGCCCGGGAACCGGTCCGCTTACTAAAGAGATTATCAAACTTATGCGCCCGGTCGATCATTTTGACCTTGTTGAAGTGCAGAGAAACTTCTACGAAATTATTTTTAAAAAGTTTAACGGCAAAAATATATCGGTCCATTTTGGTGATATCTTAAACTTTGAACCCGACAGAAGTTACGATTATATTTTTTCGAGCCTGCCGTACGAAAATATGCCCCAGCATATTAACCAAAAAATTTGGGAAAAAAAGCTTTCGCTGTGCGCATCAAAGGCTTATATCTCCTATTTTAAATACGTTAAATTCAAAAACTTTAAATATGACTTTGAGCAGGAAGTAGTCAAAGAATTTGGCCATGAAAAGAAATTTGTGTTGCGAAACATCCCTCCGGCCAAGCTTTACACCCTGCAGATTGACAAGCCCCATCAACCCATAAAAAAAACTTGATACTCCATTACTTAGAAGAAAATTATATTCACCAGAGACATTAACACACTGAACAACAGCGCCCACCAGAAGTTTTTAATAGTTAACCCATCTAATATCCAATCCACCAGCATCACTATCAGTGCATTAATCACCAAAAGAAATAAGCCGAAGGTCAAAATGGTTACGGGAATGGTTAAAAAAACTATAATAGGGCGTAAAAAGGCATTAAGTAGTGCAAGTAAAATTGCAACCACTATTGCGGAGCCGAAACTTTTTACCTGTACTCCTTTTAACATATACCCAAATGCAAAAACAGCTAAAGCGTTGACCAAAAGTTTAATAATAAGATCCATAGTAATTTTTTAAAATGAATGTTCAGCTATTAATACGAAAAAATATAGGGAAAGTTATTGCTTTTTATAAATGACCAGGAATGGTATGTAACTTAAGCAGGAAGCAAACTTACATTAGACGCGGGCAATGTTATGAGTCATTTTTTTAACTTTCCGATTGATTAGGATGTTGAGGTGGGAGAAAATCAGATAAAAAATTGAAAATAAAAGAATAGCACGTTTACCAACATTAAAAGCAAGCTGAATAACACCGCCCATCCGGAGGTTTTGGCTTTTATACCATCCATAAAAAGGTCGCCCAGTAATACGATAAAAGTATTACTTACCAGTATACTCACAGCTATTGTATATATGGTAACGGGAAGATTAAATAATATAACCACAGATTGCACGAAGGCATTCATCAATGCTAACAAAATGGCTATCAATAAAGAACTTCCGAAGCTTCTTACCTGTATGCCGGGAAGTATATACCCGAAAACGAATACCGAAATAGTGTTGGCCAATAGCTTTATGATAAGTTCCATTGTAGCAGTATGAAGTGGATATTTACAGCATAAAGGCAAAAGATTTAAGAAAAGTCAACATTCAAAATTTTTAAAAGAGAAATTTACATAGTCCTCTAAAAATAGAACAGCAAATTAGACCGGAGATAAGTTTTTGAAAGCCGAATTGATAAAACCGGTTTAGATAAGAGTGATACTAAGGAAACACTATTTTCTATCCGGTAAATACCACTATTCCCACCAGTACCAGTATTAATAATTTAAGGATAGACGCTTTCCATTCACCCATAGTAAACAACGTATGTTAAGATTTCTTAATATATAACGAATCAAACCCAAATAGTCAAGTTATCCACATTGTGTGGATAACTTTATGCTACTACTTTAAAAATAGCATAAATAAGAGATTAGCCGAAAATAATTGTCGGATCGTGAGAATATAGATTGGCATGCTAACAGTTGTAGCTAAAAAGCAATGTACCTACTCCACCGTAACACTTTTGGCCAGATTACGGGGCTGGTCCACATCGCACCCTCTGTTTACAGCTATGTAATAAGAAAGCAACTGCAGCGGTATAACGGTAAGCAACGGGCTAAGGCAATCGAATGTTTCGGGGATGACTGAGCTAAATTCTGCCAGGTCGGTCACTTCTGTATTATTTTCTCCGGCTATGGCTATGAGACGTCCTTCGCGTGCTTTTACCTCTTCGATATTGCTGATCATTTTATCATTAGTGTGATCGGTAGCGGCAATGACCACAACCGGCATTTTGGCATCGATTAATGCAATGGGCCCGTGTTTCATTTCGGCAGCAGGATAGCCCTCAGCGTGGATATACGAAATTTCTTTTAGCTTAAGAGCGCCCTCCAAAGCAACCGGGAAATTATAGGAGCGTCCCAGGTACAAAAAGTTTGGCGCGTAGGTAAACTGCTTTGCTAATTCTTTTATGGTATCGCTGTTATCAAGAATCTGCTTTACCTTGTCGGGAATTCTGCTCAATTCTTTGATTAATCTATGCGCATAATCTTCATCAATGCTGCCTCTTTTTTGTCCCAGTAAGATGGCGATCATGACCAGCACCGATACCTGCGCAGTAAACGCCTTGGTGGAAGCTACCCCGATTTCGGGCCCCGCATGGGTATAAACGCCGGCATGCGTTTCTCGGGCAATGGTTGAACCTACCACATTGCAAATGCCCAATACCAAAGCGCCGCGCTCTTTTGCTTCACGCAGAGCCGCAAGCGTATCGGCCGTTTCCCCGCTTTGGGAAATCACCAGCATCACATCTCCTTTGCCAATAAGCTGCTCGCGATAACGGAATTCTGATGCATATTCTACTTCAACAGGTATTTTGGCAAGGTGCTCAATCAAATATTCACCCAGCAGCGCAGAGTGCCAACTGGTACCGCAGGCAGCTATAACCAATCGCTTGGCATCGGTTAGCTGATCAATAACATCAACTAACCCTCCAAGCTGTATGCTATTTGTTTCTAAATTGAGCCGGCCGCGCAAACAATCAGCAATGGAGTCGGGCTGCTCAAAAATTTCTTTCAGCATAAAGTGGGGATATCCTTTCTTTTCAATCTCTTCGAGGTTCAGTGAAAGTTCATGCACTTGCTTAGTGAGCACAACGTCATCAATTGTTTTTACTTCATAGCCGTCTTTATTGACTATAGCCATTTCTCCGTCATCCAGATATACAACTTTTTGGGTATGTTCAATAATGGGAGAAGCATCCGAAGCGATGAACATTTCTCCCTCACCCACACCCAGCAATAAAGGCGATCCTTTACGGGCAGCAATAATACGGTCGGGGTCTTTACTGTGCACAATTGCAAGGCCGTACGTTCCCACTACCTGCTTAAGCGCCAACTGCACGGCCCGCTCAAAATCAACTTCTTTACCATCTTGGAAAATTTCTTCAATAAGCTCTGCAATCACTTCGGTATCGGTATCAGTATGAAAGACGTGCCCTTTTGCCTTTAACTCTTTTTTAAGGGTTCCATAATTTTCGATGATTCCATTATGCACCAAGGCAATATTTCCGGAACGGCTCACGTGCGGGTGCGAATTTATATCATTGGGGGCTCCGTGCGTAGCCCATCGGGTATGACCAATGCCTATTTGCCCGTTAAGCGGCTCTTTCTCCAGCATTTTCTTCAGGTTTTCAACCTTGCCTTTTCCCTTTCTTATCTCAACACTTCCATTTAACATGGCAATGCCGGCTGAGTCATATCCCCTGTATTCCAGCCGTTCAAGTCCTCTGATGATAATATCGCTTGCTTTTTTTTCGCCTACGTAACCTACAATTCCACACATAATTATTTCTGTATTTGATATTTATTTTTTTGCATTCTCTCTTTTAATCTGCCATTATATATCTATTTAATTTCGATAATTAAATCTTTAATTTCCACCGCTTAATTATTTTCTATGCAACTGTGCTTTTTTGAGGATAAAAAATGTGCCAACCTTTATCCCTTAACGCTTTCCAGACCTGTTGATGATTTACGCACCGGCATTTTAACCACGGCCAAGAAGTGGTGCCTGGAACTTAAAAGCACATCTTATTCCCGGATTACCAATCCCCACCTTACCAATGTCTTTGCCTCTGCAGCTCCTAACAAAAGCGAAAATTGTATATGGTTAAACAGCAGGTATTTGCCGGACAATACACTGCTCGAAAAGATACATAATTTAGACGAAGGAACCTGCATTCAAAACGGATCCACGGTTATTGCTGCTCATGTAAACGGAGCCTTGTCATTAGAATGGATAAACGCAGGCCAACCCCGTTTCAATTCGTTGATGGTACTTGAAGCGCCGGCTTTTAAGTGTATTGAAAATCTGTGGGATTTGTTTTTGATGAACGGTGATGAAATCCGCGCCGATGTAAAGCGTTTGAACTATCCTGGCTCTGATAATAATTTCACCTCTGAAGCTATTTTTAAAAATAGAGATCAAATATTTATTGATGATGGAGCCGTTATTGAGCCCGGAGCTATTTTAATGGCAGATAAAGGCCCCATTTATGTGGGTAAGGGAGCTACTGTAATGGCCGGCGCTTTGATTAAAGGTCCAGCAGCTATTTGTGAAAACGCGACCATAAAAATGGGGGCAAAAATTTATCCCGATACTACCATAGGTCCGGTTTGCAAGGTGGGCGGGGAGGTACATAATTCTATCTTTCATTCGTATTCCAACAAAGGGCACGACGGTTTTGTAGGTAATTCCCTGATCGGCCAGTGGTGCAACCTCGGCGCCGACACCAACACCTCTAATCTGAAAAATAATTACAGCACTATACGCATCACCGACTGGCAAAGCGGGGAACAAATAGAAACCGGCCAGCAGTTCTTTGGTACGGTGATGGGTGATCATACCAAAACCGCCATTAACACTCAGTTAAATACCGGCACCGTATGCGGCGTAAGTTGCAATATTTTTGCCGGCGATTTTCCGCCTAAATTTATTCCATCATTTAGCTGGGTGGGTTCCAATGTCATTCAACCCTACAAATTGGATAAAGCCTATGAAGCCATGGACGCAATGATGGCACGGCGAAAAGTAGAACTGACTGAAGACTACAAAGCATTAATTGGGCATCTGTTCAAAGCTGAGCATAAATAAATAGCATCATCCTTAAAAACCAAATACGACCGGTGCCAGCGTGTATGTCCAAATACTTATCAACCCAATGAAAATAATATTAAGCCACACGCCCGCTCGCACCATTTCTGATATACTAATGTGATTGCTCCCATAAA
>Ga0136604_1000660_pt1 | contig 16770 bp, 18 predicted proteins | sample AntRauFillE10628_FD_104928 | JGI IMG/M metagenome (GOLD analysis project Ga0136604, IMG submission 104928) | Saline lake microbial communities from Rauer Islands, Antarctica - Metagenome Filla E10 #628 | ecosystem: Environmental > Aquatic > Non-marine Saline and Alkaline > Saline | place...
GTTGACGGTGCTCATTTCCACCGATTCCACGTTTTTTCGCGCTTCAGAAGTGCCTTCCACCACCGCTTCTTCAAGCTCCACGCTTGAGGGCGCAAGTTCCAGATCCATTTTCTGGTCATCATTGAGGTCGATGGTTTTTACTTCGGTTTTGAACCCTATAAATGAAAAAGCAATTTCGTGTGTTCCTTTAGGTACAGACAGCGAATAATAGCCATAGGCATTGGTGCTCACACCTCTTCCAGTGGACTTCACCGTAACTGTGGCACCGATAAGAGTTTCACCTGTGGAGGAATCGGAAATCGTTCCACTCAAAGTGGACTTTTCCTGGCCAAAAGAGCTGAAGGAAATCAGAAGAAAAGCGCTAATTCCAAAAGCGATCTTGAGCGACCGAACGGATAGATTAGTCAGCGAGGTATTAGAAAATTTTGACATAGGTCGAAAAGCACGATTGATTTCGTTGTATTTACTTCCCCTTTAGTCAGATAGCAAAGGCAATCTTCAGGCAGCTTTCTAAAGGAGTGCAAATATTTGGATAAAACTCTTATTACACGCACCCAATTGTGTTAAGCAATACAAAATTAACCATGAGTGGAAATCAATGAGTGCCAGTCGGGCTATGTTTTGCTGAGTTTAACCATGTTAGACATTCCCATTTCCGAAATCGGCATCGATGCGATATTGATGATCAGATCACCTTCTACGATGTGTCCTTTTTTCTTGAGGATGTATTTAATGTCTGCAATAGTATGGTCAGTACTGACCATTTTGTCGTAGTAGATAGCTCTGACGCCCCACACCAGGCTCATCATCGAGAGGATTTTCTTGTTGCCGGTGAAGACAAAAATGTGTGATTTAGGGCGCTGACTCGAAACTTTTATAGCCGTGTATCCCGAGTGGGTCATGGTGATGATCGCCTCAGCATCAACTCGTTTTGCCAGTCGGCAAGCATTGTAGCAAACGGAGTCGGAAATAAAACGCTCTTCGCGCGACTCTGCCGGAGCTGATTCGTGGTAGTAAATACTCTCGAAGTTTTCTACTTCTTCAACGATATTTACCATCGCCTGAATCACCTGAACCGGATATTTCCCAACGGATGTTTCCGCACTGAGCATCACTGCATCGGAGCCATCCATTACTGCGTTGGCCACGTCATTTACTTCAGCACGTGTAGGTCTGATGCTTGTGATCATCGACTCCATCATTTGTGTTGCCACGATCACGGGCTTACCGTTTTTGATGCACTTTTTGATGAGCATCTTTTGGATAAGCGGCACGTTTTGCATCGGAATTTCAACACCGAGATCACCACGGGCTACCATCACGGCATCTGTTTCTTTTATGATGTCGTTGATGTCATCGATAGCCTCTGGCTTTTCAATTTTAGCCACCACCTTAGAGTCTTTTTCCTTCTCCCGGATGATGTGTTTCAATTCGATAATATCTCTTGCTGAGCGTACGAAAGAGAGTCCAACCCAATCTACGTTTTGGTCGAGTGCGAAGTCCAGATCTTCGAGATCTTTTTTTGTGAGACAGGGAAGTGAGATTTTCGTGTTTGGTAAGTTGATCCCTTTGTTGGAAGAAAGAATTCCTCCGTAGATCACTTTGAGCTTCACCTCGTCTTTACCGTTGGTAGAAATCACCTCGAGCTCCAGCTTACCATCATCGAGTAGTACTTGCTCACCGGCCTTCACATCTCTTGGAAATTGCTTGTAGGTCGTGGACACGCGCTTTTCATCGCCAAGTACCTCTTTCGTTGTAATCACGATCTCGGAGCCGGGCTCGATATTCACCCCGTCATCCTTCATGTCGCCCACGCGCAGTTTGGGCCCTTGCAAATCAGCGAGAATTGCCGTGTTAGTTCCGAGCTCTTCATCGAGTTTTCGCACATCTGAAATCACTCGTCTGTATTCTTCGTGGAGGCCGTGAGAGAAGTTCAGCCTTACTACGTTGAGGCCTTCCTGAATCATTTCCTTAAGCACTTTCTTGTCAGAAGATGCAGGTCCTATGGTCGCTACTATTTTTGTTCTTTTCATGGTATTCTTTAAATCAATCCAAAACGAGGTTTCCCTTCGATTTGAGGTTTTCAACAGCAATTTCGAAAGCAGTAATCACGATCGGAATTTTACGCACTGTTTTGAGCAATTCTGTGGTATCTACTGGCATGTCGCTGTTTAGTCGGAGCAAGTAGTCCACTTGTTTATATTCCGGGCACATGTATCCGCCCTCTGCTCTGTTTACAATTAGGTCGTATCGCACGTCTTGCTCTTCCTGGTGAGAGTAGAGAGTGTGCTGGCTTGTGCTTTTTTTCGCTGTCATTTCAATAGGTTGTTGCAACGACATCTGTAGATCCAGCGCCCTATTCAGAAACCAGCAAAGCCTGTATTCCTTTTCGTGACAACTGATTCCCAAAAGTAGGAAATCATAGTCGTACTCGATTTCTAACCGGTGTAACATAAACCTAATTTAACTTTGGAGCGCAAGGTAATGCACAAGTACTTATCTTTTGACAAGCTTTTTCAAAGCGAATTTAGCGGCCTTTTGCTCAGCCAGCTTTTTATTCGTCCCCACTCCTCGTCCGGCCTCATCACCAGCAACCAACACCGCCATTTCATAGGTGCTTTTGCCATTGCTGAGTTCTTCATTTATCATCTCAAATGTAAGGGACTTTCGATGTTTTTGACACCACTCGTGGAGTTTGGACTTAAAGTCTGTAGTGGCGTGGACCTTTTTATCGAGGTCGTGGGTTTTGAGCAAGTTTAAAGTAACCCTTGCGGTGAACTCGTAACCTCGATCGAGGTAGATCGCTCCGATTATGGCTTCGAGTGCATTGCCGATAAGGGACTTCTGAAGCTCTTGCCTGCCCAGATTTATCTGCAGCTTTTCACCAAGACCTATCTTTTCACCCACCACGTTGAGGTATTTTCGACTCACAACCTTGGCTTTCATCTTCGTCAGCTGGCCCTCTGGAATCTTAGGGTAGTTGGTGTAAAGGTATTCGGCAACCACTGCATCGAGCACAGCATCACCCAAAAACTCGAGCCGCTCGTTGCTGTTTTTTATTCCACGTCCAATTGTCTTGGCGGCAGAACTATGCCTGAGTGCATGAATGTAGTATTCAGTGTGCTTCGGCTTGAAGCCAAAAGAAGATTTGATGAATTGAGAAACCTGCTTTTCGCGGTCGGTTGTTTTTTTAAACCAACTGATATTCCACAAAGGCTATATCTTTTTGAAGATTGCAGAAGTGTTGTGCCCACCAAAGCCAAAGGTGTTGCTCAATGCCACGTTTATTTCACGTTTCTGAGCTTTATTTAGCGTGAGGTTGAGATCGTTGTCCATCTCTGGATCTTCGTGCTCGTGGTTAATCGTAGGCGGAACGATACCATTTTTTATTGCAAGAATGCAAGCAATAGCTTCTGCAGCTCCCGCAGCTCCAAGCAAGTGGCCAGTCATCGATTTTGTAGCAGAAATGTTGAGGTCGTAGGCATGTTTGCCAAAGACATCTTTAATGGCGATGAGCTCAGCAACATCACCAAGAGGAGTTGAAGTTCCGTGCACGTTGATGTAGTCAATCTCAGAAGGATCCATGTGGGCATCTTCAAGAGCTGCTTTCATCACGTTAATGGCGCCCAATCCTTCTGGATGTGGGGCGGTCATGTGGTGAGCATCTGCCGAGAGACCGGCACCTACAACTTCGCAGTAGATATTAGCTCCACGTGCTTTGGCGTGCTCGTACTCTTCGAGGATGAGAGCGCCAGAACCTTCGCCAAGGACAAATCCATCGCGGGTTTTGTCGAATGGGCGAGAAGCTGTTTTGTAATTCTCATTGTTTTTGGAGAGCGCATGAAGTGCGTTAAATCCTCCAATTCCGGCTTCGTTAACAGTGGCTTCACTTCCTCCTGTCACAAACAGATCGGCTTTTCCAAGACGAATGTAGTTGTAGGCATCTGCCAATGCATTTGTAGAAGAAGCACAAGCAGAAACGGTTGTGAAGTTTGGTCCTCTGAGGCCGTACTTAATAGAAATGTGTCCGGAAGCAATATCCGCGATCATCTTAGGGATAAAGAAAGGATTAAATCGCGGTGTGCCATCGCCTTTTGCGAAAGCAAAGCACTCTTCCTGAAAAGTTTGCAAACCACCAATTCCCGAGCCCCAGATTACTCCAAAGCGATCGGTGTTGGTTTTTTCCAAATCAATTCCCGAATCCTTCATTGCCTGCTCAGCAGTAACGAGAGCGTACTGAGCGTAAGGGTCGAGTTTGCGTGCTTCTTTGCGGTCGAAATGATCTTCCGCATCGTAGCCTTTCACCTCGCAGGCAAATTGGGTTTTGAACTTAGAAGCATCGAAGTGCGTGATCGGAGCCGCACCACTTACACCATTAGTCAATCCCTGCCAAAATTCTTCAACAGTATTGCCAATGGGTGTCAAGGCACCTAAACCGGTTACGACCACGCGCTTCAGCTCCATAAATTCGGGGATAAAATATTTTTACTTGGTGTTGTTTTCGATGTACTCTACAGCCTGACCTACAGTCTGAATTTTTTCAGCCTGGTCGTCTGGAATAGCGATGTTGAATTCTTTCTCGAATTCCATAATCAGCTCAACTGTATCCAGCGAGTCCGCTCCGAGGTCGTTGGTGAAGCTAGCTTCGTTGTTTACTTCGCTTTCATCAACGCCTAATTTATCAACGATGATGGCGGTCACTTTAGAAGAAATATCTGACATTTTAAACGGTTTTTGTGATTAATCAGGGTGCAAAGTAAGCAAAACTTATTTTTTAAAACAAAATTTTGAATCGACCCTAAAAGTGGGCCTGTAAGTCAGTGCTGCCCTGAGTTTTAACGAGTGTAATATACAGCAATTTCATCTAAATCCTTTCGCTTGAGATCTGGGATTTGAGCATTTTCTGCCGGATGTCCCACAGGAATGAGCAGAAATGGACGCTCATTCGCAGGTCTTTTGAGGATCTGAGAGAGGAAATTCATTGGACTTGGCGTGTGCGTGAGGGCTGCCAATCCGGACTCATGGATAGCTGAAATAAACATTCCAGCCGAGATTCCTACAGATTCACTGACGTAGTAATTGGTTTGCTTTTCCCCATCGGAGTCCTTGTCGTAGACCTTTTTGAAAATAATAACGAGGTATGGAGCAATCTCCAAAAATGGCTTTTGATGATCAGTTCCCAGATGAGCAATTGCTTCAAGCCATTCCTCGCTCATGCGGTTGTTATAGCTTTCCAACTCCTCGACCTCTGCCTTTTCACGGATTTCTTTTTTCACTTCCGGATCGGAAATAATGCAATAAGTCCATGGCTGTTTGTGAGCTCCCGAAGGAGCCGTGTTGGCAGTGCGGATGGCATTTTCTATTATTTCCAGGTCCACTGGACGATCTGAAAAGTCGCGAACGCTCCTGCGTTTGTTCATGAAATTAAAAAAGGTGCGACTGCGCTCCAGCATTTCTTCTTCGCTGAAGTGCACACCTTCATAGGTTATGAAAGATTCCTTGGTCATTATGATAAAGTTAAGGTTGGTCTACTTGAGGTTCTCACGAACCTGCTGCATAAACTCTGATGCGTAGACAAAATCGTTTAGCTCTTTGTGCTCAGTATTGAGAATCTGATCCTTGGTGCCATGCCAGGCAATGAGTCCATTGTGGATGAAATTAATATCGTCACCAATTTCAATCACTGAGTTCATGTCGTGAGAAACGACTACTGTAGTAATATTGAACTCGCGGGTGATTTCCTGAATCAGGTTGTCAATAACAATAGCCGTCTGTGGATCGAGACCTGAGTTTGGTTCATCGCAAAACAGATACCTCGGATTGACTGAAATTGCTCGTGCAATTCCCACACGTTTTTTCATTCCACCGCTGAGCTCCGCGGGCATCAGGTGGTTGGTGTCTTTTAGGTTCACCCTTTCCAGGCAAACGTTTACGCGATCGAGCATTTCATCTTTACTCATCTGTCCGAGCATTTGCAACGGAAACATGATGTTCTCCTCTACGGTTTGCGAATCGAAAAGAGCAGACCCCTGGAAGAGCATTCCAATTTCTTTTCGGATGGTCTTCTGCTGCTTGCGGGTCATGGCGTAAAAATCGCGGTCATCGAAAAATACCTCCCCAAGGTCGGGTTTTAGCAAGCCCACAATGCACTTTGTCAGAACGGATTTTCCCGATCCACTTTGTCCGATGATAAAGCTCACTTTGCCCGGAGTAAAATGCGCAGAAATGCCTTTGAGCACATCGTGCTCTCCAAACGACTTCGATATGTTTTTTACCTCTATCACAGTAGCATGAGTTGTGTTAGAATGTAGTTAGACAAAATAATAAGCACACTGCTGTTTGTAACAGCCTGGGTGCTCGATCGACCGACCTCTAGCGCACCTCCACTGGTGTAATATCCGTGAAATGCCGAGACAGAAGTTATGATGAATGCGAAAACCACAGTTTTAACCAATGCGTAAAAAACCGTATACGTTCTGAAGTCAAATCGAATTCCGTAGGCATAATCTGTTACGGTGATTACTCCAGACCATTCGCCCACAAGGGCACCTGCGTAAATTCCCAGAAACATGCTTATGACAATCAAAAAGGGAAAGAGGAACATCGCTGCAATGATCTTGGGTAAAATCAAAAAGCTCGCTGAGTTAATTCCCATGATTTCGAGTGCATCGATCTGCTCGCTCACTCGCATGGTACCTATCTCAGATGCGATGTTCGAACCGACCTTCCCCGCTAAAATTAGCGAGATGATGGTGGGACTGAACTCCAAAATCATGGTTTGACGAGCGGTAAAACCGATAGTGTAGATCGGAATCCAGGCGCTGTCGATGTTCGATGCCGTTTGAAGCGTTATTACCGCACCCATAAAAACAGAGAGCAGCGAAATGATTCCCAACGACTTCACACCGATTTTGTCGGCTTCTAAAACCGTTTGGCGCCAATAGATGATGAACCGCTCGGGTTTGGAAAAAACCTGAGAAAGCATCATAAAATACTTACCGACTTCACTGATGAGCTTCATAAATCGCTGCTAAAATAAGTATTGAGAACCGAACATCGGCCAGGTCTAATAATTTTCACTCAGGCCCGTTTTATTCATACTTTTGACAAAACTGCAAATAAGATGTTGACTAAGCGTTATCCTGTTTATTTCTTTTTCATGTTTTTTCTCATCGCAATCGTGATGAGCTCATGCGCTGGCAACAGGCGCGGGAAGAAGTGTGACTGCCCTACATGGGACCACATCGATTTGTCAAACACAGCTACTCAAAAATCTTTTGAAGAACTCGACTGAACTCGAAAAAGGCCTGTCTCGATTTGTCCCTTCGGAGGCGCTTCCACTGGTTTGTTCGTATCTCAGAACGCATCGCTGCCACCTGAAAGTTACTCCCGGAAGAAAGTCTAAACTCGGTGATTTTCGTCCGGCCCACGGCAAAAGAAGTGTTCATCACCTCAGTGTAAATGGGGACATGAACCGCTACGGTTTTTTGATTACGCTCGTTCATGAGATCGCGCACATGACCACCTGGGAAAAGCACAAGAACAAAGTGAAGCCGCATGGCTCGGAGTGGAAATCGGATTTTAAAGAACTAATGGATCCGATTCTGGATTTGAGCATTTTTCCTGAGGATGTTAACCGGGCACTAACCAGGTACATGAACAATCCCGCGGCAGCTTCTTGCTCCGACCTGAACCTGTCAAGGGCTTTGCGCAACTACGACAAGAACAAAACAACCATTCACCTGGAAGAACTTCCGGCCAATTCCACTTTTATTTTTAATGAAAAACGAGTTTTCAAAAAGGGCGAGAAACTTCGCAGACGCTATCAATGCATCGAAGTATCTTCGAACAAAAAATACCTTTTTCACCCTCTTGCGGAAGTGAAGCCGATGGAATCTTAGATAACGTTATCATTTTGTGAGTTCTATCCGGTCTTGATTTTTTAATTTTCAAAAAATTGAAAAAGATCGGATTATGAAGCTGAGTAACTATCAAAAGGAATTGAATGAAAACAGCCCCGTGGACTTCTCGGGGCTCAAGGCGATTTTCATCAATTGCACACTAAAAAAATCACCTGAAACTTCGCACACTGCCGGATTGATGGACATGTCAAAGTCCATCATGGAAGCCAATGGCATCAAAACAGAAATGATCCGCGCAGTAGACCACGACATCGCCAGTGGCGTGTATCCTGACATGACGGAGCACGGCTGGGAAAAGGACGCCTGGCCGGCAATTCAGAAGAAAGTGATGGATGCTGACATCCTTGTGATCGGAACGCCCATTTGGCTTGGAGAAAAATCTTCAGTGGCTTCGAAAGTAATTGAGCGATTTTACGGTTACTCTGCCGAATTGAATGAAAATGGACAGTACGCTTACTACGGCCGGGCTGGAGGATGCATCATCACCGGAAATGAAGATGGTATTAAACATTGCGCAATGAATTTGCTTTACTCATTGCAACACTTGGGCTACTCGATCCCGCCTCAGGCTGATGCCGGTTGGATTGGTGAAGCCGGTCCGGGAGCATCTTACCTGGACGAAGGAAGCGGTGGTCCCGAAAATGATTTTACCAACCGAAACACAACTTTCATGACCTGGAACCTCATGCACCTTGCGAAAATGCTCAAAGACAAAGGTGGAATTCCAGCCTATGGAAATCGCGCAAGCGAATGGAAGAAGAAAGGTGGAGAGGATCACCCGAACCCCGAGTATAGAATTTGAAAAACCGAAATCATGAGAAAATTAGAAGTACTTTTTGCCGCTTTGACTTTAATGCTAGTTTCAACCACGGCTCTGGCACAGCAGGATTTTAAATCTGTAGAGGAAGTGAACGGTAAAGTAGTTGGAGAGAAAGTGGAGAATTTCACGGCAGTGGATGAGGATGGAAATCTCTTCGAACTGAAAGACGCTCTTGAAGAAGGCCCTGTGGTTGTTGTCTTTTATCGGGGACAGTGGTGCCCGATTTGCAACCGTCACCTCACAAACTTGCAAGACAGTTTGAATTTGATCGAGAAAATGGGTGCGACAGTGATTGCCATTTCTCCTGAAAAGCCGAAGTATTTGAATCAAACTCAGGAAAAAACGGGCGCGGAATTCACGCTCATCTATGATGCAGACTATTCCATTAGCAAGTCGTTTGATGTTTTGTTTCGGCCGGAACAGCAAGTTATCGACCTTTACAATGAGAGACTGGGAGCAGACTTTGCGAATGCTCAATCTGACGATTCGGCTCAAATTCCAGTGCCGGCTACTTTCGTAATCGATGAAAGTGGAAGAGTGGCCTGGCGGCACTTTGACCGGGACTACAAGATCCGGGCTACCGCCAAACAGATTTTAGATGCGTTAAAAATGCTGTGATCTTCAGCCCATTCCCAAGTACCAGGAAGCGATAGAGAAGTAGATCAGCACACCTGAAATGTCGGCAATGGATGTGATCAGCGGGGCGCTGGCAGTAGCCGGATCGGCCCCAAACTTTGTGAAGACGAAAGGCAAGGTGAGGCCAACGATACTGCCCACCAACACGATGCAAACCATGGTGAGAGCAACAATCACAATAATATCCGGAGCTCGAAAACTCGCCACCAGCCCCACAGCCAGAGCCATGGTTACTCCGAGTAAAAACCCAACGAGCATTTCTTTACCTACCAGCCGCAGCCAGTCTTTCATCTGAACCTCACCCGTGGCCATTGCCCGGATCATGAGTGTGGCAGATTGTGCACCTGCATTTCCACCGCAGTCAATTAGCAAAGGCAAAAAGAAAACGAGGGAAACAACCTGAGCGATAGTGTCTTCAAAATTGGCTATTGCCGCCCCCGAGAAGACATTCATAAAAACCAGAGCGAAGAGCCAGACGATCCGTTTTTTGTAGAGAAGGAGAATCCGTGCTTTTAGCGGGTTCATCACAGCATCGGAGATCGAACCGAATCTGTGGAAATCCTCAGTGGCCTCTTCCTCTGCAACATCGAGCACGTCATCGACAGTGACAATTCCCAGAAGGACGCCTCTTGTGTCAGTTACAGGAAGCGCGATTCTGTCGTAGTCGCGAAATGCCTTCACCGAATTTTCCTGGTCGTCTGTAGCCAGCAAAGCCACGAATTTATTGTCCATCAGGTCGCTGATCTTTTGATCTGGCTCGGCAAGTAAAATCTCTCTCACTCTAAGGTCGTCAATCAAAGTCCACGACTCGTCAGTGACGTAAATGACGTTGAGTGTCTCCGAATCTTGTCCAAAGTTCCTGATGTGCTGAAGCGTTTCCCGAATCGTGAAATCCGGGCGAACAGCCACAAAGTCTGGAGTCATCAATCGACCGATACTCTCCTCGGGATATCCGAGCAGTTCGGTGGTCACCTTTCTCTCTTCCGGAGAAAGTATTTGGATGAGCCGTTGAGCAACGGGACCGGGCATTTCCTCGAGCAGCTGAGTACGGTCATCCGGATCGAGGTCGTTGAGCAGGCTTGCCAGTCGGTTCTGCCTTTCAGCGAGAACGTCAATTAGTTCTTGTTGCTTGTCGTAGCTCAGCACTTGAAACACATCCGTAGCCAACTCATGAGAGAGCAATCGAAAAACGATGATGTCTTCGGGCGCATCGAGGTCGGAGAGCAGGGTAGCTATTTCATAAGGCTCCCAGGTTTCAAGTTCGTGGTGGAGGTTGAGTAGCTCACGCTTCTCGATCATCCGCTCAATTTCTGCTCTCTTTTCGACTGCTTCCATTTTTTATGATAGGCTTCTAGCAAAAGTATCCAAAAAACGCTGTGGTCTTCGAAATGAAAAATGCTGTCACGGCCTTTTCTAATTATTGTCCAGCGACTGGATTCTGAATGCCATTCGGTAAAAAGGTAGTGGTGAGGAATTCTCAAAAGGGAGGTAAGGAGCTGTTGACATTTCATGAAATTTCGATGTCTGCTTTTTAGTAGTTTTGCAGCAAATGCGGTCGGTGAGTCAATCACCTGATTGCAGCGTCAATCGCCCAGTAGCTGCCACTTACGAAGTATTGCAGTGGCAAAATTAAACGTGATGAAATGGAAATGGTTTTTGCACTTGAGCACAAACCGAGCTGATTAACCTCAATTGACAATGGCAAACGAAAACAATTACTGTATCATAATGGCCGGTGGAGTGGGAAGCCGCTTTTGGCCCATGAGCCGAACGACTTTCCCAAAACAATTTCACGACATTCTCGGCACAGGCCAGACGCTCATTCAAATGACTTTTGAGCGACTGCTAAAAATTTGCCCTCGTGAAAACATCCTCATTGTAACCAACGTCAACTACAAGAAGCTCGTTCTCGAACAGCTGCCCGGCATTAGCGAAGATCAGGTGCTTACTGAGCCCTACATGAGGAACACAGCTCCGTGCATTGCCTATGCGAATTTCAGAATTCAGGCCCAAAACCCCAATGCCTCGATTGTCGTTGCACCCTCAGATCACCTCATTACAAAGGAAGATGAGTTTGTGAAGACCATTGAAATTGCACTGGAACAAACCCGCGAAACCGGGAACCTGATGACCCTGGGGATTAAGCCCTCGCGTCCCGATACAGGTTATGGCTACATCCAGTTCGAAGATTTTGAAGAAGCCGTTGACGATCGCGTAAAAGAGGTGGTTACCTTCACTGAAAAACCCGACATCACTCTTGCAAAGAACTTCCTTGCATCAGGAGATTTCTATTGGAATTCGGGCATTTTTGTATGGACGCTGGAAGCCATTCAGCGATCCTTTAGCAAGCACCTGCCAGATATCTACGAAGCTTTTCAGGCGGGAATGGGTAAGTACAACACAAGTGATGAAGAGGAATTTATCACAAACACCTATTCTACGTGTGAGAATATCAGCATTGATTACGGTGTGATGGAAAAGGCCAAAAACGTAAACGTGGTTCTCTCTGACTTTGGCTGGAGCGACCTTGGAACCTGGGGCTCGCTCTACACGCACGTGCCGCAGGACGATCACAAAAATGCTGTCATCGGCAAAAATGTGATGCTCTACAACTGCGTCAACAACATGGTAAATGTTCCAAAGGAAAAGTTGGTAGTGCTTCAGGGCTTGAATGGTTACATCGTTGTTGAGTCCAACGATACTTTGCTTGTTTGCAAAAAAGAAGACGAGCAGAAAATCAAAACCATGGTTCAGGACATCAAAATCGAAAAAGGAGATAAATACGTTTAGCTCATTTTCCCCTGTATCTACTGGCAAGTGATGAATGCAAGTTGTTGTCGATCAGATTTTTATTGACTTTATGAGATGAAAATGCTATCTTCGGTAGCATCCACCCATCAAAATCATCAAGTCATGCATTACGATAAAAATGAATTTATCCTGCTGTACAACAACGATAACGACAAGGATCGTAAGACACTCGCTTACGCACTCACCATTTCCAAAAAAATCAATCGCCAGGAGATAAACTCCGTCCGCATTTCCGACACCCTCTTTGGAATGTTCCTCGATAGATTAAGAGTTGATGGTAAAATGTTGGTTAACAAATCCGATCCCTATTACCAGGAAAACATTCGCGGACACGAACTCACAAACGATGAATGGTATTCGGTACTCATAAGCCGGCCATCACTCCTGAGATCGCCTGTGGCTATGTACCGGAATAAGTGTGTGATTTGCGAAACGCCAACGGATGTTTACAGAGTGACCTAAAAGCTAAATTGCTTTTACCCAAAGTTGAAAGTTTGGGTTTGTTTCACTCCTCCAACGTAACACTCACGTGGTGCACGTGGCCGTTGATTGGGGGATTCATTTTTCTCACAGTAACGATTACTTTCTCAGCAGTTTCGAGAGTTGATTTCAGCTTACGAACAATGCGCAGACCTACGTGCTCAATTAGTTTTGCGCGAAGTTTCATTTCTTCTTTCACGATTTTATTCACCGCTACGTAGTCGATGGTTTTGGTGAGGTCATCGTTTTCTGCGGCTTCCTGAAAATCGGTGTGTAGTTCCACGTCCACTTCGTAGTCGCAGCCGATGGTACCCTCTTCATCGAGGCAGCCGTGGTAGGCGTAGACTTTAATCTGGTTTACTCTGATTACTCCCATTTTCATTATGCTTTTGCGAGATCGCTTACTCCTTTTTCCATTCTCTCCAGTGTTTCTTCGCGTCCGATCAGCTCGATGATCTCGAAAAGTGAAGGGCCTCCTCCTTCTCCGGTAAGTACCAGTCGCAGTGCCGGACCGGCCTGGCCAAAACCAACACCTTTTTCTTCGAGATAAGATTTGAAAGTGTTCTCAAGATTCTCCGCAGTCCAACTGTCGAGCGCGCGAAATTTCTCAGCCAGATCATTCACGATCTCAGGCGACTGATCTTTCCATTTCTTTTTAACGGTTTTCGCATTGTACTCCGTAGGCTTCTCAAAAAGGTAAGCCCCGTCTTTAAGCATTTGAGGGATAAAAGTAACGCGTTCCTTCATCAGCTTGCTCACTCCTTTCAAGTGGTTGAGGTCGCTGTTGAAATCGAGCTTTTCAGCTTCTGGTTTTAGGGTTTCGGCAATTTTATTGTCATCCAGTTCGCGTAAATAGTTTTCATTAAACCACTGTGCCTTGTCGGGGTCGAACTTGGCACCTCCTTTATGAACCCGATCCATGGAAAAAGCTTGCACCATTTCATCGAGTGAGAAAAGTTCCTGTTCGGTACCGGAGTTCCAGCCCAGCAGGGCCAGCATGTTTACAAAAGCTTCTGGTAAGTAACCTTCTTCCTTGTAGCCCATCGAGATATTTCCACTTTCAGGGTCTTTCCACTCGAGTGGGAAAACCGGGAATCCGCCTTTGTCGCCATCTCTTTTGCTGAGTTTTCCATTACCAGTTGGCTTGAGGATCAGCGGAAGGTGAGCAAACTTCGGCATGGTGTCTTCCCATCCAAAAGCGCGGTAGAGCATCACGTGCAGGGGAGCAGATGGGAGCCACTCCTCACCGCGAATCACGTGTGTGATTTTCATTAGGTGATCATCCACGATATTGGCCAGGTGGTAAGTTGGCATGCCGTCAGACTTGAAGAGAACCTTGTCGTCCAGGTTACTGCTGTTCACTATGACCTCACCGCGAATCTCATCGGTGAAAACAATATCCTCGTTTTCGGGCATTTTCAGACGGACAACGTACTCAGCACCTTCATCCATCAACCTTTTGGTTTCTTCTTCTGAAAGGGTGAGCGAGTTGCGCATCTCACCTCTTGTCTCAAAGTTGTACTGGCGGTTGGAAGATTTAGCTTCTTCCAGTTTTTTGCGCATTTCGGCTAACTCATCAGATGAATCGAAAGCGATATAGGCTTTACCTTCATCGAGAAGTTGATCAGCGTATTTTTTGTAAATCTCTTTGCGCTCCGACTGACGATAAGGGCCAAAGTCACCTCCTTTTTCGGGGCTCTCATCCGGTTCAAAACCGCACCATTTTAGTGAGCGCATGATGTAATCTTCCGCACTCGCCACGTAGCGAGTTTGGTCGGTGTCCTCGATGCGAAGCACAAAAGTGCCACCTTCCTTTTTAGCAAAAAGGTAGTTGTAGAGAGCAGTGCGTACACCCCCGATGTGTAGTGGTCCTGTTGGACTCGGAGCAAAACGCACGCGAACTGATGAATTGGCCATATCTTCTTTGAATTTGGTCTTGTGTGATTTCTGAAGCGGCTGACTCAAAAAGTTCGAGAGCAAGGCTTGTGAAGCCACAAAATGCGCAATTTACTGGTGTAAATGAGCACTTTTGGGGCAAGCGTAACGCAGCTATCGGGCTTTTGGGCAGACACAAATTTGGCCGCAAAGATAGTTGAAGCCCGGTGGTTAGCCAATCTTTGGTTAGGAGATCTAATAAATCACCCGTCCGTTTCCGCGAATAGCGGCTATCACCGAGTATAAAAAGATAATTACCGCTGCCACCAATGGGAAATAAAAGGTGCCATAATCCCCATCACTATGAGAAACAGAAATGGCGACCAGCGCCCACACTATTGTGAGACTATAAAGAAATCCACGGAATTTTTGGAGTACATAAAAAGTCAGGATCACCGCTATGGAGATGAGCGTGAAAAACCAAAACTGTTCGCTAAAAGCCATGAAAACGGAGGAGTTTAGCGTAGCGAAACACGAAGCGAAATTGACAATTGTGGCAATGCTAATCCACCCGAAGTAGACTTGGAAAACCCAACCGACCCATCTCGGAACGGCCTTCTCTTCTTTGTTTATGGAGAGATTGATGTAAACAAGTGAGATCAGCACTCCGAGCATAGCAATGAGGCTCGACCAGATGAGCTCATAGTGGAAAAACGCCAGCCAAATCCCGTTGAAGAAAAGGTTGATCCAGAGAGCTGGAGAAAATTTATCGATGGCTTCGTAGCGCCTTCCGGCAGGAGTGATTTGAAATATCGCAAAACCGATTAGCCCCAGGTAGATCAATCCCCAAATTGAAAAAGCGTATGGAGCCGGATTGATGAGCGTGCTGTATTTCTCCGAAAGCTCAGCCATTGTTGTGTCGTTCAGAGGCAGAGAAGTCGTGAAATAATTCCAGCCAATAATGACTACAATTAGCAGTAAATTGAAGAATCGGTTCAAAGTAGATTAGGTTTTGAATCTACTAATTTAGAAAATTGAGCCGTCAGGACACAGAAAATACCATCACCCACGGCAATAACAGGAAAAACCCTCTAATCTAATCTGTGGTTTTACCCGGTAGCCAGGTTGGGTGATTTGTTGAGCACCTGTTTATCAGAACCTACTCAGCTTCTTTTTTCATTGCAAACTTTTCAACTTTATTGTCAATGGCCTCGAGGCTCTGTAGGTAAGTATAAATAGCCGAGAGCTCTTCTTCTCCGAGTCGCGAGTAGTAGGTCCATGGCATTATGGAATTAAACTCACCCTTGTTTACAGCAGTAGGTACAAAAGTCGACTCATCGTATTGCTTAAACCTATTGACAAACGCCTGTTCAGTCCATTTTCCGATGCCGGTTTCAGGATGAGGTGTGATGTTGGCAGCAGTGGATATTCCACCGTCAGGCAGTTCGAATTGCATTCCGCCAGCCAGAAACTGATCCATCTGATACTCACCCTTAATTTGTGGTGTGTGGCAATCGGCACAAGCGGCTGCGTTCATTAAATACTTGCCGTATTCTACTTTGTTTGTAACGTCAGGAAACGAAAATTTTTCTTCGCTTTTCTGCGGCATTGTGTTCACGATGAAATTTAGGGGAAAGTCGAGTTCTCGCTCTGGGTATTCGCCAGGCCTTTCGGGCAAAGTCCGCAAGTAGGCAATCACTGAGTAGATTTCTTCTCTGGGCATTTTACCGAAGTGAGGATAGGGCATGATGGGGAAAAGAGCATCGCCATCTTTATTGACTCCCGCGGTGATAGCTCGATAGATTTCGCCATCGGTCCAACTGCCCAAATTGGTAGGAGTGATGTTCGGTGAATACATTTTTCCAGGGAAACCGAATTTGTAATCCCAGAAATCGCCTCCGGCTCCTTCAGTTCCGGGTTTTACAGGTCCGGTAAGTTTTGAGAAATCTCGCTCAGCATGACAATCCATGCAGCCCATCAGGTTGTTGGCGAGATATTCACCACGGGCAATACGCTCGGGGGTGCGGTCGATTTTGATGTCCGGAGCTTCACCAACATCTGGAAAGGAAGTGGAAACGTAGGTCGCGGCTCCAGCTGCCACAACGACAAGGATCACAAGCAGGATCCCAAGAATTTTGAGAATTCGCATAGCTGATTAGTATTTGATTTTGGTTACTACCAAAAATAGCAAAATACTGTATCAGTCTGACAGTGAGTGGTTTTTAA
>Ga0136604_1000661_pt1 | contig 16753 bp, 17 predicted proteins | sample AntRauFillE10628_FD_104928 | JGI IMG/M metagenome (GOLD analysis project Ga0136604, IMG submission 104928) | Saline lake microbial communities from Rauer Islands, Antarctica - Metagenome Filla E10 #628 | ecosystem: Environmental > Aquatic > Non-marine Saline and Alkaline > Saline | place...
GCCGTTCATGACGAAATTCTTCCCATTGGCAGCGGCAATGGTAGCGGCCAGCTGGGAGGAGTCGGAACTCATCGGACAGTAAATTTGCTCAAATCCAAAGCTGTCGTCTAAATCCTGGGGCTTGAGGTCATCGATATCGTCGATAAACGTGGCTCCTGGGTTGTTGATCAAGTGATCAACGACGGCGTTTTTACTCAAGATGTCGGAGCGGTCTTGAAGATCCTTCCACAGCAGGAATTTACTAAATGAGAAAGGAGCCAACCAGACTTCCCGGTGCACTTCCCATCCGGGCATATCCCTGACTGCATACTGAAAACGGCGAAAGACCTCATCGACATCGACTCCGGAATCGTCTTCCGGTGGCGGGTTTACCCCTGGGACTTCAACCTCGTAGTCACGTTTAAGGAGTTCCAAAAGCGTAACATTAACTGAAGTATCTTCGTCGTGGCGTTGTAAGCTAAAGCCAGCCTGGACGGATGTGCGATTAAGTTTTACCGGCACCAATAATATGGGAGCCCTGTAGCTACGGTCGTCGTCTCGGTTTTGCTTCCACTCCAAATAGCCTAAGGCGAGAAAAAGGGTGTTGGCACCACTTTCCTCATTCTCCATCCGGACTTTTCGGTAGAGTTCTAAGAGGCGACGGGAAAGTTCCTTTTCGGTCAGAGAGCTGCGTAAGCGTTTCGCATGCAACTCACGGGTTAGATGTTCTATAATCGGGTTTTCGTCTCCCTGTTGGGACTGCAAACTGAGGCTTCGGGGATCCGTCCCCGCGATAAGGGGCGTCTGCTCCAGGATTTTAAAGGATTGGTCGGAGGCGAGTTCGTCCTCCATTTGCTCTGGTTTTGGGCAGAGTAAGGGGATCGTCTGCTTGGATTCTTTGAAATTCAGTAGCCGATTGCGAAGCGTGAGGTCGAGTAACTGTTGTTTCCAGTGATCAACACGCCCTTCAGGGGTCTTTTCGACGGCTCCCAAATCGATTTCGTCGCGAAAATCTCTTTCCAGTGCTCGTGTGTTCTGAGAAGGCACGTTGGCGGCATTTGCTTCATGAGCCTTCTGAATGTCGACTCCTGTATCATTCCGGTCCAATGGGAGGGGGCGAATGCGTGAACTACGGCAACGATGAATGTCGATCGCATATTCAAAGATGTCATCCAGATGGAGATGAGCTTCTGCCGCAGATACCGCTGTGGTAAAATCCGCGCCTTTGCCATCGCAGGCGAGTGTGGTTTCAAAAACGATGAGCTCTTCAAGTTCCTTGCGCTTGCGTACGCTTTGAAGGTCGTCGGTGGCTGGGTCGCTAAAACTATCAGCAATCAGCCAGCAGCCTACATAAGAGTGCCCCTTGTGCATCAGGATGATCGGATTGAGTCCGGCCTGCTCGATAACAGAGGAGAATAGCAGTGTGAGATCCAAGCAAGTGGCCAGCTTGCTTTGCATGATCTGGGTGCCGAAACGAACCCGTTGGCCAGTTTTCTCGAAGCTGGCGGGCGGGTTACTGTAACGAATCGATTGTTCCCGGACAGAATCAAAAATTGCGTCGAGCATCGCATAGACCCGCTTCTTTGAACTGGCTTGGTAGCCATCGATGGCACTGGACTCGGTGCGTTTCCCCAGCAGGCAGGCGGTATTACTGAGTAACTGCTCGACCACAGATAAGTTGGGAGTCACGAAGGCTGCCAAGATATCCGGAAGCGTGTTAAGGCCTGTCCATTCGTCGTAGGCATAGACATCCACAGGATAGCTTTGCTCACTAATTTTATTGGATTCGGGAGTGTCCTCTCCTTCCATTGGCTTTTCGAAGCCCCATAATTCGACGCGAATTTCCCCACGGGCACGTTCAGACAGTTTTGTCAGGTAGTCGATATCCAGCGGGAGGGGGATATCAGTCAGCGTGTAGGTGGTTCCTGCCGGGATGTGCAGAATCTCCTGAGAATGCGGTTCCGCCCACTCGGGCTGAGCCGAGAAACGGCAACTCACATTGTGCCAGTCGTTCTCGGAATGGTTGTGGATCTCCAGGCGGCGGAGAACCGGGATAGCATTCTGTTGAAAGGCGAAATTAACCCGCTCTGAATAGTCGATGCAGATTATTGGCAGGGGAATTTCAACGGAGGGGAAATCAGAATCGCTCATGTTTTCGATATTAACTCAAATTATTGCTGCTTCAATATTAGAATTATGAGTAACCTCTGACGTTTCTACTGTAAATCACCAATTCTACGTTTGCTGCTCCAATTATACTGAGTTTGCTAGAGACAATACATTATTCCAGCTATTTGTAGGACACCTAGGTCTCCTTCTGTATTCAATACTGGCAACGAGGGTAGGTTTTAAACTCGATGAAACAAGGCTTGCTCTGAACCGATGGACACGCTTTCTATCTTAAATCCTCCATCTCTGGAGAAGGTTCTTTAATCTTTCTTTAAAATTAGTGGCATTAAATAGTCACATGAGCATGCATTGCGTATTTTGCGCAGGAGTATGCACTAGCGCTTTTAACACATGAGCCTGCATTTTGTGCAGGATGTATGCTGGAAACGACACAATCCTTCCGGGCCTGTAGCTCAGCGGTTAGAGCAGGGGACTCATAATCCCTTGGTCGTGGGTTCGAACCCCACCGGGCCCACCAGGCTTCGTCTGCAACTTGTTGCAGCTACGAAGCCTGTCCCGGCGTAGAGTAACGTAGCCGGACCCCGCGACGCCCCGTAGAACTACGCCCGGGCAAGCCAGCACACAGTAGATCCACGCTGCTTCGTCTGCAACTTGTTGCAGCTACGAAGCCTGTCCCGGCGTATCTGGCAGCTGCCGGAGTGCCGGCTCGTGCGGGCGTAGAGAAACGGATCGGTCGGATCGGTCTGATCGGTCTGATCTCAGCCGGCTCGTGCGGGCGTATCCGGCAGCTGCCGGAGTAGCCCACTCGTGCGGGCGTAGAGCAACGTAGCCCCAAACCCCGCGACGCCCCGTAGAACTACGCCCGGGCAAGCCCTGTGCGGGCGTATCCGGTAGCCGCCAACGTGCGTCAACCCAATGAAAGGATGAAGCTATCTACGAGCGAATATTAACCAACAGACTGTTGCTTCAATCCAGCTTCGCCAAGTGGCGCAGCGCGGCTACGTAGCCGTCGAAGCCGAGGCCCGAGATGACGCCGAGGCAAGCGTCCGCCGTCATTGAGTGATGGCGGATTGCTTCGCGCTTATAGATGTTGCTGATGTGCACTTCGATAACTGGAAGGTCGGTGCCCGCGAGCGCGTCGCGTAGGGCGAGACTGGTATGGGTCAGCGCACCGGGATTGATGATGAGCCCGAAGACCTCACCGTCCGCGAACTCGTTATTGATCTCATCGATGATGAAACCTTCGTGGTTGTTCTGGTAGAATTGCACTTCGACCCCCAGCGAGGCAGCCTCCTCGACCAGTAGGTTCTCCAAGTCAGTCAGAGTTTGGTCGCCGTAAATCTCGGGCTCGCGCATACCGAGACGGTCGAGGTTCGGGCCGTTGATGATGACGATGCGTTTCATTGTTGGCGGGGTGCGGGGTTCGGGATACGCAGTGCGGGGTTTGGACTCTAAAAAACCTTACGGGGACGTTTGTTAAAGCGGCACGCTACGAAAGAAGACTTATTACAGTCCGCTAGAAGGGCGGTTCTTCGTCTAGAATCTCATCGGCCGGATCAAATGGGGGCGGCTCGTCGCTAGCAGAACCGCTGCTACCGTAATCGATCTTCCAGGCGTTCAAATTAACAAAGTATTTGCCCTGATATTCCCGTCCACGAAGATCAAAGGCGACCTTTACCTTGTCGCCTTCCTTCAATTTGTTGACCAGTTCAACCTTGTCTTTAACGCACTGAAAGCAGATATCCTGTGGATATTTATCTGCTTCCGTCGTGACGACGAATTCCCTGACATTGAAGCCACTTCCAAAAGTTTTTTCTTCAAGGACTTTCTTTACTGTTCCGTTAAGTTCAAACATGGACTTACTCAACGGAGCAGAGCAGACCGAAGCAAAGCTTTTTTTGCGCCCTTGACGGGTTTTTTCGGGTGGCTAATTGACGTCCTTCTCCATCCAGAGTGGAGTCGTCACAAACCACAAAATTGTGGCGATAAGCATGAGTAGTTTGAGGCTATCCAAAGGTATTGTGCCTGTCAGATAAAGCAAGGCAGGGACCGTGAGTAAAGCCAGTGAGGCATAGGAAATAATGGAGAGAACTGTTTTCATGCGTGGACCTTTTTCTGAGCAAGTTTACTAAGGACGATATACAGTCCGGCTGCGGCAAACCAGCCGGGTAAGCTAACAAAATAGATTCCTATTTTGCCCGACAGTGCAAGCCAACTACAGGCAGAGCAGACGGTGATCCAGGTCACCAGTGGGACCCAGTAGAAGTTGATGCCCCGGGACTCGGCATAGTTCTTCTTCAGGCCGATCTTATCGAAGAGCCAGAAATCCACGAAGATAATCGCTCCCATCGGCATGAGGATCATCCCATAGATGGCGACAAAGCCCAGGAGTTTCATGGCGATGGCCGGGAACATGCCGGCGAGCGTGGCGATGGCCCCGGTCGCAAGTGTCACCTTAAAACGTGAGACGCTGGGCACAATGGCCTGGAAGGCGAGGCCCGCTCGGTAGATAGTGGGATTTGCCGTGGTCCAGCCGGCGACGATCACGCAGATCAAACCGGCTGTGCCGGCGGCCGCTTGGGCCATAGGGCCGGGCAGGACTCCTGTATTGGCCGGGTCAATTTGAAGCTGGAGCGCATAGAGGATCGAGGCGGCGAGCCAGGCCATGAAGTGGCCGACATACATGCCGGCGGCAGAAGCAACGCCATACCATGATTTCTTGGCATAGCGAAGGACCGACAGGTCGGACATGCCGATGTGCATGGCCATGTTGCAAAACCAGGCGAAGAACATCACGTGCCAGAAGGTAAACTTAATTTGCCCGGGCAGCGGCTCGCCGCCTTTCCAAATTTCATTGGCCAGCCCCCAGACCCCGCCCATCTCCGATAGGCTCGACCCGCTGACATCGATGAACCGGCGGATGCCGACGATGCCGAAGCAGAGGAAGACCAGCACCATCCAGGGTGCGGCGATATTCGCGAAGCGGGCCACCGTCTTATAGCCGAAGGCGGCCACAATGGAGATAACGGCACCGACGCCCAAGACACCGAGCACCCAGCCGATGCTGTTGGGCACGACATCGTTTAGCCCCGGCATGGGGAAGTTGAACCAGACACCGACGGCGGTCGCCGATACGGTGATCATGGAGCCCGCCAGGAAGCAGAACATGATGCCATTGGCCAGGTTGTAGAGGACCACCATGCGCTTACCGCAGATTTTCTCCAGCTGGTAATAGAGGGTCAGTCGGGCGCGAACCGCAATGGGCGCGCAGAGGAACATCCAGCTGAAGACCGCCAGGAGGTTACCCACGATGAGGCCGAAAATGACATCGAAGGCACCCACGCCTGCAGCCACAAACAAAGGGCCGATCATGAGCTCGGTGCCGGCACTGTGCTCGCCGGCGTATTGGCCGATGAAGCTCTTGAAGCCTAATCTGGCCTTTTTGGGGACGGGCTCTCGTTCGAACTCATTGTGAGCATGATGTTCCAGTTCTTCTATGGGGGCTTCTTTCACGGTGTTGTCTGTTTTATTGTTGGGGTAAAGTGTGGGGCCTAGGATCTTAACGATTGGAGAGCACTTCGGACTCGTAGGCCCTGACCTCATCCAACCACTTCAAATCGCCTGCTGTGTCGCTTCTCCGGCAGAATTCTTCCCAGACGGCACCAGCGGGCAGCATGCGGGCGTCTTCCATTAGCGCCAGTCGCCCGCTATAGTCGCCTGCCAGTTCCATTTCCTTGAGGCGCTCATTCGGGCTGAGTAGGGCAAGGAGCAGGGCTTTCTGGGTAGCGCGCGTGCCGATCACCCAAGCGGCGATCCGATTGATGCTGGCATCGAAAAAATCTAGGCCGATGTGCGTCCGTGAGAGATAGTCTCCTCTGACGATCTCTTCAAAAATGGCCTTTGTCGCATCGTCCAGCACGACGACGTGGTCGCTGTCCCAACGCACCCCGCGGCTGACGTGCAGCAGGATTTCAGGCAAGAACTGTAGGACCGAGCTGATTTTATCGGCAATGCCTTCTGTGGGATGAAAGTGCCCCGCATCCAGGCAATACAGGATTTGATTTTTCACGGCATAGCCGAGGTAGAAATCGTGGGTGCCGACGACGTAAGATTCCGATCCGATCCCAAAGAGCTTGCTTTCGACGGAATCGAGGAGGTGAGCGGGGTCCATTTTATCGGCCAGTATGGTATCGAGACTTTCCGCGAGTCGCTGGCGTGGTGCGCTCCGGTCGGCGGGCGTATCTTTCATCCCGTCCGGAATCCAAATATTGGTCACGCAGGGGCTGCCGAGTTGCTTGCCGAATTCCGCGCCAATCGTCCGGCAGCACTTGCAGTGCTCGATCCAGAACTCACGGATGGATGGATCCGTATGCGCCAGCGTCATGCCGTCATCCGCTTTTGGATGGGAGAAGCAGGTCGGATTGAAGTCCATCCCAATGTCCTGCGCCTTACACCAGTCGATCCAGCTTTGGAATTGCTTGATGTCGATCGCATTGCGATCTGCTTTGCCGGATGAAAAATCACCGTAAATGGCATGAAGGTTCAGTCGGTGCTGCCCGGGTATGAGGCGCATGGCGGTCTCGATATCCTGCCTCAGCTCATCAATCGTTCGCGCTTTGCCTGGATAGTTGCCGGTCACGGCCAGACCGCTGCCGAGCGTGGCATCCGGACTTTCAAAGCCCCCAACATCATCACCTTGCCAGCAATGCATGGAGATCGGCACCTTGGCGATCACTCCGAGCACTTTCTCGACATCGACGCCTATTGCGGCGTAACGCTCGACAGATTCATTAAAATAAGAAGTGGGCATAAGACGTATTGTGATTGGAATCCGCTCAGTTAAGAAACCGGAGCAAGCAGGACCGCAACGGAGCGCCCGTCTTATGGTTTGCCAGTGCAAACCACTCAAACAACTGGGTTCTAGGTGGGGTAATTGCCTCGGGGGTTTAACTTGAGCTTCTTGACAGCAGAAATTTTGAAAAACATTTACTGTGCCTTAAGGGTGGATCAAGCCCTATTTTCTCTTAGCCGGACTAATCTCTTGCGGCTAAGCAGAATCTGAAGCAATTATGTGGTTTACTTATAAGTTCAACGAACAATGCCCCGCCTGACTGGTCATAATCACACAATAAAGCTATGAAACAGAGGAGTTTTTTACTTACTGCAGTTTATCTCACACTGCTGATGTTGTCGTTTAACGCGGCTATCGCGGCCAATTCCATAGAGGAAAACAACAAGCCGAATATCCTGATTCTCTATGCCGATGACTGGCGCCATGACGTGCTGGGAGCCGCCGGGCATCCTGTCGTCCAAACCCCGTCCCTGGATAAGCTTGCCTCCGAGGGCATCCGCTTCACCAACAACTACGTGACAACGTCGATTTGCGGTGTGAGCCGCGCTTCGCTTTTTACCGGTCAATGGATGTCGCGGCACGGCAACCGAAGTTTTAAGATGTGGGATACCCCCTGGTCACAGACTTTCCCCGGCATCCTACGGGAAAACGGTTACTACCTGGGGCATGTCGGGAAATGGCATAACAGACCCTTTCCGAAGGAAAATTTCGATTTCGGGCGCGTTTACCATGGAAAGCACTGGTATCGGGTGAAAGGGGAAGAACAGCAAGTGCACGTCACCCAGCGCAATGAAAACGACGCCATGGAATTTCTACGTCAGCGCCCAAAGGATAAGCCTTTCTGCCTGACGGTCGCTTTCTTTGCCACCCATGCGGAAGACGGCCATCCGCTGCAGTTCCTTCCGCAGCCGGAAAGTTTGAGTCTTTATGAAGGTATCGAGATCCCGGTACCCACCAATGCGACGCAGGCATCATGGGAAAGACTCCCGGACTTTTTTACTAGCGAGAATGAGGGACGCAATCGCTGGCGCTGGCGCTTTGATACGCCGGAGAAGTATCAAAGCATGATGAAAAACTATTATCGCCTGGCGACAGAGGTTGATACCACGAGTGGTCGCATCTTAAAAGAACTCGAAGCGCAGGGCGTGCTCGAGAACACTTTGGTCATCTTTACCACGGATAACGGCTACTACCACGCCGAGCACGGCCTAGCCGATAAGTGGTATCCGCACGAGGAGAGTATTCGCGTGCCACTCATTATCAAGGATCCACGTATGAGCCCTAGCCGGAAAAATACTACAAATGATCAGATGACGCTCAATGTGGACTTGGCCTCAACGATACTCACCGCAGCTGGCATCGCGCCACCGGAGCGCATGCAAGGACGTGATTTGTCGCCCCTCTACCTTGCCGGAAACAAGCCTCAGTGGCGCAATGAATTTTTCTACGAACACCCGACACTTGGCGATGCCGACTTCATTCCTGCGTCCGAGGCACTGGTACGTCTGGACTGGAAGTATTTCTACTGGCCGGAGCAAGATGTGGAGCAACTCTTCCACCTGCAAACAGACCCGCATGAGGAGAAGGATCTGGCTTCAAACGAAGCCTATCTTGGAAAGCTGAAAGAAATGCGGCAGCGCTTCGCTGAGCTTAAAGCGGCGGCTAAGTAGTCAACGCAGACTCAGGCTTCGCAAAGCCCAGCTCTTCTTTCTTCCGTTGCTTGGAGAATTAATTGTGCCATTTTAAATAAGTTTTTCCCACAAATTCAGGTCGTAGCGATGGCACGATAGTGCCGTCTGTCCGTGACCTTAAATAAGTTTTTCCCACAAATTCAGGTTGTAGCGATGGCACGATAGTGCCGTCTGTCCGTGACCTTAAATAAGTTTTTCCACAAATTCAGGTTGTAGCGATGGCACGATAGTGCCGTCTGTCCGTGACCTCCCCGGTCAGTCGATAGACCTTGCTATCGCTAGTTCTCTACAAAATTGGAAAAACTTATTTGAAGGGTCTGCGCCATAGCTGCAGGGCTTACGCGGCCGACCAGCATTTTGAGGCAATGGAAAAGCATCTCGGCTTGCGGCTCTACACTCCCGGCTACAACGGTTCCTTCGAGCCGGAGAGCTAGGCGGATTTTGTTGCCCGCCACGCCCCATCACGTTTCCTTCTTATCGCTGGCGTAGATCATTCTGAATTAAAGGGCCCTTTAATCTGAAAATAATTTTGACGCTCGTATGCGTATATTAAATATTGATACCGACATTCTCCTTGATGTGCTGAAATGAAAAGGGCGCTGGATCTCGGTTTTAAAGATCTTGAAGATGCGATGCAGACCAGCACTGCGTTGCTTTTCGGAACACAGGTCATGGATACACTTCTCATTATAGCAAGCGCGGCTTGGCTGGCCGGCCTGATGGCATTTTTTGGCGGGCTGGTCGCCAATTTTGAAGGGAGTCTGAAGACCCGACTCCGGCAGGAAACCGTCCATGGAGTGGTCGCCTTCGGCGGCGGCATTCTCCTTGCAGCCGTTGCCTTTGCGTTGACGCCCAAAGGGATCGAAGTCCTGCCAACGACTCTGCTGGCTGCCGCCTTCACCGCCGGGGGGCTCATTTTTTGTGCATTGGATGCCTGGCTGAGCCGGAAAGGGGGCAGCAAGGCGCAGTTTATGGCGCTGCTACTCGACTTCGTTCCCGAAGCCCTGGCACTGGGTGCCGTGTTCAGCCAATCGAAAGCGAGCGGCATACTGCTGGCCTTATTCATCGGGGCACAGAATCTGCCCGAAGGCTTCAATGCACACCGTGAAAACCTTAAAGACGGGATGGCAGCCCGAACGTCCCTGGTTCTGCTATTGGTGGCCAGCATCTTAGGCCCGATCAGCGCTACAGCCGGTTATTTTTTCCTGGCTGAGCGGGAGACGCTGAATGCCTTCATCATGATGGCTGCCGCCGGCGGCATCCTCTACCTCGTATTCCAGGACATCGCCCCGCAAGCAAAACTACGACGCCACTGGACTCCCCCGCTGGGTGCGGTGCTGGGTTTCGTGCTGGGCATGGTGGCCCACCAGATTCTCGGCTAACTCTCAATGGGGAAGAAGAATCTTCCCTTAAGAAAAAGCGGATCGCGTTTTGTCAGAACTTAGAACGAAAATTCTAAGGCTTAATTGGAAACTAGTGTCGTGACTGAATGTCCTAACATTTAAGTTTGAGGTTCCGGATCAGTTGACCCAAAACTTACCCTGATGAAACGCTGTCCATTTTGCGCAGAGGAAATACAAGATGCTGCTATAAAATGCCGCTATTGCGGCGAACTTCTGAACAACCCCGAATCCGAAGCAAGCGGAGCACCTAAGGAAAAATGGTATTTCCGAACGGTATACCTCATCATCATTCTGGCGAGTGTCGGCCCCTTCGGGCTACCGTTGGTCTGGATTCATCCGACTTTAAGCCGCTTCTGGAAGTGCGCGGTCACCTTGATCGTTCTTCTGCTCACCTGGCTCAGTGTTGTGGTCATGGCGGAAATGTTAAAGATACTTGCAGAAAGTTATCGTGAGCTTACCCGCACGTTGGATAGTCTGTAGTGACGACGGCCCGATAATTTTTGGCTGGAGGATTTGACTGTAACAGGCGACCGGGAACTCGCGGCATCCCGATACTGTAGTCTCATAAAACACAGCATCAGATGGCGCGCGTGAGCATGAATAAATATTCATCTTCGGTTCATCTCGGACTCATTTACCAGATGTAGGCTACGCTCGAACTTCAAGGTATTTGAAATGATGGAAGCGTTATTAAATTTGAATGAGTTGCGGGCGGTTGCGGAACCACCTACGTTGAGCTTGGCGGAGGCGATGGAGGCGGCCTGATTATGCGCATGTCAACTCTAGTCCTGTTGGCAGATGAACCAACCGGTGCGCTTGACGAGGCAACGGGGGATGTTGTCTTTGAGATTTTGCGTAGTCTCGCCGAGAATATCGGCGTCACTGTGGTCATCGCCACACACGAGCGCCGATTTGCGGAAGCTTGCGACCGCATCTTCCGCGTCCATTCCGGATGTGTTGAGGAGGTCGCGCAATGAGTGTCGTGGGTGAGGCCAATTGGCGCCGTCAGCTACAGTGCATCGCGGCGATGTATAGCTTCCTCTGGTTGCTGGCGGCAAATCTCGTTGGTCTTTGGTGGGCGGCGAGCGCCCTCATTCAGGAGCAAAAGTGGTTACTGCCGGTCGAGCAGACGGTCGACGAGGCCGCTGCGCTTTAGTTGCGCCGCTTCCCACTTCGACCACGGTGAGTAGTCGTCAAACTCTGGACCGTTCCGAATGAAGGCCGCCCAGTCGACCCAATCGGTGGCGGCGACTTCGGCGGTGTTGGGTGTGGGCTCGGTGAGGCACAGACCAATGAAGACCGGACAAATCTCGTTTTCGACGACTCCCAAGTGTTCTGCCCGATAGCGAAAGTGGGGCAGGGCGAGTTGAAGGCGGATGCCGTGAAGACCGAGTTCTTCGGCGAGTCGGCGCTGTGCCGCGCCCGCCAAGGGTTCCCCCGGAGCGGGATGACCGCAGCAGGCGTTCGACCACACGCCTGGCCATGTTTGCTTCGACCAGGCGCGTTGCTGCACGAGCATCTGACCCTCTCGATTGAAAAGGAAAATGGAGAACGCACTGTGGAGCGGTGTATCCTTGGTGTGGATGCGGTATTTATCCGCGTTTCCGATGGCACGCCCGTCCTGGTTGAGTAGGACGACTTCTTCCGTCGTCGGTATCTGGGGGGCTTTAACTACTTGGTTGTTCATTGCTGCAAGGTGCCGACGAGGTGGAAGTGCGGCTTGAGAACTGTATCGACTGAGAAGAAAAGAAGACGCACCTGTTCCATATCCCAATCCTTGTGGTCGAATTGACAGTGACCGTCGAGGATGATTTGCCCGCCTTCGCGTTTCAACGTGTAGGCGATTGTGATCGGACGCTCTAAGCCATGCATTGTAAAGCTTCCGCGAGCGACATGCTCGTTGGCTGCATTGTCGGGCAGTTGGGTCTTCATCTCAAACTGTGCCTTAGGATATTTCTCAATATCCATCCACTTGCACATCTTTTTGTCGCGCGAATTCTTGCCCGAGTCGAGATCGGCGAACTTGAAGCTACAAACGGCCTTCTTGACTGATAGTGTTTCAGGGTCGATTTCGATTTCGTAGACGTAGTTCTTCGCCACGCTGGTGAAGTCGTGCGAGGGCGAGGCGTGCATAGTGGCCGCCAGTTCGGACTTTTCTTTGTCGATCTGGAAATTGCCCGCGAAGGCCGCGCTTACAGTCAACGAGGCCAAGAGTAGGTAGAGAGCTTTTCGATGTATTTGCATAATGCGTAGATTAAGCTAGCACCATGAATCCTTTCTGAACTGATTATGAAAAAATCTTCATTTCCTGTATCCTGCCTCGAGTATTTTGCTTGAACTCCGAGAGATAGCGCCAGCCGATTATAACCCTTATGAAAAAACGCCGATTGCTGCAATTCCGACCGCGCTCATTTGAGCTGTTCAGTTCGAGGTCGCCGAAGGTTTCCCTGCCTACCGAAATTGTTTCCGGCATCACGGTGGGCCTGATCGCCATCCCTTTGGCTCTGGCACTTGGGATTGCGAGTGTGCCGACCGGAGCGGAGACCCCGCTGGCCGCCCCGGCTCTGGGTATCCTGACCGCCGTCATCGCGGGCTTTATTATTTCGGCCCTGGGGGGAAGCCGGGTTCAGATCGGCGGTCCCACTGCCGCTTTTATCCCAATCATTATTTTGATCATCAGTCGCCATGGCTACTCCGGCTTGTTGCTCGCGACCATGATGGCAGGGGTGATTTTAATCGTGATGGGCCTGGCTCGAATGGGTGCGTTAATTAAGTTTATCCCCTGGCCGGTGACGAGCGGCTTCACCTCCGGAATTGCGGTGGCGATTATAGTCACGCAAATCCCTGATTTTCTAGGGCTCGGCGTAGAAAGTGCGATGCCACAGGAGTTTTTCGAAAAGTGGCCTTGGTTGCTAGAGCATGCCGGATTGATCAACCTGCCCTCAGCGCTCCTGGCCATCGGTTCGGTTGCTGTCATTCTACTATGGCCCAAGCTCAGGCTGAAATTCATCCCAGGCTCGATTGTCGGCATGCTGGGAGCGACCCTTTTGGTCGCTCTTTTCGGATGGGGGGACCGTTTTGAAATCGCCACGATCGGCAGCAAGTTTGGTCCGGGGGCAATTCCTTCAAGCTTGCCTCTGCCACAGATGCCGGACTGGAGTTGGGGCATGGTCCGCGAGCTGATCGGTCCGGCTATGGCCATTGCCTTGCTCGGCGCGATCGAGTCACTGCTCTCAGCCGTAGTGGCTGATGGCTTGTCCGGCGACCGTCACGACAGTAACACCGAGCTGGTGGCTCAAGGGATTGCCAATCTGGTCTGCCCTTTCTTCGGTGGCCTCCCTGCCACAGGGGCGATTGCACGCACCTCCGCCAATATCAATAACGGAGGCAAATCCCCTATCTCAGGGATCGTCCACTCCCTGACGATTCTTCTCGTCGTCTTTCTCGCGGCCCGCTGGGTCAGCTATATCCCGATGGCAGCCATGTCTGCTGTTCTGGTGGTCGTGGCGCTCCGCATGGGCGAGTGGAACGAACTGCGTCGCATGCCCAAGATGCCGGCGAGCGATGCGCTCGTTCTGACCACAACCTTCGCTCTCACTGTGGTCTTCGATCTGGTGATCGCGGTCGAGGTGGGCATGGTGCTCGCCGCCATGTTGTTCATCAAGCGGATCTCCGAGACCACCGAAGTGAGTCTGGTCACAACGAATGATGAGTTGGAGCGCCCCGAGCACATCGCCCAGGGCAAACACATTCCTGAGGGAGTCTTGGTTTACCGTATTTTTGGCCCCTTTATGTTCGGGGCGGCGGAGAAGATGGAAGATGCCCTCTCCCGAATCGAGGAACATCCAAAAGTGCTGATCCTGCGACTCCATCTCGTCACCGCCATGGATGCGACCGGGATGAACGCGCTCGAGAGCATCGTCGAGCGCATGCGGCATCAAGGCAGCCATGTCATTCTCAGCGGCATCCACCAACAGCCCCTACAGATGCTTCGTAAAGCAGGCTTTCTGGAGATTCTTAAGATTGAAAACTTCTGCGCGACCTTCGACGATGCCTTGATTCGCGCCGAGAGCTTGCTCGAAGCGAGGTGAACTGCCCTGCTTGGCGGATCAAATGAGTAAAAATCCTGAATTCGTGCTTTACAAGAGGGCGGGGCACCTATGTTTTCCATCTCTTTTCCTTATTTCTAATGCAGAAAACACGTAAATCCATCGCCAAACGTTTCAAGAAGACAGGCACCGGCAAACTCCTGCGTCGCACGCCGGGGCACCGTCACCTCCTTCGCAACAAGAGCGTCAAGCAACGCCGCCGTGCAGGCAGCAGCAAGCTCGTCGCACCCGGGCAAGCCGCTGACTTAAAGCGCGCTATGCCTTTCGCTTAACACGACAAAAAACGAAACGTTTGATAAAATTAACTCACGCTAGTCGGGTAACATGAAAATGGGCGACCCGACAGCCACCTAAACAGAGACATACACACAACATGCCTAGAGCCACCAATGGTCCCGCGACCCTCGCACGTCGCAAAAAAGTTCTGAAAAAAGCCAAAGGCTATTTCGGAAATAAGTCCCGCCTCTTCCGCTACGCGAACGACGCTGTCGATCGCGCCGAAGTTTACGCTTACCGCGACCGACGCAAGAAGAAGTCCGTGTTCCGTCAACTTTGGATCGTTCGCATCAACGCTATCTGCCGCAACAACGACATCAACTACAGTCGTTTCATGCACGGTCTGAAGATCGCCGGTATCGAGATGGACCGCAAGCAGCTCTCCGAGCTCGCGATCCACGACGAGCCCGCCTTTCTCGCACTGCTCGAGCAGGCAAAGGCCGCTAAGCCCGCCTAAATTAAAGCAGCGTATTTTTCACGAAAGCCGATTTCCCTTTTTGGGAGGTCGGCTTTTTTTGTAGTGTCACTCGCTACCCGTAGCGCTTCGCTTGTCGTAGAACCTGAGCCCGTCGAAGGGCCAACGGCCCATCGTTGTTGAGGCGATGGCTCTCTGCTTCCATTTATCATTTTTCTCGCACTCGAAAGTTGACAGCAGTGGATAGGCTGACTTCCCTCCACTGTTCATTGATGCTCAGGTGGTGGAACGGTAGACACGCCACGTTCAGGTCGTGGTGCCCGCAAGGGTGTGAGGGTTCAAATCCCTCCCTGAGTACCAAACCCGCTAGAAATAGCGGGTTTCTTGTTTTTTAGGGCTAAGCGATCAGACGAGGCGCCACTTCCTTCTCGATCTGGGTGCCTTTAGTCGATTGGACTTGGCGAATGTCAGCAGCCATTTGGAGACGCAGCCAAAATCCGACCGAAGTGCCGAAGTATCGACTGAGCCGCAAATCGTATTCGGCGGTGATGCGACGCTTACCATGCTTCATTTGACTTAGATGGGTTTCGGGAATGCCAGTGGACTGCGCAACCTCCTTTTGGGAGACTTCGATCTCGTCTAGGGTTTCCTTCAGAGTTTCAGTAAAGGTGTTTAAGAATTCTGTGCTCATAATGCTCTATAGGGTTTAATGATAATCGGTGATTTCTACCTCGTAGGCGTGTCCCTCAGCCCAGCGGAAACAGATTCGCCACTGTTGATTGATGCGAATGCTATATTTTCCTAAACGGTCCCCGCTTAGCGCTTCAAGGTGATTACTTGGAGGAATGCGGAGGTCGTCGAGAATTTCAGAGTAATTCAGTTGGTCTAATTTTGAAACGGCTCGTTTGAAAATTTCGGAGGGGAAGCCTTTTGGCAGTTTACCTTCGTAAACCTTCGCGGTGCGCTTGTCGCTAAATCCCTTGATCACACGCGTAAAATTGCCTTATTGGGCAATTAAGTCAAGGCGAAAATACCTTTTCAGCCCCAAAACAAGTGTCAGGCTATAAGAAGGGCTCTGGGTTTTTGTGCCTTTTTGTGGCTCAAGATTCAGTGACCAAAATCCCTCAATTACTGCCATCCGACGTTCCATTGATACGTGAGATTAACCTACAAGGGCGCTGAGGACGCAGAGAGGTTGAATTGCCACAGACCTGCAGCTCTTTTTCTTCCTCCGGGCAGAGAAAAGCACCAGGCCAATGTTTCATGATTTTGCAATTTCCTCCAAGATTCATCCTTGTGATCTACATCAGTCCTGTGGCGGCTAACCAGACTCTGTACGGTCGAGACCCGCCCCATGCTTAACCGCTCGGCTATCCATCGGTTGGGGACTAGGTACCGTTCTCTCAAAAGCCGTGCGACAGCTATCTTCCAGGGTATGCCCTTGGGTGAGCCAGCCAGTTCCGCCTCCTTGCGCCCCAATCGCGACAACATATCCACAACTGTGAGCTGAAGAAGAAGACCTGTGCACCCAATACTTGGATCACAGCTCGATTAAATATGGGGGCATCACAGGCGGTGTGAGCGCTATGTGTCAAAACTACTTGGAGATCGAAAACGGAGAGGAATATACTATGATAGATTATGCACAAACATTACGGAATGACCCCATCGGTTCGATAGAATCAGACGAAGAAACCTCCGACCCGGAGCAGGTTTGGGGGTTTGCTCCAGTCATTATTGACTTGCCGGTGGGTTGTCCCAAAGGGTTTCCAGTTCATGTGAACTATAATCTTTAAAGGACACCCACATGTTCAAGTCACCACAACGGACCAATCTAAACTGCTGTTAATTTCGAAGCATAGCCCCAAAACTTGCCTTCCCTAGGCAAATAAAGCCCC
>Ga0136604_1000662_pt1 | contig 16747 bp, 18 predicted proteins | sample AntRauFillE10628_FD_104928 | JGI IMG/M metagenome (GOLD analysis project Ga0136604, IMG submission 104928) | Saline lake microbial communities from Rauer Islands, Antarctica - Metagenome Filla E10 #628 | ecosystem: Environmental > Aquatic > Non-marine Saline and Alkaline > Saline | place...
ACCAGTTCTCTCTGGAAAGGGGTCGGCGGGTAGGTTGAAAATTTCATATGCCATCATAGCTCAGTCGGTAGAGCGCCGCCATGGTAAGGCGGAGGTCAACAGTTCGATTCTGTTTGATGGCTCAAATAAAAACCCTTCGGGGTTTTTCTATATTTAAAGCGCTTTAATAGTTTTCTTGATATACTCAAGAAAATTTATGACTGAGATTGAAGATGTGAAAAAAAGAATTAACGAGATTGAATCCGCTATGCTAGAGGCTGATTTTTGGGATGACCCTCAAATTGCTCAGGCAATGATTAAGGAATTACAAGAACTTAAAGACACTGCCGATGGTCAGGGTAAGTACGATAAAAACGATGCTGTAGTCACCATTGTTGCTGGGGCCGGTGGTGATGACGCTGAAGATTTTGCCCGTATGTTGGTGGAGATGTACCAAAAATACGCCGAGACTCGTAATTGGAATGTAGTCATAATTGATAGTAATACCAATGACCAAAATGGCTACCGTAATTTAACTTTTGAAATTAAAGGAAAAAATGCTTACGGTACACTTCAGCATGAGTCCGGGGTACATCGTTTAGTTAGAATTTCTCCCTTTAACTCAAACGGCAAACGACAAACCTCTTTTGTTTTAGTAGAAGTCTCACCAAGGCTAGATAATTTGACAGCGGTGGAGCTTGAAGAAGATGATTTAGAAATATCATTTGCCCGCTCTGGTGGAGCTGGGGGACAAAACGTAAATAAACGGGAGACAGCTGTGAGAATCGTTCACAAGCCGACAAATATTTCAGTTAATATATCTTCAGAACGTTCGCAACAGCAAAACCGAGAGAAGGCCATGACTTTATTGGCCGGTAAAATATTTGCTTTTAAGGAAGCTCAGAGAGAAAGAGAGATGAAAGGTTTGTCTGTAGAGAAAACTCTAAAAATAGAATGGGGCAGTCAGATTAGATCGTATGTACTTCACCCTTATCAGTTGGTTAAAGACCATCGGACAGACACCGAGGTCAGAAATGTTGATAAAGTTTTAGGGGGAGATATCGATAGATTTATTGAGGCAAATAAGCACGCAAAACAAGCCGAGTAACTAATAAATCACTTTTATTTTCCGCTCAGAAATAAGCGTGATATAATGTCCGAATGATTTACTTTGATAACGTTTCAAAGGTGTACAACGACGGACGTTCGGCGGCACTGCAAGAAGTCACTTTTCAGGTGGCACCCAAAGAATTTGTTTCTATTGTTGGCCACTCGGGAGCAGGTAAGACAACTCTATTAAAAATGATTATTGCCGAAGATCATCCTTCACACGGACAAGTATTCTTTGAGTCATTAGATGTTCATCGAATACCTCGCACTAAGTTACCAAACTATCGACGTAAGATTGGCACCATTTTTCAAGATTTTAAACTTTTGCCTCATAAGACTGCTTACGAAAACGTTGCGTTTGCCATGGAGGCTAATGGTCGAGGCGACGCAGAGATTGCTGAAAACGTCCCTCATGCACTATCATTAGTAGACTTGGATGATAAGGCTTGGAATTTCCCTAGTGAATTATCAGGTGGGGAGAAACAACGGGTGGCAATAGCCAGAGCAATTGTAAATCAGCCAGATATTATAATTGCTGATGAGCCAACTGGAAATTTAGATCCGATTGCTACTTATGAAGTAGTTCAGATTTTGCGAAAAATTAATGATTTAGGTACTACCGTAATTATGACCACACACAACAAAGGAGTTATTGATGAAATTGAAAGAAGAGTTATCACTATGGATGATGGTCGTATTGTTAGGGATGATTCTACTGGCAAATACGTTTTATAATATATGATTACTGGACTTCGTAGAGTTGTAAAAGCAGGATTTGTAGGTTTTTGGCGAAACGCTTATGTGTCGTTGGCGTCAATTTTCGTACTAACTATCGCTCTGTTCGTGATTGGAGCCACTTTATTTCTCAATCAACTTTTAGACACCTCCCTATCTACTCTGCAATCTAAGGTAGATATTAACGTTTATTTCGTACCAGACGCTCCCGAAGAGGAAGTACAGAGGATATTAAGTGCTGTTGAAGCTCTGCCAGAAGTGTCAGGAACTACTTTCACCTCAAGAGAGGAAGCTTTAGAGCAGTATCGCGAAAGCAATCAAGATAACGCTATTTCTCTCCAGGCCTTGGAAGAGTTAGACGAGAACCCACTAGGGGCTAACATTGCTATTCAAGCTCGTGAGACTTCGCAATACGAAAGTGTGGCCCGCTTCTTGGAAGAACAAAGAGAATTAGAACAACCCCAGATTCCTGTAATTGACGAAATTAACTACGAAAGGAACAAAGAATCGATAGACACTCTAACCACCATCATTGGTGCTGTAGAGAGAGCTAGTTTCATTATTATGGGTATTTTGCTCATCGCAGCCATTATGATTACCTTTAATACTATTCGCCTTGCTATTTATACTTCTAGGGAAGAGATTGCTATTATGCGGTTAGTAGGAGCTGGAAATATGTTCATTCGTGGCCCATTCATGCTGCAGGGAATCATGTACGGATTCTTGTCCGGGTTACTGGCTTTGTTGATGTTTTATCCAATGCTTATCTGGCTTGGTCCAAGGACAGAGACTTTCTTTGAAATGAACCTGTTCGATTATTACGTCGCCAACTTTGGTGAAATATTCGGTCTCTTAGTTGGTATTGGAATTGTACTTGGTTTAGTATCGAGTACTCTAGCAGTAGCGCGTTACCTCCGAACTTAATTTATGAAAGCAAAAGCAAAAAAAACTAAAACGTCTGCTAAACAGCCGGCTACAAAGTACATTTTTGTAGTAGGCGGAGTAATGAGTGGAGTAGGTAAAGGAGTCACTTCTTCTTCGATAGCTTGCTTGTTGCAGTCTCGTGGTTACAAAGTTACAGCGATGAAGATTGACCCCTACATAAACGTTGATGCAGGAACTATGAATCCAACCGAGCATGGGGAAGTCTTTGTCTTAAAGGACGGATTAGAAACCGACCAAGACATGGGAAACTACGAGCGGTTTTTAAATACAGACCTGCCGGCAATTAACTACATGACTACTGGTAGCGTCTATCAGTCAGTGATTCAAAAAGAACGTAATCTAGAATATGGGGGAAAAAATGTAGAGGTGGTACCAGATATTCCCCTTGAGGTGATTGGACGAATTAAAACTGCTAGCAAAACTGCTAAAGCAGACGTGGTGTTAGTTGAAGTAGGGGGAACGGTTGGTGAATACCAAAACGTGTTGTTTCTTGAAGCGATTCGAATGATGAAGTCAGAAGAGCCAGACAATGTAGCGGTGGTGATGGCTAGTTACTTACCAGTTCCGGGTTCGCTTGGAGAAATGAAAACCAAACCCACCCAGACAGCCGTGAGGATGCTTAACAGCGCTGGTGTTTTTGCTGACATGATTGTCTGTCGAAGTCCAATCGGGGTAGATCAAAAGCGTAAGGAGAAAATCGCCAAGTTTTGTAACGTTAAGGTAGATAATGTAATTTCTGCTCCCGACGTGGCTAGTATTTATGACATTCCGCTAAATTACGAACAGGATCAATTGTCGACCAGAATTTTAGATATACTGCAGATGCCGACCAAACGAAAGACTGATTTAAAAGCCTGGAAACAATTTGTTAACCGTTCAAAATCAGTTGATGAGCCAGTCAAGATTGCGGTAGTGGGAAAGTACTTCAACTCCGGTGATTTCATTCTCTCAGACGTCTATTTATCAGTTTTAGAGGCCATTAAATACTCAGCCTATAAGTTAAAGCTTAAACCAGAAATATCTTATTTATCAGCTGTTGAATTTACTGACAAAAAAGCTCTAAGAAAGTTGAAACAATTCGACGGCATCCTGGTGCCGGGAGGGTTTGGCACTACTGGAATACAGGGTAAGTTAAATGTAATTGAGTACGCTCGCAAACAAAAAATCCCTTATTTTGGAATTTGCTACGGCATGCAGTTGGCGGTGCTGGAATACGCCCAAAATGTAGTCAAAATAAAAGACGCTAGTACTGAAGAAATTAACCCAAAAGCCAAACACTTAGTGATTGGAGTAATGGAAGAACAGAAAGAAAAAATTGCTGAAAAAGATATGGGCGGCACAATGAGATTGGGAGAATATCCCGCTTCGCTTAAGTCTGGTTCGATGGCCATGAAAGCCTATAAGTCTAAAGAAATTACCGAACGCCACCGCCACCGGTATGAAGTTAATAATGAATACATAGATAAGCTAGAAGAAAAAGGTTTAATTTTCTCGGGAAAGTCACCTGACGGTAAGTTAATGGAGATTGCCGAGTTGCCGATTGAAGATCATCCATTTTTCGTCGGGGTGCAATTCCATCCTGAATTGCAGGCTAGACCGCTGAACCCACACCCATTGTTTACCTCTTTTGTGAAAGCTGCTTATGAGACTGACTAAGTATATTTATATAGAGAATACTTAAGAAATATGATATGGTAGTGGCCACAAAGTTACCTTACCCGATCGTCTAATGGTAGGACACTTGGTTTTGGTCCAAGTAATCGGGGTTCGAGTCCCTGTCGGGTAGCAACATATTTGAGGCTTATTTAACAATGTTTAGAATTGGTACCCGACTGGGACGCCGGAACTTTTGGTATACTTCTGAATATGAAAAAAGTACTAGGAGTTGATATAGGAGGAGTGATTTTTGATTTTGCTCCAATCTTTAAAACTAATGGTGACGTAACAGAAGAAGAGATCTTGCATACACCAGTAATGGAAGGTTCTATCGAGTCACTATCTGTTTTAAATAAAACGCTTTTCAAAGATTCGATTTATTTAGTTTCTAAATATGGCGAAGACGGTCCAAAAAGTATACAAAAGTGGCTAGAGAAACAAAATTTTTACGAGAGAACAGGTATAGCCCGAGAGCATCTTTTTCAGTGTGCTGAAAGACACGAGAAGGCACCTATTGTAAAAGATTTAGGTATTACACATTTTGTTGATGACAGGGCAGAGGTAATGAGTCATTTTTCTGACTTTGTACCCAATCTTTATCATTTTCAATCAATCTTAGAAGATAGGAATGAGTGGGCTAAGAACATTCCGAATATGACTTTCGTAGAGAGCTGGAGTGAGTTGTTACGTATTCTGAATAAAGAGTAGTGTTCTAATATCGTCCCAGACGGCTAGCAACGTAATTTAGCTATATTTAGCAACATATAAAAGTTCGAGTCCCTGATACATTTGGTATAATTTTGTAATGCATTTCTCAAAAGTATTTAGAGTCAAAGAAGGTAAGTTGGATGAACTAAAGAACTGGTTCAACTTATTAGGAAATGAACGCAAAGAAGAAGCGATTGCTACTTTTTCATATGAAAATGTTGAAAGAGAAGTTTTTGTTTTATTTAAAGGTGATGGCGGTCAAGATTATGTTATCGGACTCAATGAGGTTAATGGGGAGCTAAAGAAGGGTGACCCAGAAGTAAAAATTAATCAGGAACATAGAAAAGTTTTGGAAGAATGCCTTGAGAGAATTTCTGATAATGGAGAAGTTTTATTAGACTTGAGTGTTTAAAAAAGTTCGAACATCGTCCCAGACGGCTAGCAAAGTACAGAATAGGCTCAAGCATCTGCCCGGGCTTTTTGTATTCATTTACTGTCAAAATGGTTAAAATCAGCCTATAAAAAGAGCTAATCCCGCAGAATGACGGTCATTCTGCGGGATTAGGCTATTTTCTCTTATTGCTAAAGTAGATATACAAAAAGCCAAAGAAGAGGCCGAGACAAGCTCCGGCGAACACCTGAAACCAGGTGTGAACTTGTAGCATGATTCTGGAGTAACCAATGATAACGGCTAGAAAGACAGGTAGAAGTATTATTGCTTGTCGGTATCTGTAATTAAGATTCCAGATTAAGTCCATTACTACAACCGCTAGAAAAAAAGCTCCCGCAGCGTGTCCACTCGGTAAGGCGTAGCTGGTAAGTTGCACCAGGGCCTCGGCTGGTCTTTCTATTTGAAAGTAGTTTTTGGCAATTACTACTGAAGACATCATACCGATGGTAGAAATAAGTAAGGTAAGAGATTTTCGTTTACTGCCTCGCATAAATAAGACAAAAACTATCATCATCAGAATCAGTATTAGTGTTTCGGTACTAGCGACTTTGGTAAAGATAAATATTTCAAGTGGATTCATGGATAGATTATACAAAATAAAGTTAAGTAGTCATTGCTTTTAAGAATGACCCAGGTAAGTTAATTGGTGGGACTTCATGGTGATGTTACTATTTATTGTATGGCTACTATCGAAAACAAACATATACCCGTAGTTTTGGGTACAGCAAGAATAGACAGAAAGTCAGGTGAAGTCGCTGAAGCAGTAAAAAGAATCATTGAGGATGTAGATGGATTTACTTCTGAGGTGGTTGATGTTAAGGACCACGTCAAGGAAGCCGTGACTGTGCCTCCTTGGGGCGAGGGTGGAGTTAACGAAAAACCAACTGCCTGGAAAGAAATTGTAGAAAAATCTCACGCTTTGGTACTAGTGATACCTGAATATAATCATAGTTTTCCTGGTGAGTTAAAATTGCTACTAGATTCTCTGTGGGATGAGTATGGGGGTAAGGCAGTTGGTTTGGTCGGGGTATCAGCCGGCACTTTAGGTGGAGCCCGGGTGACTGATCATATTAAGCCAGTTTTAATAGAGCTTAAGTTGCATCCAATAAAAGAATCAGTAAACCTCGCAAAGGTTGCCGAAGCATTTGATGAACAAAGTAATTTTATTGACGAGAAGACAGTTGAATATGTTAAAAAGATGTTAAGTGAAATTTCAAGAGTATCAACAGCTTTATTGCCAAGTCAAAATTAAAGTCATTGGTCGCAAAATTTTAACTATAAAACCACCTGAGTATTTACTCAGGTGGTTTTATCTTGTCGAAAAACTATCCTTTACTAGCTTTAAAACACTCAAGGCATTTAAGATTGCTGGTGTCTCTTGGGTTGAAGGGGAGAGAAGTAATTTCTCCACCACACCCAGCACAGCGCCAGGCACCGCTAAATTTTTGTTTTTCGCCGGGAGTTATCGGCGTAGCATCAAACCCATCATCGGCTGGCATCGGTTCACCGGCCAGTCCGGCGTCTTCGGGAATATCGTTTGGCATTTCTCCAGCTGGCGGGGCTACATCTGTAGGTGCTGGGGCACTGGATTTATTATTATTCTTGCTCCAACAATCTCGGCAAGTAAGTCCAGCTTCACTTCTCGGTTGAAAGGGTAGTTCAGTAATCTTTCCGCCACAGCCACTACATTTCCAGTTTCCTTGATACATAATTTACTATCTACTTATCTTAATGAGTTACAGTATACCTTATAAATTATTGGTGAAAAAACAGGCCAAGTTGGCCTGTTAAATAAGAGAAAGTGATTATTCGGGTTTAATGCAAAAGAATTTGCGCCAAAGAGCTGCTCCACAGTGTTCATTGTCCGGATAAGTACTCCAGAAGGACAAAAGATCATTACTGTTTGGGCTGTTGTTATGGTCTACTCTTTGAACAATAAACCGGGCGATTGGGTTTGTCGCTAAAAATTTTTGTGCTTTAGCGTCGGTTTCTTGCTTTAGAGCAATTGTAATATTCATAACATTACTCCTTTTTAATGAACGGGTTATCTAATTTAATGGTACTCCTATTTGCTTAAAATTAAAGCTTCAATTGGGTATATCCACGAGTTATTACTAACTTATCCCCAGTGAATTAAGTCTAAGTTTGACAGGTCTTAATAATATGATTCTATAGAGTTTGTTCTTTGATTTGGGGGATTATCAATGAGTATTTCGCGAATTGACCGAGACGGTACAGAAAACGGTACCCTGGTTCGTACTGACGGCTTCATTGCTGTCATCAGGCGTCATTCTAATTCTGAGGAGGTTAAAGTCTCTATTAGTGAATTTTTGCAAAAAAATATTAAGCCCGATTTAGGACGAACTTACCGTTACGACATATACAGAGGAGTTAGAGATAATATAAGAATCACTAACATAAGACCAGTTGCATACTTGACCTGTTTGAGAAAGGCGAGTGTTCATCAATTGACAGACTTTTTGCCAGAGCAAAAAGATGCAAATGGAATGATTGACTGGTTTGACTGGAGTAAGGGTTTCGGTGCGGTGGTTCTTTCGTCCGATGAATCAACTGCTTTTCTTCACATTAGTGTTATTGACGACACTCTTGGACAATATGGTCTAAAGAATAACGTTCAACTCAAGGGACAGACTGTTCACGTTATCGTGATTCCTGACCCAGAGAAAGAATGGCGTGTTACCAAGCTCGATTTTGTTTAGTATATATTCACGTTGAACCGGCTAATTTATTAGTCGGTTTTTTGATGTTAAACTCTGGGTATGGATAGTAATCACAAAAAAGCAGTATTAGCGGGAGGGTGTTTTTGGGGTATGGAAGACTTACTCCACTCGCAGTCAGGGGTGGTTAATACTCAGGTTGGTTATGTTGGTGGTGACAATGACAACCCAACCTATGAGTATCATCCCGGTCACGCTGAGGCGGTGGAGATTGAATACGATACGAAAGTAACCAGTTATAGGAAACTCTTAGATTTCTTTTTTCAAATTCATAATCCGACTACCTTAAACCAACAAGGTAACGACAAGGGAACTTCTTACCGCTCTGCTATTTTCTTTAACGGAGATAAAGAAAAGAAGATTGCTGAAGAAATGATTGAAATTGTGAATGAGTCAGGAAGATGGGAAGACAGAGTGGTAACCACTCTAGAACCCTTGGATAGATTTTGGCCAGCCGAGGAGTACCACCAGGATTATCTAGAAAAGAATCCTGGCGGGTATACTTGTCATGCTGTTTACTTTGCTAGTTATCTAGAATAAGAAAAGACCGCAAGCTTGCTCGCGGTCTTTTCTAAATTGATTCGTTATTTAGATTCTTTTCGGTAATTATTTCTTCTGGACAAAAGTCAGGGCTTGGCCTTTCTGCACTCCGCGACCAGTTCGACCAATTCGGTGAACGTAGTCTTCGAAAGTGTTGGGTAGGTCATAGTTGATAACATGCGATACTTTGTCGACATGAATACCTCGAGCGGCTACATCAGTTGCGACTAAGACGCGAGCATTACCGCTTTTGAAAGCACTAAGTGATCGTTGTCTTTGGCCATGACTCTTATTTCCATGGATAGATTCTGCTTTAACTCCAGCCTTATTTAGTTCATTGGCTAACTTTTCAACGCTATGTTTCATAGAACCAAAGATAATCACTCGATTCAACTCATCCTTGCCCAGTAGAGCAAGTAGAGTGTCAAATTTATGAGCGTGTTCAAAAGTAACTACATCTTGAGCGATACTATTGGTTACGTCCTTTTTCTTTACTGATACGGTAATTGGCGAACGCATAAAATCGTTTACCAAGTTTTCCGCTTCTTTAGTCATAGTAGCTGAAAAGAAAAGGGTTTGACGGTCTCTTGGTACATTCTCAAGAATTTTTCTCATGTCATGGATGAATCCCATATCTAACATTCTGTCAGCTTCATCTAATACGATATTGGTGAATTTTTGTGGTTGTATATCTCCACGATTAATTAAGTCTAAGACTCTACCTGGAGTTCCGATAACAAAGTGATTGTTTCGTTTTAGCGCTCGAATTTGTGGTCGGATACTAGTACGTCCAACACAACAGGTTGCGTAGAGTTTGAATCCAGCACCAAACTTTCTAAATTCTGATTCAGCCTGCAAAGCGAGTTCGCGAGTTGGAGTCAGGATTAAAGTTTTCTCGTGTTTGTTGGTTAAAGTCTTTTGAATCAAAGGGAGTAGAAAGGCAGCTGTCTTACCAGTACCTGTTTCGGCTAGACCAATTACGTCTTTTCCTTTCATTAAATGAGGAATAGCCTCGTCTTGAATTGGTGAAGGGTTCTCAATACCTAGTTTTGCTATAGTAGCGGCAATATCCTTATGAAAACCAAATTCAGAAAAAGTGTTCTTGGGAGTATAAGCCTCTTCCTTTACTTCAATTGGGTTTTTATTGATGAATTGCGACGGGTCGAAGGTTGGTTGTTTTCGTCCACCTCCTCGACTACCTCGTCCGGCACCTCCTGAACGACCACCTCCAAATCGACTTCCTCCACCAGGAGATCGTCGTTTATTGTTAAATGATCGGCCAGAGTTACCTGAACCAGAGTAAGGTCGACGTCCAGATTGTGGACGTCTTGATGTTTGTGTTGGCATCTAAAATATTTAATTATGGAGGGAAGAGTACGTATGAACGTACAGTTTAGCTCCAGACGTGTAGGTGGTAAATTTTCAGAAACCTGAAAATGAAAGCAAAATCAGACGTCTGTAGCTAATGTTTCCTACACAAGAGACATAAGCGTTCGTGCCATAGTAATACATTTCGTGATTATGTCAATGCATAACCCAGTTTAATCAGCTGGGTTATAATAGTATAGATGAAACAGTTTGTTTATATTGCTCTATTTTCTTTTCTTGGTTTGCTGGTTGCCACGGTGATACACGCTGTTATTGAAGCTCCTTTGTTGTGGTTAATCACTGGTGATTTAGAAAAATGGGGAAATAGTTTCATTTGGCAGAACTGGACTCTTCTTCATCGTTATGTCGGAGGTCTTATTTGGTTTTTGGGCTTTACCGGTGGAATTTACAGCGGAATCAAGTATTGGCGAATTATCTATATCGAAAAAAGATTCGGTCAGCCTAAGCTTTAGGTTTTATCAATTAGCATTCTCAGGCCAACTGGAGCCACTAAGGTGGTAACAATACTCAATATAACCATAGCGGTTATAAGTGTTGGTGGTAGAAGACCTAGCTCTACGGCGGTAAAAACCACTGCCAGGGTAGTAGATAGCTGAGGAATAGTAGAAAAACCAATTATCGCTGACTCTCTTTGTGTAAAACCAATTAATTTTCCTGCCAGCCAGCCACTAGTGAATTTAGCAATAATCGAAGTAAGGGCAATGACTAGAACGATTCCGACAATAGATAAGCTTTCACTAAACACACCGATGTCTGTTTCCATACCAATAACCACAAAGAATACGGGTATAAAAATGCCGTAGCTAATGGTTCTAAGTTTGTCGATAATGAGATGGCTGTTAATGGATTTAGACAAGACTAGACCGGCAAAGAACCCAGCAATTATAGGATGTAGTCCAAGGAGTTCAAAGGTTACTACGACTCCAATCATCAAAGCAAAAATAATTCTCACTTCAGATTCAAAAAGATCCTTCTCATCCCTTCTTTTGGGAAACATTCCTCTAATCTTGGGTAATCCGAAGGCGAAAGCGACCATGATTATGGATAAAATAAAGTAAAAAGAAGGAAGGGGTAAACTGGTAACCGGGTCTACGGTTTGTAATAGCATTGATAATAAAACCAAACTAACCACATCTACTACTATCGTACTGGAAACAATCGTCCTTCCGAGTCTGCTGTGAATTTGTCCTAGGTTTTCTAGGGTGGGTATGATCACAGCAATTGAAGAAGACATAAAGATTATTCCTACCAAGAGAGATGATATAAGTGAAAAGTCGAGTAGATAGCCTAGGGTTACTCCAGCTGCAAGGGGAATCAAACCATTTAATAAAGCGATAACACTTATCTCTAACTTTAATTCTTTAAAACTATCAAAACGAGTTTCGAGTCCAGCCATAAACATGAGGAAGATCAAACCAATCTGACTGATAAAATTCAGAGTAGGATTAATTTCAGCGAAGCCAAAACCATATGGTCCAATCACCACGCCTGCTACGATTAAGGAAAGTACCCAGGGTAAATGAAATCTTCTGAAAGCCAGGGCGAACATGACAGAAGTTAGTAGGATTAAAAAGAATGGTAAGAGCTCCATATGGTAACAATAGTATAACAAGGACTCACTAAATCTAGGTTCTTGTATACTATTAATTATGACAATGAAAATAATGGCTGACTACCAGCGAGCGTTTAAAGACGCTGACATAAGAGGTGTTTATCCGACAGAAATTGATGAAGAGTTAGTATATTTAATCGGCAGAGCTTTTGTCGAAGAATTTAAATACAAAAAATTGATAGTTGGTCGTGATATGCGAGTTCATACGCCAGCTTTGCACCAAGCCTTTATTAAGGGGGCGGTTGATTCAGGAGCATCTATTGTTGATGTTGGTCTGGTTCATTCTCCAGCTCTCTACTACGCTTCTGGTGTAATGAAGTTGCCAGGAGTGATGATTACTGCCTCACACAGCCCGAAGGAATATCATGGTTTGAAGTTAGTTCATGCCGAGGCTGTGCCCCTAACTGAAAAAACCGGCTTAGGTAAAATACGTTTACGAATTGAAAGAGGTAAGTTTGTTGATGCAAAAAAGAGAGGTAAGGTCATCACAAAAAAAATTCTCAAGGAGTACCAAAAATATGTACTTAAGGGTTATAAAGCGCATAAGTTAAATGGTTTAAAAATCGCTGCCGATTCCGGTAACGGCATGGCCGGGGTCTTATTGCCTTTATTGGAAGAGAAATTACCGATTGAGTTCGATATTTTGTTCCCTAAATTGGACGGACGGTTTCCTAATAGAGACTCAGACCCAACTTTGAGTAAAAACCAAAAACAACTAAGAGCTAGACTGCAGAAGAAAAAATATGATTTTGGTATTTCTTTTGATGGAGACGCTGATAGAATTGCCTTCCTAGACGAAAATGGAAAGTTTATCAATAGTGCTGTTATTGGAGCCTTGATAGCCGAGCGATTGTTAATTAATAATCCTAAAGCAAAAATTGGCTATACGATGCTCACTAGTCGTTCTTATGAAGAGTCAATAAAGGCTGCAGGAGGCAGGCCAGTTATCATGCGAGTTGGTCACGCTTTTATTAAAGAATCAATGCGAAAAAAAGATGTTTTATTTGCGTGCGAGCACTCCAGCCATTTCTATTTTAAAGATTTTTTCTTCACCGATTCGGTGACGCTAACTCTTTTAGCGGTTTTGGATGCTTATGCTGAAGCAAAAGAAACCGGTAGGACTTTTGGTGAGATGATGAAGCCTTATCAAAAATATAAGCAAACCGAAGACGTAATTGTTTATGTTAAGGATAGAAAAGTGGCCCTAGCTAAAACCGAAGCTTACATAAAGACCCTAAAACCAAAGAGCCTGCGTAAATTTGATGGCCTAGTGGTGGATTTTGGTACTACTTGGGGAGGAGTCAAGGTGAGTGTGACCGAGTACGCACTTAAGCTGATGTTTGAATCTTCTACCAAGAAAGAGGCAGAGCTTATCCAGGACAAAATACGACGCTATGTAGAATCGATTGCCGACGCTACTAAATAGATAAAAACGTGCTAGGATGCCATCAAATATGAAAAGCGACACAGAATATATCTTTGGCAAGCACGCTGCTACTGAGGTCTTGCAAGAAAGGCCAGATATTGTCGTCGAAGTTTACGCTTCAGCGGATTTTTCTGATGAATCAATCCTGCAGTTAATTGACAAGAACAAGGTACCGTTAAAGGTCTTGAATCTTAAAAACCCGCCGAGGGGCATATCAGCAAAGGCTGCTCATCAAGGTATAGTTTTGGGAATTCTGTCTCGTAAGCTCACGGTAGATTTTAAGGACTTCAAGAAAGGGTTAAAAGTTAATGAGCACACAGCTTTATTAGTTTTGGGAGAAGTTCAAGATCCACATAATGTTGGTGCCGTAATACGATCGGCAGCAGCTTTTGGTTTTAAAGGAGTCTTGATTCCACCACATAACCAGGCTCCAGTTACTGGTACGGTAGTTAAGGTTTCTGCTGGGATGTCTTTTCGAATTCCTCTAGTAACTATTTCTAATGTAAATAGCACCTTAAAGGACCTGAAACAGTTAGGTTTTTGGGTGTATGGCTTAGAGGGAGACGGTACAACCAGTACTCATGACGAAAAATTTACTATACCAACGGTATTGGTTTTAGGTAACGAAGGAAGCGGTTTGAGAGAAAAGACTAAAGAAGCTTGTGACGATTTAATTTCTATACCTATTCATAAGCAATGCGAGTCATTAAACGCAGCCGCCGCCGCCGCTATAGTAATGTCTGTCTGGAGTATGCAACATAGTGAGGCTTTGTCATAGAGACTGACTGGTGTAATATATTTAAACATTGTGTGTCTGCTGGAATTTTGGCAACTATAGCAATTTGAAATATAAACTAATGAATAATTATGTCTGAAATTGAAAACAAAGAAAAAGAAATTGAAACCGTCAGGGCAGAAACAGAAGAGCAAACTACAAATACAACTAATCCAAAAAAGAAGTTTAACCTAAAACTTTATTTAGGAGCTTTCATTTTAGTAGCGGCGGTTTTAGTAGCAGTTTTGTATCAACTAGAGAAGGAGGGTCGGTCGTCTACTAATTTCTTTTCTGAAATTCTGGCCACTCAGGAGGCCAACGAAGTGGTGGCTACCGTTGGTGGTGCTGAAATTACCAACCGAGAACTGGAAGTCAGTATCGAACAGTTCGCTCAGATGGCTGTTTCTCAGGGAGTTGATATTACTGATGAATCGGTACAGTCAGAAATTAGAAGTCAAGCTATAGAAGTTTTAATTAATACCGAACTATTAAAGCAGGAAGCAAACGATAGAGGGGTTAGCGTTTCAGATGAGGAAGTAAACGCTAGACTAGAATCTATCACTGAAGAAATCGGAGGAGAGGAAGCTTTAAATGAAAGGATGGCCTCACTTAGTATAGACTCAGAACAATTACAGTCTGATATCAGGGAAGAGTTAACAATACAATCATTACTTGAAGAAGTGTTTGCTGAGACTACAACCGCAGTGACGGAAGAAGAGGTGGCCGCGGTTTATCAAGAGGCAGGAGGAAGTGAAGCTGGGTTACCGCCAATTGAAGAAGTTTATGGACAAATTGAGGCACAAATAATTTCTTCGAAAGAACAGGAACTAATCGATTCTCTATTAGCAGACTTGCGAACTAGCGCTGAAATAGAGATTGTTGAATAAAATAACAAGTAACCTGACTAACAAAAAAACCGCCTAGGCGGTTTTTTGTTTGAACAACCTGAATTTTATTTGGATGGACTTGATATAATTCCACTATGCCGAAAAAAAAGATTGACTATGTAAAAATGCTAACCTATCGGGCTGCAGAAAGAATGGATATTTTGCGCGGAATGACTATTCCAGAGAGAAGTACAGTCTTTTCTAAATTATCTCCCTATGTTCAACAGTCAATCTTAAAACAACTAAAAATTCACGAAATAGTCGAGATGCTTGACCATATGGACATGCAACACGCACGTAGTGTATTGACTCGAATAAATAATGTTAAAAAAAGGGATAAGATAGTCCAGCGCTTAAAAGGTGACGTAAAGGAAAAAGTAGATTATTTTTTACGTTTTCACCCCAAGGCAACTTTGTCATTGATAAACTTTAATTATCTTTTTTTAGATTGTAATCTAAGTATTAGTAAGGCCGCCGATTTAATTAGTGATCATTATGAAGAAACCGCTCATTATCCAGAATTATTAGTTCATGATAAAGGTGAGCTTATTGGTGAAGTACCATTATCTGCAATCGTAAAAGGTAGAAACAATAGCGCTCTTAAGAAAGTTGTGCAACCAATTGATACCATCACTTATCAAGCTGAGATGAACGAAATAGTTGATAAATTAATTGGAAATAATAATAAAAAAATTGTTGTCTTAGATCATGATACAAGTATATTGGGAATTATTTATGCTGATGCAGTTAAAACCCTTTTCGGCCACTTACCAGCTGAGTCCCTGTATGATTTTGCTGGAGTAGACGATAGTGAAAAGCCCTTTGATAGTGTTGGTAAAAAAGTGTCCAATCGCTATCGTTGGCTTATATTGAATTTGGCCACTAGTTTTTTGGCTGGTTCAGTCGTTTTAGCTTTTCAGAATACTTTAGATACTTTAACTATCTTGTCAGTTTATATACCGATTATCGCTGGTATGGGAGGAAATGCCGCTACTCAGTCTTTCGCTATCATGGTTAGAGGTATTACTCTCGGTACAGTCTCCCTACAAAACGCAGCTCCGGCCATCTGGAAAGAATTAGCTGCAGGAGTCATTAACGGTGTCATAATTGGTTCTATTGTAGCTACGATTTCTGCTATCTGGAATGGAGAGCCAATTCTCGGTTTGGTGGTCGGAGCAGCACTGGTGGGCTCTCATATTGTGGCAGCGGTAGCTGGGTCATTTATTCCACTATTGATGAAGCATTTAGGTAAAGACCCTGCGGCCACCTCGACTATTTTTATCACTACTGCCACTGATGTTCTAGGTTTATTTTTCCTCCTTGGGCTAGCTACGATAATTATGCTCTAAATGGTATTATGATTTTAATATGAAACTAGTAGAAAGAGTGGTAATGATCGTCTTACTTCTTAGTTTGGTCGGTGGAGCATCTTGGGTATACTTTGCTGTAAAACACGAACAATCAGAGGTGCGAGAGGCTGTCGCTAGAGGAGAGTTTGAAATTAGAGATGAGGAAGAACTAGAGTCTAATATTGATGATTGGCAAACAGTTTATCCAAACACAGTGACTATCACTATTGGTACCACATCAGTACAAGCGTCAGTTGCTGATACTCTGGCTGAGAGAATACAGGGTTTATCTAACACTCCTTTTTTACCTGAAAAGGTCGTAAAAATATTCGTTTTTGGAGCATATGGATCACACGAAATCTGGATGAAGGATATGAATTATGCTTTGGATATTATTTGGGCTGATAAGGAAGGGGTGATTGTTCATATAGAAAGAGATATTTCCCC